>CEVI01093117.1_pt1 | contig 23326 bp, 18 predicted proteins | sample 531471 | NCBI WGS metagenome assembly CEVI01 (sample SAMEA2623513, study PRJEB7988) | marine metagenome | isolation source: saline water (ENVO:00002010), including
ACGCGCCGTCGCTCGATGGCAGCGGCATCGGGTTCGCGGCGCCGGAGGGACTCGATGTCGCGGGGAATCGCGACGGATGCCCGGACCTCGGCATCTGCGGGAGTGGGAACCGGCGGCGCCGCCAACGCCCACGACACCATCAGCCGGTCGGACTCGTCGCCGCGGTTCACCCCGTCATCCATCGCGCCGTAGTGGTCCACGAGGTACTCCGTGACCCGCGCGCCCAGCACGGCCAGGTTGAAGTGGGCGTTGCGCGACACGAGCGGGTCGAAGGTCCACGTCACATGCCCGATGCCGCGGCGCAACCCCCACTCACGCTGGTGCTGCTTCAGCATCCGTCCGAAGCCCTGGCCCTGGGCGCTCGGCAGGATGCCGGTGATGTGCGAGTGCATGGATCGGGCTGCGGGTTCGGCGAAGAAGGCGACGGATGCCCCGACCATCCGCTCGTCCGCGAAGAACCCGACCGCGTAGTTGCCCGAATGGGCGAGGGCGCGCAGCAGGTTCGGCGGCATGCCGGTGCGGTCCCCTCCCCACACCTCCGACAGCACCGCGGAGGCTTCGAAAACCTCTGCCACGGTGTCGAGCTCGCGGATGCTGAGCCGGGCCGATTCGGTGTCGCTCATGAGGCCCTCGGTTCGCGGACGACGGGAATCGAGCCGGTCGCGGTGAGTTCGACCCCCGCCGTGATGACGTGTTCGGCGAACAGTCCCGGCCAGGCCATGACCCCGTAGGGCGTGCGGGCAACGATGAGGCGGCTGTTCGGCAGAAGCTCGTTGAGACGTGTCGCGGTGCGAAGCGGATGCGTCGGGTCGCCCGTCCACGCCAGGATCAGCGTCGGCACATCGATGCGCGCGAGCTCCTCCTTCGGCGGCAGGTCAGCTGCCGCAGCTCCCCGCAGCACCGTCGGGAGGAGTGTCTCGTCGACCGCGGGAAGCGACTCGGGAGCATCCGCGAGGGCCGGCGGGACGGGCGTGGTGGAACCGAGCTTCACGAAAGCCTCGACACCGTGGCGTTCGATGAGCTCCGCGTTCGTTCGGTAGACCTCGGCCTGCGCGCGGCGGGTACCCCATGCCGTCGGCGGAACCATGAGGGTCAAGCTCGCGAAGCGGACCGGATCCTTGAGTGCGGCGTGCAGCATCGTGCCGGTCCCCATCGATGGCCCCACGCCGTGAACCGCTTCACCGGGAGCGACGGCATCCAGCACCGCCAGGAGGTCGTCGGCGAGGTTGTCCCACCGGTAGTCGAGCGGATCCTCGGTCCCCGTCGAGCCACCGTGGCCGCGCGCGTCGATGCGGAGGATGCGGTGATCCCGAAGGGCCCGGCCGAGGTCAAGACCGAGGTGGCTGTCTCGGCTGCGGCTGGACATCAGACCGTGCAATTGGACGACCAGCGGACCGTCATCACCGGTCACATCGAAGTCGAGTGTGGCGCCTCGAATCCGCAGCGTGCTCACGTGCCCTCCCGGGCGTCCTCTGTGCGAAACGGTTGCCGCCTAGACTACGCGCGATGCGCTTGACGAACGTCGCCCGAATGACGCTGCCCCCAGGCCGAGTCCGCAGCCTCGTGTTTCCCGCCGAGGTTCTGCCCGACACGGAGCCGCTGACGCTGTCATTCGACCAGGGTCGGCACGTCTCCGAAGGAGATCGACCCGGGTCATGGATGGCGATCTCGTTTCGCCTCCGCACACCGGCAGCCCCCGACGAGATCGCTGACGCGTGGGCCACCGTCGTCGACAGGCACGGCACCCTCAGTACCGTGTTCGAACGGGACGATGACGGGACCGTGCGGGTACGACCGGCGCGACTGGGAGTCGGACGGTGGGTGACGCATCCGGCACCGCCCGAGCGGCTGACACGCGAAGTGCTGCGCGAAGTGCTCGACGACGGATGCCGGCCCTTCGCCACCCCCTCCCACCGGCTGTGCCTCATCGAACCCGGTGGCGGGGCCGACCCGACGATCGTGATCGCCTCCGATCACGCACACGTCGACATGTGGTCGCTTCTCGTACTCGCGCGGGATCTCGCCGAGGTCGTCGACGACGAGCGGGAGGATCGCACGCCGGGTGGGGCGCTGCCTGCACCGCGAGCGTTCGCCGAGCACTCCGCAGAGCTTGCGGCCCGCGCTCCCGCGCCCGAAGCGATCACGACCCGGTGGGCGGAGATCCTGGATGCCGAGGGCGGCCAGATGCCGCTGTTCCCCCTGACGTTGGGCGACGTCGCGGGGTCGCGATCGGAGATCGTCGATGTTCGCGACGTCTTCGACGGCTCCGAGTTCGAGGCCTTCTGCGAGCGCGCCGCCGCCGCGGGGGTCCGCGCTATCGCTATCGCGGTATCGGTCATGACGCGCGTGAGCCTCGCGATGGGTGACCAGCCGCTGCGCGCGGTGTTCCCCGTGCACAGCCGGCACGATCCGCAGTGGCACGACTCGGTCGGATGGTTCATCACGAACGCCGTGATCGAGTCATCCGACCCCTCGCCCCTCGCATGCGCCCAAGCGGTGAAGGAAGCGATCGGCCTCGGCTCGCATCCGCTCGGCCCGATCCTCGCTCCGTACGGCGGCATGCCGGCAACCCCTGGGATGTTCGCGGTGTCGTGGCTCGATACCGGGCGACTACCGATCGCGCCGGGCAGGCTCCGCGACATCCAGTACGTGTCGGCGGTGGTGCGCACCGACGGCGTCATGATCTGGTTCATCGCGAACGAGACAGGCCTGCACCTGCGCTGCCGCTACCCCGACACCCCGGAGGCCCGCCGAAACGTCGGCGCCTGGCTGGATGCCGTCCACTCCGGACTGCGGGAGACGATCGGCGACTGAGCGGTTCGGGCAGAATCGATCCATGCCCGCAGCCCAGCTTCCCGTCGATCACGCCTGCCTCATCGTCCATGGCACGGACTCCCCCGGCATCGTGGCGGCGGTCTCGGCGCTGATCACGCGGCAGGGCGCGAACATCGTGCAATTCGACCAGTACTCCGACAACCCTGCCGGCGGCGCCTACTTCCAGCGCGTCGTCTTCCACCGGCCAGGCCTGCGCGAGGCGCTGCCCGCGATAGAAGACGACCTTGCCACGACCCTGGGCGACGGGTTCGATCTGCAGTGGGCGATCACCGACCAGTCGGTTCCGAAGCGGATGGCGATCCTCGCCTCGAAGCAGGACCACTGTCTGCTCGACCTCCTGTGGCGTCATCGTCGCGGCGAACTGCCGGTGGAGATCCCGGTCGTCATCTCGAACCACACGGATGCCGAGGCTGATGTCACCGGTTTCGGCATCCCCTTCGTGCACGTGCCTTCGGTCGCCGGGCCCGACAAGAGCGCCAGTGAAGCCCGCATCCTCGAGGTGCTGGCTGACGCGGATGCCGACTTCGTGGTTCTCGCCCGCTACATGCAGATCCTGAGCGGCGAGTTCCTCGAGAGCGTGCGGGTGCCCGTGATCAACATTCACCACTCGTTCCTTCCAGCGTTCGTCGGCGCCCAGCCCTACCGCCAGGCGAAGACCCGCGGCGTGAAGCTCATCGGAGCGACCTCGCACTACGTCACCACCGACCTCGACGAGGGGCCGATCATCGAGCAAGACATCGTGCGGGTCACGCACGCCGACACTGCTGCAGACCTCGAACGACGTGGCGCTGACGTGGAACGTGCAGTGCTTTCGCGCGCCGTGCTCTGGCACGCGCAAGATCGCGTCATCCGTCACGGAAACCACACCATCGTCTTCTGACCGCTCGGCCCCACGGGGCACATTGTCGCGACACCGAAGCGCCGGATAGGCTCGCGGAGTCCCCTATCTCGAGGAAGAGGCAGCTCATGGCCATTGCAGTGACAAATCCTGCAACCGGCGAAGTCATCGAAACCTTCGAGCCTCACGATGAGGCCGAGGTCGAGCGCCGCATTGCCGCCGCACAGTCGGCGTTCGTCGCGCTGCGCGATACGACGTTCGCCGAGCGCGCCGGATGGATGCGCAAGGCTGCCGAGCTGCTGGAAGCTGACGTCGACGAGATGGCGCGCACCATCACGATCGAGATGGGGCGTCCCCTCGCCCAGTCGCGAGCCGAGGTGCTCAAGTGCGCTCGCGGATGCCGGTTCTACGCCGACAACGCCGAGGACTTCCTGGCCACAGAGGAGCTTGCCGACCCCTCGTCGGTGAAGGCCTCGGCCGCCGGGACCCGCTGGGCACCGCTGGGCGTCGTGCTTGCGGTCATGCCCTGGAATTACCCGCTGTGGCAGGTGATGCGCTTCGCTGCCCCGGCGCTCATGGCCGGCAACACGGGGCTACTGAAGCACGCCTCTAACGTTCCGCGTTCCGCGCTCTACCTTGACACTCTCTTCGAGCGCGCCGGATTCCCGGTCGGCTCCTTCCACACGCTGCTCATCCCGGCATCCGGAGTCGAGCGGGTCCTCCGCGACTCGCGGGTCGTGGCCGCGACCCTGACCGGTTCGGAGCCCGCCGGTCGCTCGCTCGCTTCCATCGCGGGCAGCGAGGTCAAGCACGTCGTGCTCGAGCTCGGTGGCTCGGATCCGTTCGTCGTGATGCCGACGGCGGACCTCGATGCTGCGGCATCCGTCGCTGTCACCGCCCGAAACCAGAACAACGGGCAGTCGTGTATCGCTGCCAAGCGGTTCATCGTCCACACTGACGTCTACGACGACTTCGTGGGGCGTTTCGTGCAGAAGACGGCGGCTCTGCGCGTGGGCGACCCTCTGGAGGACGGAACCGATGTCGGCCCTGTCGCGACCGAGAGCGGTCGGGATGAGCTTGCCGAACTCGTTGGCGATGCGATCGAGCGCGGCGCACAGGTGCTGACGGGAGGCTCCGTTCCCGACCGCCCGGGCTGGTTCTACCCGCCGACCGTCCTCGCCGGCATCACGCGGGACATGCGCCTGTTCCAGGAGGAGGCGTTCGGCCCCGTGGCTACCGTCTACCGGGTCGACTCTCGCGAGGAGGCCGTCGAGATCGCCAACGCGACGACGTTCGGTCTGTCATCCTCGCTGTGGAGCTCCGACGACGACGAGATCGACTGGTTCATCGACCGCCTCGAAGCCGGCGCTGTGTTCGTCAACGGCATGACGGTCTCACACCCCGAGCTGCCCTTCGGCGGAATCAAGAACTCGGGCGTTGGCCGCGAGCTTGCCGCAGCAGGCATCCGAGAGTTCATGAATCTGAAGACAGTCTGGCGCGCCTAGCCGCCCGCGTTCGTTTGCCGCAACACGCCGCCCGACGGATGCCGAGCGCACACTTTGCGGCAAACGAGAAGCCTGCACTCGATGAAGAGAGCCCGCATGAATCGCCGCGACCACATGGGACCACTCATCCTCCGCAGCGCCATCGTGGCGGCGCTCGCGACAGGCCTGCTCCTCGGCGAGCGCCTGCTCCCGTACTTCACGAGTCAAAGCAGCATCATCGCGCTGGCCTACGTCGTAACGACGCTGGTTGTGATGATCCAGCGACGCACGAGCCCCCCTCCGGCGCCGCGTCTTCGGGGTGCCGTCACATTTTGGCTCCTGACAACGGCGCTGATCTCGCACATCTTGAACAACCGGGGCGAGAGCCCGCTGCCCGGCCTCGTCGTCGCGGACCCAGCGCTCGCGATCGACAACTGGGGGCTCTTCCTGCTGCACTACGTGGCGCCGGGGCTCGTCCTCCTGGACTGGGCACTCTTCGGGCCGCATGGCATCGTCCGCTGGCGCGACACGCTGCTGTGGCTGCTCTACCCGATCGGCTATGGCGTGGTGATGATCGCGCGCGGTGCGCTTCTGCCGGAGATCAACGTGCGCTACCCCTACCCGTTCCTCGATCCGACGCTCAACGGCGTCGACGGAATGCTCCTGGCGCTCTTACGGGTCGTCGTGATGCTCGCGGTGATCTCCCTTGCGGTCGTGGCTCTCGACCGTCTGTCGGGGTTCGTCTCGCGCCGGCTGACGGCACCATCCATCGATCCCGCCGCACCGCCATCTACCGCGAGCGCGCCGAGTGAGGTCACGGACCACTGAGGGTGTTCACCCCGGCTACGTGTGCCCGGTTCGCTTGCCGCAACACGCCGCGCGACGGATGCCGAGCGCACAGTTTGCGGCAAACGAACCGCAGGGGCTCGGCGCATCCGTCAGGGAAGGACGACGATCTTGCCGGGCTCGTGCGACGACTCGAGCGCCTGGAATGCCGCCACCACGTCGTCCAGCGGGTACGTAGCCACAACCGGGAAGACGATCCTGCCGGCGGCGATGTCTTCGCCGAGGGCCCGCAGGTTCTCCGGCGTGCGGGCCTCCCGCTCGACATTGTGTACGCCCAGCTCGTCGAGGGCCGCGTAGGCGGCGATCGCGACCATCCGGTCGGCGGGAACGCCCAGAGCGACCCCGGCATCGAGCGCGTCGCGGCCGTGGCAATCCATGACGGCCGTGATCTCGCCGAGTTCGCGCACCCTGTCGGCGAGTCCGTCGCCGTACTCGACCGGCTCGACGCCGAGCGATCGCAAGAAGTCGTGGTTGGCGACGGATGCCGACCCGATCACTCGCGCTCCGCGTGCGATCGCGAGCTGCGAGGCCACCAGTCCGACGGCGCCGCTCGCGCCACCGACCAGCACGACATCGTCCTCGTCGACCGGGACGGTTGCCAAACACGAGACCGCGGTCAGGCCGGCAACATGCAGCCCACCGGCGACCTCGACCGCAAGCCCCTCGGGCCGCCGTGCGATCTCTGCCGCGTTCGCGACCACCTGATCGGCGATCGCGCCCGCGGCGCGGCCCATGACGGCATCCCCGACAGAGACCGGCGTCCCGTCCGCATAGGCGGCCCCCTCGCCGACCGCGATGACGGTGCCGGCGAAGTCGCCACCGATGCGTCGCGGAAACGGGGCGTCCGAGGGGATGAATCCGCCGCGAGCCTTCGCGTCGTAGGGGTTCAGCCCGGCAGCTTCGACGGCGACCAGCACCTTCCGTGCGCCCGGCGAAGGGTCTTCGACCTCGGTCACGAACAGGACCTCGGGTCCTCCGACTTCGTTGTACATGGCTGCGCGGGTCATACCCTCGAGCGTAGCGAGGCGGGCGCCGATGCGGACCGAGCAGGGCTATATGAATCCCACGGGAAACCTCGGCGCCTGCGTGGCCGATCGGCACATGCCAAGCTGTCGCCATGGCGAACTCGCCCACCGGTGACTCGATGACAGAGCGCATCGTGCGCGTCCTGGAGACCTTCACGTCCGAACGGACCGTGCAGTCGGCATCCGAGATCGGTCGACGGTCGGGGCTCCCGTCCTCCAGCGCCCACCGCATCGTGGATGACCTCGTTTCGGCCGGCCTGCTCGATCGGGACGAGGATGCGCAGATTCGCCTGGGCATGCGCCTGTGGGAACTCGCCCTGCGCGGATCCTCGGCACTACGCCTGCGAACGGCGGCCCTCCCTCACATGGAGGCGGTGCAAACGACGATCCGCGAGCACACGCAGCTCGCCGTACGCGAGAAGGACGAAGCGCTGTTCATCGAACGTCTCTCGCATCCGGATGCCGGTGCCAACATCACGCGCATCGCTGGTCGGCTTCCGCTGCACGCCTCGTCGTCGGGCCTCGTCCTGCTCGCCTACGCGCCGGCGGCGGTGCGCGCGAGTGTTCTGGGCGGCCCGTTGCGCGCCGTGTCAGGCGAGACCATCACCGACCCGCGGACACTCGAGCGCGTGATTGCGGGGATCCGACGCGACGGTGTGGCTATCGCGCCCGGATCGATTCAGTCAGTGTCCACGGGTGTGGCGGTTCCGCTTCGCCACGAAGGCGAAGTCGTGGCCGCGTTATCCGTCGTGCTTCCCCGGGATGCCGACCCGACGCCGGCGGTCGCCGCGCTGCGGGATGCAGTCGCAGCGATCGAGAGCGATCTTCGACGCCAGCGACTCTGACCGCGATCTGGTCCCGTTCAATGGGAAAGTGCCGGTTCGAACCGGTCTGATGTTGCAGACTCGGCGAAGACCCGCATCCGTCGAAGGAGACGCCATGTCCACCGTCCGCACTCAGGTTGCCATTGTCGGCGCCGGCCCCGCCGGGCTGCTGCTGTCACACCTTCTTGCCGCCCGAGGCATCGACTCGATCGTGCTCGATCAGCGCACCCGCGAGGAGATCGAGAAGACGATCCGCGCCGGCATCCTGGAATACCCCACCGTGCAGCTCCTCGACGAGACCGGCGCCTCCCCGCGCGTGAAGTCTGTCGGAAACCGCCACGACGGCATCGAGCTTCGGTTCCAGGGCGAGGGGCATCGGATCGACTTCCCCGCGCTCACGGGTCGCAGTGTCTGGCTCTTCCCGCAGCACGAGGTGCTCATCGACCTGATCGCGGTACGCCTGGCTGCCGGGCAGGATCTTCGGTTCGGTGTCACCGTCGACCGTGTCGAAGACATCGAGACCGATCGACCCCGCGTGTTCGCGACGAACCCTGACGGCTCGCCGCTGGAGATTGAGGCCGACTTCATCGTGGGCGGTGACGGCTCCCGCAGCCTGGTCCGCGCCGCCGTCACCGGATCGTCGACCGGCGGATACTTCCGCGAGTATCCGTTCGCCTGGTTCGGCATCCTGTGCGAAGCGCCACCAAGCTCGGAAGAGCTGATCTACAGCAACTCCCCGAGCGGCTTCGCTCTCATCAGCCAGCGCAGCGCCACCGTGCAGCGGATGTACTTCCAGTGCGATCCGGAGACCGATCCGAAAGCGATGAGCGAGGCCGAGATCTGGGAGACCCTGCAATCGTGCGTTCCCGGCACGACGCTGCAGGAGGGGCCCATCTTCCAGCGGGACGTGCTGCGGTTCCGCAGCTTCGTCGCTTACGAACTGCGGCGCGGACGCGCGGCCCTTGTCGGGGATGCCGCCCACACCGTTCCGCCGACGGGAGCCAAGGGCATGAACCTCGCCGTCGCCGACGTCGTACTGCTCGACCGGGCACTCGGAGCGCTGCTCAACGACGGCGACGAGCGCCTGCTGGATTCTTACGCCGAGACGGCCCTGCAGCGCATCTGGAAGGCTCAGCACTTCTCCTGGTGGATGACGAGCATGCTGCACCTGACTCCCGAGGCATCCGACTTCGATCGCCGCCGCCAGATCGGCGAGCTGCGTTCGGTCGTCGAGTCCGAAGCAGGCCAGACCTACCTCGCGGAGGCCTACACGGGCTGGCAGTTCGCGTAAGGAGCCGGGCGCCGAGGTTGGTGGGGTCGACATTAAGTCCGTACTCGAACAGCACGGTGAAGATGTCGGCAGAGGACAGATCACCGCCGATGTGCACTGCTCCCTCGTACGTACCGCACAGGTTCAGGAGCTTCTGACGAAGCTCGAAAGCGAGATCCTCGAGTTCCTCGACGCTCCGACGCTCCTGCGCTACAGGGGACATTCGACCCATCACATGCCTCCTCATCGATGACAGGAGAGCGACGGACCGCGGGGGTCATCATCGACTCTCGTTCGGGTGGCCACCGGCTCAGCCGGGGCGACGCAGTGACGCTAACACGAACTCATTTACAAGTAAACAGGAATGCACCTAAACTCGTTGAAGCGTCATCCTGGTGATTGGGTGCACGGCATGGTCGGACGTCTCCCGCGGCATCCGGAATTGTCCGAAGACGGTTACCAACGCCACGACGGCGCTGCACAATGGACTCGCGCCGCCCGGCGCGGGGAGGGTGCGACGGCATCCGAAATCAGGAAGACAACACACAGAGAGGTGCAGGATGTCTGACACGTTGACGCAGGCTGGTGTACGGACCGGTCTGTTCATCGGGGGAACCGAACGGTTCACCGACGAGACGCTGAAGATCGCGGACCCAGGAAAGCCGGGCGCGGTTGTCGGCGAGGCCGCGTCCGCTTCGACGCAGGACGTCGCCGACGCGGTTGCTGCCGCGAAAGAGGCTTTTCCGGCGTGGGCGGCTCTGGGCGCGAAAGAGCGCGCACGCCTGATGGCCGAGGCGATCGCCGGGATCGCGGATGACCGTGACGAGGACGCGGCGATCCTGTCGCAAGAGAACGGCAAGGTCCGCTTCGAGGCGTGGGTCGACGCACTCGTGTTCGAGATCCGCTGGAACCTTGCTCTCATGCTCGCCGACGAGGTCGACACCGACCACACCCTCCCCGCGGTGCCCGGCGCGATCCCCGTCGACACGAAGGTGTCGTACCAGCCGCTGGGTGTGACCACGATCATCGTCCCGTTCAACTGGCCGATCGCGATCCTGGGCGCAGCCCTTCCGCACGCGCTGCTGGCCGGGAACACGGCGATCGTCAAGCCGCCGCCGACCGCGCCGCTTGCCACCGCCAAGCTCGTGCAGCGCGTAGCAGAGAAGCTCCCGCCCGGGGTGCTGAACATCGTCACCGGCAAGGACGAGAACATGTCGGGCCTGATTCAGAACACCGACATCGCAAAGGTTTGCTTCACCGGATCGGTGAACGGCGGCAAGCGGATGATGGAGATGGCCTCGAAGACGCTCACTCGGGTCACCCTGGAACTGGGCGGCAACGACGCGGCGATCTTCCTCGAAGACGCCGTCATCGACGACACCCACCTTGACCGCCTGTACGCCGCGATCTACGACACCACCGGCCAGATCTGCATGAACGCCAAGCGCGTCTACGTGCACCGCTCGCGCCTCGACGAGGTCGTGAACGGTCTGTCCGACCGCCTGAGCAAGGCAGTCATCGGGTACGGCCTCGATGAGGGGACCACGATGGGCCCGCTCCACTCGTCGGCGCAGAAAGCGTTCGTGGAGGAACTCATCCAGGAGGCCAAGGATGCCGGCGCCGACGTGCGCGAGTTCGGCGAGCTGCCCGGTGGGGAGCTCGCGGGCGGCAACTTCATGCGCCCGGCGATCGTGGTAGACCCCGACCCGAACCTGCGCGTTGTCACCATGGAGCAGTTCGGCCCCGTCATCCCGATCATCCCCTTCGACACCGAAGAAGACGCCATCCGCCTGGCCAACGACACCTGGGCAGGCCTGTGCGGGTCGGTGTGGACGGGAAGCCCCGAAGCTGCTCAGCGGGTGGGAGGCGCGCTCGAGTGCGGATACGTCTGGGTCAACGACCACGGCGCCACCCGCCTCGACCTGCGTGCTCCGTTCGGCGGCATGAAGCAGTCCGGCATCGGTCGCGAGCAGGGTATCGAAGGCATCCGTGCGTTCCAGGACACCCGCTCCATCGCCACCATCGACCCCGAAGCCCTCGCGGCGATGGCGCACTAAGAAGCACCTCACACGATCGGGGTCGGGCAGATTCCTCGCCCGACCCCGATCGTCTACTACTGTCACTCCCAACCCGACCAGACTCAGATCCCGACGCGCGAAGGAGCACATGGACCGGCTCGATCAACGCATCCAGTGGGAACCACTTCAGAACACCGTCGACCCCGATAACTTCACGCCGCGCCTGCTCGCGCTGCTGTCCAATGCTCTGGTGTGGCGAGAATCGAACGAGCTGAGACGCCGTTTCGGCCTCGGCACCAACGACTGGCGGGTGATTTCGGTCCTGGCGCTTAACCCCGGATTCTCCGCGACCGAGGTCTCCGAGTTCATCGGCGTCAACAAGGCAGTGGTCTCCAAGAGCGTGAACACGCTCGTCGGCAGGGGGCTGATCGTCCTGATGGACGGCCCCCGGGGTTCCCGGCCCATGTACCTGACACGCGACGGCGTCGAGATGCACGACGACATGCTCCCGATCTCGATGAGGGGCCAGGACATCGTCCTCGCCCACCTCTCACCCGACGAGATCACGAGCCTCAATGCTCTGCTGCAGCGGATGCTCGTCGACGCGCGCGAACTGCAGATCCTCGAGAACGAGACCGCCGCGAGCCGAGCGCGCTGAGCGGCGCCTTCCCGAGGAGGGGATATCCGACCGGGCGTCGGGTATCCCCTCCTCGCTTTCGTACCTCTAGACATTGCCTATGCCCATAGGTAAAATTGCTGCAGACTGCAACGACGCACTCCTGGCAGCGGAAAGGACCACTCGCCATGGCACACGCCACACCGACGACCGAGTCGGCCAAACGTCTCGTCGAGGGCTACTCCCTCGAGATCACCGGAAAAGAGAAGGACGTCGTCGGTCTCACCGAGGCCGCCTCGCTCATCCCGGCCGGGACGAAGGTCAACGTGACCTTCCTCGGGAACGAAGACCTGCCGATGCGGGTAGCTGCAGCCAAGGCCGTCAAAGAGCTCGGGTTCGTCCCCGTCCCGCACATCTCTGCGCGCCGCATCGCATCCCAGGCGCAGCTCGAGGAATTCCTCAGCGCACTTGCCGAGATCGGCGCCACCGAGCACGTGTTCGCGGTCGGCGGCGACCCCGCGACGCCGGAGGGCCCCTACCCCGACGCGCTGACGATGATCCGTTCGGGAGTCCTGCAGCAGTACGGCGTCAAGGAGGTGTCGATCGCCGGCTACCCCGAGGGCCACCCCGACATCGCCACCGACGTCCTGTGGCAGCACCTCGAAGACAAATCTGCCGCCCTGAAGGATGCCGGCCTGGATGCCGTGATCCTCACCCAGTTCAGCTTCGACACCGACCCGGTGATGGCGTGGATCAAGGGTGTTCGCGACCGCGGCATCGACACCCAGATCCGCCTCGGCACGCCCGGCCCCGCCGGCATCAAGCGCCTCATCTCGTTCGCGTCGCGCTTCGGCGTGGGAGCCAACGCGATGATCGTAAAGAAGTACGGCTTCTCGCTGACGAACCTCATGGGTTCCGCGGGACCTGACAAGTTCGTTTCCGATCTCGCCGCGCTGTTCGACGCTGACCCTTCGGTCGGCGCCGTGAAGCTGCACATGTACACGTTCGGTGGCCTGGAAGCTACGGCGACGTGGGCCCGCGACTTCATCGCGAAGTGAGCGGGGAGGACTTGACGCCATGACGGTACACAACGAAGCACTGCGCGATCACGCCTGCCTGATCGTCCACGGCCCTGACCAGCCCGGCCTGGTCGCGGCGGTCACCGGCCTGATCACGCGCCACAAGGCGAACATCGTGAGTCTTGATCAGTACTCCGACAACCCCGAAGGCGGCGCCTTCTTCCAGCGCGTCGTCTTCCACCGACCGGACTTGACGGCGGCGTTCGAAGAGATCGAAAGCGACATCGCCGAGACGCTCGAGCCGTACGGGATGACCTGGCGACTCACCGACCAGTCGATTCCCAAACGCATGGCAGTGCTCGCCTCAACCTCGGACCACTGTCTTCTCGATCTGCTGTGGCGTCACCGCCGCGGCGAGCTCCCCGTATCGATCCCGATGGTGATCTCCAATCACACCAACATGGCCGAGGACGTCCGAAGCTTCGGCATCCCGTTCTTCCACGTGCCCTCCCAGGGGCCGGACAAGTCGGCTGCCGAAGCCGAGATCGTGAAGCTGCTCGCGGGCAACGTCGACTTCGTCGTCCTCGCGCGGTACATGCAGATCCTCTCCGAGGACTTCATCGACGACGTCGCAGTCCCGGTCATCAACATCCACCACTCGTTCCTTCCCGCCTTCATCGGCGCTGGTCCCTACCGCAAGGCGAAGGAACGCGGCGTGAAGCTGATCGGCGCAACGAGCCACTACGTGACCAAGGACCTCGACGAAGGACCCATCATCGAGCAGGACGTCGTACGGGTCACCCACGCCGACTCCGCCGCCGACCTGCAACGCCGCGGCGCCGACGTCGAACGGGCAGTCCTCTCGCGCGCCGTGCTGTGGCACGCACAAGACCGCGTCATCCGACACGGCAACCACACCGTCGTCTTCTGACCCTGACCATCACCACCCCAAAGAAAGGTTCATCGTGGCACCTCAGAATCTGCAGCAGGTCATCGACGCGGCGGGCTCGCCCGTCGAGTTGCTGCGCAACTCCCAGATCGGCTCGTACATCTACCCCGTCGTGCCAGCCGACTTCACCAACTGGATCAAGGAACAGAAGGCGTGGCGCGACACCGCCGTGCTCTACGACCAGTCCCACCACATGGACAACGTGTTCCTCAAGGGGTCGGATGCCATCAAGCTGATCTCCGACACCGCCATCAACTCCGTCGCGAACTTCCCGGTCAACAAGGCCAAGCAGTACGTTCCCACGACGGCTTCGGGACACGTCATCGGCGACGGCATCCTGTTCCGCGAAGCCGAAGACGAATACGTCTATGTCGGCCGCGCGCCCGCATCGAACTGGCTCATGTTCCATGGCGAGACCGGCGGCTACCAGAACCTGGACGTCGAGGTCGACCGCCGCTCGAACTCGCGCCCGTACGGTGACGCCGTCTCGCGCAAGTACTACCGCTTCCAGATCCAGGGCCCGAACGCCTGGGCCGTGATCGAAAAACTCAACGGCGGACCGCTCGAGAAGCTCGGCTTCTTCAACATGTCGGAGATGAAGATCGGCGGCATGAACGTGCGTACTCTGCGTCACGGCATGGCCGGCGCCCCCGGCCTGGAGATCTGGGGCCCCTACGCCGACCACCACAAGATCCGCGACCTGATCGTCGAGGCTGGCGCCGAGTTCGGCCTCCTGCCCGTCGGTTCGCGGGCTTACCCGTCGAACACGCTCGAGTCGGGCTGGATTCCTTCCCCGCTTCCCGCGATCTACACCGGCGCCGAGGAGCAGGCGTACCGTGACTGGCTGCCGGCGAACTCGTACGAGGCGACCGGAACGCTCGCCGGGTCGTTCGTGTCCGAGAACATCGAGGACTACTACCTGACGCCCTGGGAGCTCGGCTACGGGTCGTTCGTCAAGTTCGACCACGACTTCATCGGTCGCGACGCGCTCGAGAAGATGGACCCGGCCGCACAGCGCAAGAAGGTCACCCTCGCGTGGAATGCCGAGGACCTCGGCAAGGTCTGGACGTCGCTGCTGAACGTCGACGGCCCGAACTACAAGTTCTTCGACCTGCCGCTGGCGAACTACGGCTCGGCCAACTACGACGCTGTCGTGGATGCCGATGGAACGGTCGTCGGCTACTCGATGTTCACCGGCTACTCGTCCAACGAGCGCCGCGGCCTGTCGCTGGCTACCGTGTCACCCGATGTCCCCGAGGGCACCGAGCTCAAGGTCGTCTGGGGCGAGCCGAACGGTGGCTCGAAGAAGGCATCCGTCGAACCGCACGAGCAGACTGAGGTCCGCGTCGTCGTGAGCCCCGTGCCCTACTCGACGGTCGCCCGCCAGACCTACCACGGCGGCTGGCGCACCGGCTACAAGAACGACTGAGTAGACGAGAACACCCCGCGAGACTGCATCCTGCCCGCGAGACAGCACACGCAACACGCTGTCTCGCGGCGCGGGTGCAGTCTCGCGACATATCGGTAGCATCACGGGAGCGGATTCGACAGGAAGGGGCATGCCGTGAGCCTTCGCTACGCGCTCCTCGCGCTGCTGCGGGTCGGACCGCTATCGGGGTATGAACTGGCCAAACAGTTCACGCAGTCCGTGGGTCATGTCTGGCACGCCCCGGACTCGCAGATATACCCGGAACTGCGCAAGATGGAAGCTGACGGGCTCATTGAAGCCGAAGAGCAAGCCCGCGGCGAGCGCGGCACACGGCGCATGTATCACGTCACGGATGCCGGCGACCAGGCGTTCCTCGCCTGGATGGCCTCCCCGCTCGAGTATCAGCGGGTACGCGACCCAGCCCACCTGCGCGCCGCGTACCTGGAGTCCGCGTCACCGGAGGCCGCCAGAGAGTTCTTCCTGCGGCACATCGAGCAGTGGGAAGGCGAACTCGCCCAGTGGGACGGTGAGCTCCGCAAGATCGACCACGTCGATCCACCGAACCCCATGCTGGAACGGCGCTTGAAGGCGTCGCCGGAGCAGGAGCACGAGCGCATCGTGGCCTACAAGCATTTCGCGTACGAAGGCCTCGTGGAACGGGCCAAGAGTGAGATCGCCTGGGCCCGACGCGGCCTGGACCTGGTCGACAAGCTCGACGGCGGCTCCTGACCCGAGCCGCCCGTCGACACGTCGATGCTGCGCCCGGCAATCATCCGTCCAGTCGGCGCAACTGAGGGGCCCCACCGGAGTGGAACCCCTCAGTGCTCTCAGGTGGACCGCGTCCACCTGAGACGTGTCAGTTTTCTCCGTCTCCGTTTCCGTCTGCCATGGCGAAGCGTCGACGAAGGATGACGACCACACCGCCGATCGCGATCAGCAGCGCGGCTGCCAGCGCGAGTCCCCACGGCGCGTTGGCACCGAGGGCTCCGAGGTCACCCGCGCGCTGCACCACGATCGCGATGCGGATCGGCTCCAGCGTGCCTGACGTGATCTCGAGCGTGTGCGCGCCCGGCGTGAAGTCCGCAGGGATCGCGACCGTGAACGACACGGTGCCGCTGCTCGATGCCGGCGGGATGCCGGTGATGACGTACGGATCGCTGTACACCGTTGCCGCAACCTGCTGGCCGGGCGCCAGTCCCGCGAGATTGACTGTGAACGAGCCGCCCTGCGCGACACTGGTGGAGCTCAGAGTGACGGTTGCCCACTCCTCACCGGGCGTCTCGCTCGGGTCTGGCGTCGGATCGGTCGGCGTTGGCGTCGGCTCCGGGCGCGCACCCACCGCGGCGGTCACTTCGGAGACCGCCGTCACCGGCACGAACCCGTCAGCGGACGCTGTCACACGCACGGTGATGCGCGAGCCGTCCTGCGCCGCTGTGGGAACGAAGGTCGCACCATCCTCGCCTTCGATCGGCACCCCGTCGGCGAGCCACTGGAACGCGAGGGTCGCGCCGCCCGTCGACGAGCTTGCATCACCGGTCAGGGTTTCCCCGATGTACGCGTCCCCGCTGATCGTGGGACCCGTCAGCGCGGTTCGCTGCGTCGTACCGAAATCCAGCCATGTACCCGCCAACTCGGCGTACCCCTGGCTTGGCTGCGTCCAGTCGCACACACCGTCGGGGAAGGTCGCCTGAAGCTCATCCCACTGCTGGTCTGTCATCGTCGGATAGTCAGAGCGCTGCGGCGCCACCAGCTGGCACTTCATTACGTCGCGCGACAGCGGCTCGCCCGCCTCATAACGGGGCTCCGAGTGATACGGATACAGGGTGTTGCATGCGGTGGTGGGGTCGTCGTAATCCACTGTCTCAGCGATGAAGTCGCCCGCGGAATCGAAGCAGCCGTCACTCAGCCCATCAGGACGGGCTGCGACGGTTCGAGCCCGATCGCCGGGTCCGCCAGCTTCGACGATTGCGTCAAGCCACTCCTCGAGCCGGTCGAGCGCCGACACACGCATCGCCGACGAGATCGCCGGGTTGGTCGAACTCGTCCAACTGACGTGCGTGTCAGCGTTGCCCCACGCTTCGAGCATCCGCTCGCGGATGATGGCGGAGCGGTAGCGCTCGTGGAAGTCGCCCTGCATGTCGGTATACGGACGGATCTCGATGACCGGGATGTACTCGAGCCCTCCGGTCATCATGTTGATACGTCCCGTCTCGAACGCCCGCTGGATGGCTTCCACGCTGGCAACCGAACGCTCCTCGGTGCGCGCACCGTCGACATCCATCCCGCCTGCGTTCGCGTTCAGCGACAGGAACTTGTCGATCGAGATCTCGTCGTCGAGCAGCGCGTTGAGGCCGTACTGGACACCTACGTTGTCGGGCACGATTCGCAGTCCGCGCCCCTCGGAGTCCACGCCATAGACGTTCTTCACCATGTCAGCGATCGTGCAGCGCAGTCCCTCTGGGTTGCTCGGCGACCACCGGTCGGCGACCGGAATCGCATTGTTGCATCCGCGGTTCGGATCATCCACACCGTCGAAGAACGTGAAGCCGAAGCATGTGAAGGTGCTCGCGTGACCCGTCACTGCCAGCTTCTCGGCATCCGACCAGCCGGCACCTTCATCGGAGTTCCAGTAGTTGAGCAGATTGCGGCAGTCGTGCCCGGCTACGGTGGTGGACCGTTCGTCCGGGTACCCGATCTCACCGAGTACCCCATCGATGATTCCGGGGTAGTTGTTCGATAGCAGCAGCTGCTGCATCGTTCCGGCAGATCCGCCGTACCCGATCGTGTACTCGAGCGGACCCAGGCTCTCGACGACATGCTCTTTCACCATCGTCGCGGTCTCGGCGCTGGTGACGTCGTTGCAGTTCTGGGCGTAGACGTTGAATGTGCCCGATGCGACAGCGTAGCCGCGGCTCAGCAGCAGGTCGTTTTCGACACCGCCCGTTGACGTGCCCTGCCAATAGCCGACGCCACATGCGCCGCCGAAGGTGTACGCGAGCTTGCCGTTCCAGCCGTCGCCGGCGGTCCACGGGGTGAGTTCCGGCTCACTCGGCTCACGGATCACGGCGAACTCGTAAACAGCCCTGTTTATCGTGCCGCGCTCAATTCGCACGATGTACGGTACTTCCTGACCCTCGACGGTCGTGGTCGCGAGGTCGCCAGGAGTGCTTCCGTCGGTGGGATAGTCGGCGAAGGAGCCTCCCGTGGTGCGGTAACGGTAGGTGACCGTGGCTTCGGCCACGTGACAGTTCTCATCGGTTGGGCCGAGATTCCAGGGCGCATCGGACGCCGTGCAGTACATGGGGTGCTGCGGTCCCGAGAAGACGGGGCCCCATGCCGGGTGGTTGGTGACCTCGATTTCAGCCGCCGAACTCCCGTCCGCCTCCAAGACCTCGATCTGGCTGACGCCCTCGGGAAGGCCGTCGACGAGCCCGACGAGTTCGCCCCCCAGCTCCGCGAAGCGATCTGTGACATCAATGCCGGCCGCCGTGATCCTCATCGCCTCATCAGCTCCGGCGACTGAGATGAGGGCGTCGCCTGCGCTGACCGCGTCCGGCCTGCTGGAAACCACCTCCAGGGTTACGTCGCTCGCAGACATCGCGGCCTGCGACGGCACGAGTAAGGCGGCGATCAGTCCGACCGTCGCGACAGCGCCCGCGCCGATGGGCGCGCGCGGATGAGATCTGTGCATGAACTCCTCCAGGAAGGGAACGTCGTTGTCCACAACGGCAGCACTGCCGCTGGCACCGATAGTAAAAACCTGGAGTGACGATCGTCAATGTTTTTTTAATTATTTCTCGATGTGCTCCCGCCATCTTCGATCCCGGTCGAGGGGGGACACTCGATGGATAGCCGCTGAACCGTGACGTACTCGGCGAGCTCCCGAGAGATCTTCGCGACGTGCATGTGCATCCGCTGCTCTGCCGGGCCTCCGAGGGTGTTGTAGGCACGAGCGAAGGCCAAGCGGGCTGCCCGTCTCGGCCAGTCCACGGGCAGGATCTCGGACGGATGGTCCGGATCGTTCTGGCGGAAAGTCTGCCACGCGAGCATGAGGCCCGTTCGAGCTGCGAATGCCGGGAGAGGTTCAAGCTCGCGAGCGAGATCGTTCGCGCGAGCGATGAACTCGAGGTAGCTCTGCCTGACCTCTTCCATATTCCAGGCGCGCGCCGGACCAGCCGGATCACTCATCCGTAGAGCAGACCGCGACGAGGTCACATCCGGCACCCCGGCCTCTCCCAGCACCTGCTCGGCCTGCTCTCGAGTATCGAACGGAGATATCCACACACCGTCATAGAGCGGCGCGTACCCAAGCCAGCGCAAACGCGTCCGTGCCACATGCCGCTGCGAACGTTGCGCCTCGGGGATCGTGAACGCAATGACAGACCACAACCCGTCCCACTCGACATCGCTGCAGCCGAACCTCGTCAGCCACCGGGCTTCGTCGCGCACGACCCGCTGGCCACGCTCCGAAAGCGCGTGGCTGGTTCGGCGGCCCTCTTTGCTCATCTCGAGCAGATCTTGATCGACGAGGCGCGAAATCGCCGCGCGCGCAGCCGGCTCGTTCACACCGAGGTCACCGAGTCCAGCCAGCAGCGCACCTGTCGGTATCGCCTCGGGTACCCCCCACCAGTAGTCTCCGAAGAGGGTGAGTATCTGGTGTGCGGGAAAGTTTCGACGTGGTGAACGCGCAGCACCGTTCACCCCGGAGGTGGTCATCACCATATCCTCGCAGGTTGCGCCGCCCCGATCGCGCGAGACTCAGTGCACGGACTCCATCAGGTCGGCACCGAATACCCGGAACGCATCGTGCACCCGCAACCGGTCGAGCGGCGTCTCCTCTGTGAACTGCACGATCATCGCGTAGGCGACGCCAGCCCGAGGCCCGACGAGCACGCCAGCCTCGGCGCGGATGCCGGGGTCTCGCCCAGTCTTGTTCACCAGGAGCAGCTGTTCTGCGGTTTCGGCGTGAGCGAGCGGGTCGAGTCCCGTGGCGCCAGCGGCGAGCCCGAGATCGGCATTCAATGCGAGCCATCCGGTGACCTGCGCGCTGACCGCGGCAGAGACGGCCCGGCCGTTCGCGAGGGACGAGAACATCGTGGTCAGATCACGGGTCGTCGATAGGGCGAAGTGCGGGGCGTCATCGGGCCCACGGTCCTCGCGGACGCGGTCGAGCAGCGCCGTCCGCGTAAGTCCGAGCTGATCGATGCGCTCGCGCACCGGGTCGAGCCCGACGAGATCGATGAGCGCGTTCGTCGCCAGCGGGTCAGCAGCCGCCGCAGTGAGCACCGCGAGATCCCCCGGGTTCAGATCGGCGGCCGCAAGGTGGCGCCACAGTCCAGCCGACCCACCGTCGGCAGTCGGGGGCCGGGCAACGGATGCCGCAGCATCCAGCTTGCCTGCCTCGATGGCTGCCGATACCTGGATCAGAAGGGGCACCACACCGAGCTGCGCGACCGGCAGCGTGATGAACGCGTCCCCGAGCACGAGGTCCTTGCCTCGATCGAGGTCGGTGACACACACCGAGACGCGGCCACCGGCGTTCGCCAGCTGTTCGAGAGCGTGCATCGTCGCAGCAAAGGAGCGCGCGCGCCCAGACGCATGACGAGTTCGCCGAGAATCGGCGCGGTGATCCGCGCGCGACGTGCTGGGTGGTGTGCCCACCGAGGGATCCTTCCCGTGTTCAGGTGGGGGGATTCTAGGTGATCGACCTCACCAGATAGTGACGCGCTCGGCGGGGTCCAGCCACAGCTCGTCGGCCTCTGTCACCTCGAATGCGTCGTAGAAGGCATCCACGTTGCGCACGATCTGGTTGCAACGGAACTCGTTGGGCGAATGCGGGTCGACCGTGAGCAGGCGGATGGTCTCGGCATCCCGTCCCTTCTGCTGCCAGATCTGTCCCCAGCTCAGCAGGAGTCGCTGGATGCCGGTGTAGCCGTCGATGACCGGAGCCGACTCATCGCCGAGCGAGATTTCGTAGGCCTTGATCGCGATACCGAGGCCCCCGAGGTCGCCGATGTTCTCACCGATCGTGAGCGCGCCGTTGACGTGATGCTTCTCGTCAAGGCCTCGCGGGGTCAACGCGTCGTACTGCTCGATGAGGGTCTTGGTGCGCTGCTCGAACGCTTCACGGTCGGCCTCGGTCCACCAGTCGCGCAGCGATCCGTCACCATCGAAACGGCTGCCCTGGTCGTCGAATCCGTGGCCGATCTCGTGACCGATGACCGCGCCGATACCGCCGTAGTTCGCCGCGGCGTCGCGGCTGGCGTCGAAGAAGGGATACTGCAAGATCGCCGCGGGGAAGACGATCTCGTTCATGAGCGGGTTGTAGTACGCATTGACCGTCTGTGGTGTCATGAACCACTCGTCGCGATCGATCGGCTTCCCGACCTTGGCGAGCTGGCGATCATGTTCGACCCGATGTGCACGGCGCGCGTTGCCGACGAGATCGGTGGCGTCGATCTCGAGCGCTGAATAGTCCTTCCACGTCGTCGGGTAGCCGATCTTCGGCGTGAACGCGTCGAGCTTGGCGAGGGCCCGTTCGCGGGTCTCGGGGCTCATCCACTCCAGCGAACGGATGCTGCGGCGGTACGCCTCGATGAGGTTCGCAACCAGCTCGTCCATTGCTTCTTTGGCAGCCGGCGGGAAGTGCCGCTCGACGTACACGCGTCCGACTGCCTCACCCATCGAGCCCTCGACGAGGCTGACTCCGCGCTTCCAGCGCTCTCGGATCGTGGGCACCCCGGTGAGTTGAGTGCCGTAGAAGGCGAAGTTCTCGGTGACGAATTCGTCCGACAGGAGAGGTGCGGCGCCGCGGATGACGGCGAACCGCAGCCAGGCCTTCCAGTCATCGAGTCGCTCGGAAACCAGCAGCGCACCCAGCGATTCGATGAAACTCGGCTGGTACACGACGACCTCGTCGAAGGCCGCCTCCTTTCCGGGCGCGAGCGCCGACAGCCACGGCGCGAGGTCCAGCCCCGCCAACTCCAGGAGCTGCGTCCACGTCCGCAGGTTGTAGGTGGCCATCGCGTCGCGGCTGCGCACGTTGTCCCAGTGGTGGGAAGCCAGCTCGGTCTCGAGGGCGACGATGCGATCGGCATCCGTCGCGGCATTCGCGACACCTGCGAGGGTCAGCATCCTCTCGACGTGGGCCCGGAACTCGCGGCGCGTCTCGTCGAAGTTCTCGAGCCGGTAGTAGCTCTCGTCGGGAAGCGACAGCCCGCCCTGCACGATGAAGGGGACATAGCGCTGCGGGTTGCCAGGGTCGGGCTCCACGTACAGGCCGAACAGGCCCGAGACGCCGTCGCGCTCAAGGGTGCCGAGAGTCGTCATCAGCTCCGGGATCGATGAGATCCCATCAACAGCGGACAGCTGAGCGGCGATCGGGGTCGCGCCGAGCTCGGCGATGCGCTCGGTGTCCATGAAGCTCGTGTACAGGTCGCCGATCTTGCGCGTTTCGGTGCCGGGCTCGGCATCCGTGCTCTCTTCGATGATGGCGCGCACATCCTTCTCGGCCTGTTCGGCGATCAGGTGGAACGAGCCCCAGCGAGCCTTGTCGTCCGGAATCTCGGTGCGATCGATCCACGCACCGTTGACGTGACGGAACAGGTCGTCTTGCGGGCGAATGTCGGCAGAAAGTTCTTCGAGCGGGAGGCCAGAGACGAGGGCGTCGGTCATGTCCTCCAGAATAAGCACCTCCGCTATGGACGATCCCTGCGAGGCGGGAACACCGAACGAACGGCTGGCGGATGCAGCATCCGTTCGCGCAGGTCTTCGTAGATGGGCCGGGTGCGAAGAGCCGCGGCGACGAGGATCGCGCAGACGGATGCCGCGAGCATCGGCGCCAGCACTGTGGCAAGGGCCGTCATCTCGACCACGACGGCGATGCCGGTCAGGGGTGCCCGGATCGTGGCAGCGAACATCGAGGTCATGCCGACGAGGACGAACACCACGACCGTCGTATCGGCCACCTCCGGGAGAATCAGCTTCGCGACGGATCCGCAGAGCGCTCCCCACAGCGCACCGATCGCCAGGAGCGGGGCGAACAGGCCCCCGGGGGTTCCCGCCGCGTACGAGAGCGGACCGGCCAGAAACCGGATGACGAGGGTTGCAGCGAGCACGATAGGGATGAGCGACTCGCCGCGAAGTAGGCCCTGCGAGATCGGATCGCCCCCGC
>CEVI01123043.1_pt1 | contig 23275 bp, 33 predicted proteins | sample 531471 | NCBI WGS metagenome assembly CEVI01 (sample SAMEA2623513, study PRJEB7988) | marine metagenome | isolation source: saline water (ENVO:00002010), including
ACTAAATCATAGATTTTGAGTTGGTATTTCGCGATTTCTAGATAAATCCTTTCTCTGTAATAGGTTCTCATACGACATTAATGCTGGAAGGCGCTATGTCAACACATTTTGAAAATATCACAGTGGTTTGAACATACATAATTTGGTAACATCAAAAGTTAAGAGGAGCGAACATGTCTTTACGATTTTACAAAGGTGACATACAGCAGGTCACTGGAAATAATATTATTGTCTTTGGAAGTAACCCAGAAGGCCGACATGGTTTTGGCTTGGCAAAGTTAGCTTTTGAAAAATGTGGCGCTCAATATCATAAAGGGCGGGGTCTTCAAGGCAATTCTTATGCGCTAATTACAAAAAACCTTACTGCTGGTTATGAAGAGTTTCTGACTGGTTATGTTTATGAAAAAGAGGGCTACAGAAGTGTTCCTCCGAAATGGATTAAAGAAAACATTCAAGAGCTTTATATGTTGGCTGAATACAGGAAAGAACTTAAGTTCTTCATAGGCTATAAAGCAAACAGTCGTAATCTTAATGGCTATTCTTCAAAGGAGATGATTGGTTTTTTTCTAGATGGTTTCACTGTGCCCGACAATATCCGTTTTCATAATTCTTTTCGTCCTGTTTTGCGAACTATGGGGTATTTGTAATGAGTAGTCTTGATTATCTCAAGCAGAGAAAGCTGTATTTGGAACAGCATTTAGACTTTATCAACAAAGCATGGACTGGTAAGGATAACATGACCAAGCAGCAGATGTTGATGAAGAAGCTTTTGAAGGTACGAAAGAAAATAGAGAAAGCATCCAAAGGAAAGTTTGGATTGTTGCCAGCACTTCGAAAATATCTGAAGCGGAAATAACTCATGACGCAACAAATAATGACAGAGGCACAGATACAATCTGCACGTAATAGTGCTATAGCCCCAATAAAAACTCAGGCAAGACTATGGGTGATTATGGCTGCTATAATGATCTTGGCCGCGCACTGGTTCGGTTGGCAAAATGTTTTGATAACAAAAAATCTACCTATAGAGCAGCACGGATTGACGATTGGCTTCACTACCTTCGGAATTGTATCTTTAGCCTTTGTTCTCTCAGGCGTGGGTTTGCTTGTATCCCTAGCACTAATTGAGAAGAAGAATGATATTGCACTACGGTTCGCAGGTGTAGATATCGGGCTTCTGGGGATAAACGAAATGACTAAGCCGTTGGACGAAGTCGGAAGCGAGCAGTTTAAAGATTTAGCTCAGAGTTCTTCTCTAGCAAAACGCATTTTAAGTGCTGCTCAAATTGAGCAACGTTCTGTTAGAAAATTTGAGTTAGAGGCTGTACAAAATGATTAGCTGTTCTCTTCAGCTATTGTAGTTCTTTCTTTTGCATTAAGCACAATAAGGAACATTTTTCTGAAAAGCCTGTAAAGTATGACCCTCGATGCTATCAGGCTTCCGCCCATGCAAGCGCCTATTGACACAATCTTATTTGATGCTGACTGAACATACTCTTGCCCCAGCTGCAATTGGTTTTCTAGTGAGCCTTTTACGACGTTCTCATCGATGTAAATAAGAACCAGCTCTCGTACGAAAATAGCTATTTCCGTTGCGATATTAAAATAGAGCATGGTAGCGCCAATACCAGCTAAAGCTAATCTATTAAAGCCTTCAGTGAATTCTGAAACTAACGCAATTAATAATGAACCGAAAAATATTGAAATGAGCGGATACGGGTTTGATATCTGCTGAAGATAATACAGTAAGTGGACGTAGTAGCCTGATACGCCTAGCAAAACGAAGATTGTGAAAAGTGTGTAACGTGTTTTCATGATAACGAGATGTGAAGTCTTTTAACGCGCTTCACTTAATTCCTTTATAAGGCATTAAACTCATAGCATAACATCACATTCTCACTCTATTTTCAAAATAGTATTATGTTTTGTTTAAAGTCGGAGAGTCAAGTGAAGAGAAAGGCGCTGTGTATTGATACTGAAATGTCATGTTGGGAAGATACTCAATACCAAAAAGCACAAGTGATGGAGGTATTTGAGTTTGGGATGGCGCTGGTGGATCTTGACCGCATGGAAATTGTGAAAACAGGAAGGTACTACGTAAAAAATGAGCGCCATGAAGTTTCGAAATTCTGCACAGAATTGACGGGGATCACCCAACGCGTTCTGAGTAGGCAGGGTTTGCCAGCGGAAAACGTAGTACGGCTATTAATAGAAAAATGGGGAAGTAAAAACAAAGATATACCAATTATAGCTTGGGGTGATGAAAGGCTTTGGATTGAGCGGGATTGTAAAGAAAAAGGGGTTGACTACCCCTTCCACAATAATCTTATCAATCTGGCTAGTTACTACCGCTTCAATGAGCCAACTGTTGATCGCAACACTAAGCTAACTGACGTTTGCAAGCAGCTTAACGCCACTGTTGCGGAGCCACTACATTCAGCTAAAGAAGATGCTGAAACTTTGGCAAACCTTCTTTTGAAAATGGTAGAGCGTCAAATTATTTGGCCTGGACTAGCTCGTGATCGCTCATGATAATCTGAGCAGTTAAAAGTTGAGACTTTATGTCCGCAAGTGCTGGCTCTAGAATAACTTCACCGTAATTTTCAATATTCGAAACTAAACGATGAAGATTGCTCAGGCATTGTGCCATCTGCATTTGGGGAATAGCTTCAGGCGACTTGGAAAGCCTTTTAACTGGGAATGCTACAACGTTCTCATTATTAGTCATATTTTACCTTGTCACATTAACACTAATGCCCCATTTGGCACCTAAATTTATTCCTAGTGTAGTCGCAACATCGAAAATAAATTCCTGTGCTTCTTCAACTTCACTTAGCACGCCATTTTCCGGTTCATACCCTTCTAAAGGTTTGTCATGTTTGAGACGGATGCAGCGTAACGCACTTTTAATGCTGTCACTGACTTTATCCAAATCATCTAGACTGAACTGGGCTGTATTATTCTCATGATCAATAAGCATAGGGTCATTCCGTCGAATAAAATCCCTACAACGTTAGCAGGGATTTAGGATAATTGGAATATGAATTAGACGATTGGAGATAAATAATTTATGACCGACAGCCAGTTAGGGAATTGTGCACTACCAAAATGTATAAAGTCGCCTCGAAATCTGTCCTGTCCGTTTCCTGAAGTATTGTCATCAATTAGCTTTCCAGGGAAAAAGCTCTTATCTGGTGAGATAATCAAGCGTCTGACCATGTCCATACCCAATAGCTTTTCAACGCTTACGCGTTTTTCTGTATAACAAAGAGGGTTTTTAATCGAAGGCGCTGTTAAAATCCAAGGCTGATAGTTTTTAGACTTCTGTAACAACTGGATTGACGCAACTGCGTCCTCGATTGGCTCAAGGTTTGCGAAAAAGCCGTATTCTGACTGCGGATAGGCGTTATGTGGGTTTTCTTCTATCTTTTTAGCGGCAGCAGAACTGAAGTCTACAACAGTATTATCCAGATCAATAAACACGGGAGTTTTTGGAAGTTTCATCGTCATCTCTTTTTTGTAAAACAGAGATTGTAAACCGAGTAAGATTTCCAAAATCACTTAATTACGACGAAGATGCCTCTCTTGTTCGATATCTTCAAGAAAATAAAGATCTACTAATCCCTCTAAGTTCATGACTGACGCTATCTCATCAATCTGTTGACCTGAGATAAAGCGAGACAGTCGCTTTTCACCAATACGATAGAGAAAGCCATCTGATTCGTACTTTCCGTTTAAGAAAATGATGGGGCTACATAATGTAGTCGTATCCTGCTGCAAACTGCTCAGCAGTAAGTTTGAAGATAGTTTCTTAAGAAATTCCGCGTCATTTCGAATGGCTTCAGTTTTATCTACTGCCTGACTAAATATCCTGCCATAGTCAAAAGACGGAAATGGGAAAGGTGGTAGGATAAAAACGTTCTCTGTCGGTAGATTTAAGGGCGCGAAAGCGGCCTTAATTTCATCCTGGCTAGAGCTTTCAAAAACATTTTTAGTACACCGCTTACACTCATAAACAATAAATATTACAGAATAGTGACTGCTTTTTATTTCTGCTATTGCCAAAACGAATTCCTTTCATATAACTGTAACACTACATAAGACGCGGTGTAGCGAATAAGTAACTAATAAAATCTTAAAAATAAACTTTTTTGGAAATTTGTGATTGAGTAAAGTAGATGTTTTCAGACAATATGAGAACAACATGACTAAAATATTACCTCTTGCAGCGATAGTGGCCGTTGCTTTTCTTGGCTACAAGCACGTTGTGCATACTGGAGAAGGCGATGCTGTTGAGGCAGTTCAAACTAAAGCCCCTGCAACATTAAAACTTGTTGATGTTGCAGAAAGCGTAGCTGATTATTCTCATCGTGGTGATGCCAATGTCGCACGTGACGTACATCGTCATCCGTTTGAAACACTAAACTTCTTCGGCGTAAAGAGCGGTCACAAGGTGGTTGAAATCCTTCCTGGATCTGGTTGGTATACTGAGATATTAGCGCCTAAATTAAAAGATGATGGTCAGTTAGTTGCAGCGCATTATCCAAAGAAAGAAGGTGACGACTCATACCGCACTGAATCAAGAGTAGACTTTGAGGATAAGCTAAAGCTTGATCTTGAAGTGTATGGCAATGTGGCGATCACTGACTTCAATCCAGTAGGTAAGGTTGCAGACATAACAAAAGACTCTGACTTTGTTTTGACTTTCCGTAGTCTTCACGGTTTGCAAAACAAAGGGCAGCTGTCGAGTGCCTTTAATCAATTCAATGCAATGCTCAAGGATGGTGGAAAACTAGGTATTGTTCAGCACGAAGCTCCTGAAGGAAGTGATGTTAAAGATGTTGCCAAGTTGGGTTACTTACCTCAGTCGTTCGTGATAGAGGAAGCCGAAAAGGCAGGTTTTAAATTGGTTGCTAGCTCTAGCATCAATAATAATCCTAAAGACATCATCATTCAGGAAGGTGTTAAATCCGGAGTGTGGGCACTTCCCCCGTCGTTGCGTGGTGAGGGAGATGTAGCAAGGTTTAAAGAAATAGGCGAATCAAACCGTATGACCTTACTATTTGTTAAACAGTAGCGATGTCAGAGCATACAAGGTGTAAACGCCTGCTAAACGCTATGATTGTTACGTTCATCATGAGCGTAGCTTTCATGGTGCCATTCGGTTTTAGACTTGTCGCGTGGAATTTTGATGAAGTGTTCTGGTTATGTGGTTCAGCTGGAATTCTGTGTGCCTACACGTGCTGGATGAATTACAGCTCGCTAAATGAAATTGAACAAAAAAAGCCTGAAAAATTAATTTCAAGCCAGTATGATTAAAACCTATAAAGCCAGGTTAGCTATCTTTAACGTAAGACATGCGATAACCGAAGTTATACATCTATATATGAGGTGTAGGCGGTAAATATCACTCATCTAGTATTTGTTTTTACCTTTTTATGTATTTACGTAAATGTATAAGGAGGGGCAAATGCTTAATGAAAAAAATAATCAGGACAATGAGTTTGAAGAAAACTTCAAGGAACCTGAAAACATTGAAGAGTTTCTGGATATGCTTGAAGAGCTTAATGAGCCTGGATTTATCATCTAATACTAATGCCTCAGTTCTGAGGCATTTTCTATGCACTCTCCTTCATCGTTATTAGCTCACGTATAAAGTCAGCTTCCGGCATAGGCTTGTAAAAGTGAAAGCCCTGAAAGCGATGGCAGTTCTTCTGTTTTAACTTTTCTAGTTGTGTTGGGGTTTCCACGCCCTCGGCAACAACGATATAGTCCATGTTTCTTGCTATAGATATTATGCTATCAACAATGCTGGAGTTATTGGACTCGTCTATCTGAATAATAAACGCCTTGTCTATTTTCAGCTCATCAAGCGGTAGGTCTCGCAAGTAAGCGAGACTTGAATAGCCCGTACCAAAATCATCCAATGCAATTTTGAATCCTACCTTGCGAAGTCGGTTGAGTTTTTCAATGGTTGTTTGTACGTCAGTCAATAAAGATGTTTCCGTAAGTTCCAGCGTAATAAATTTAGGGTCGATGCCCAGACGCGTAACTTTGTCGATAAGTAGTTCCGCAAACTCACGACGCTCGAATGACCAGGCAGAAATATTAATTGAGACTGAGCAACCAGACTTTATGAGAAGCGCTCTATTCTCGTGAGCAAATCGAAATGCGTCATCCACAACCCATTCACTAACATCATAGATAAGACCTGATTCTTCAGCGATAGGAATGAACTCTCCAGGCGAAATGAAGCCAAGTTCAGGATCGTTCCACCGTAATAATAGTTCGGCTCCTACTATGTGTCCGCTACTGTTAACTTGAGGTTGAAAGTACGACTTAAGTACATTGCTAGTTACTGCATAGCGCAGAGCGGTTTCAATGATTCCTTTTCGCTGAGAAAGTTCGCCCTGCGTTACATCGTAGATAACGTAACTGTTCCGTCCCTTGTCCTTTGCATTTTGTATCGCCACCTCTACCACTCTTAAGGTATCGAGGAGGGATGAAGCGTGTTGGGGAATTGATGCAGCTCCAATGGAAATGGGCAATCTAATTTCATGAGCAGATATCTCGAAAGGATCAGCAAAAATGTCTAATAAGCGCTTACATAGCATATGCAACATTTCCTCTCCGGCACTGCCTTCATATTCATGCAAGATGATGAACTCATCGCCACCAAATCTGCTAACGAAAAATGTACTATCAAAAGTGTTTCCGAGCCTCTGCCCAATTAGCCTAAGCAAAAGATCCCCATACTCATGTCCAAGCGAGTCGTTCACTTTCTTGAAGTGATCGATATCAAAAAGTATCACAAGAAGTTGTTTTTCTCTGTTGTCGCTACGAACGAAAGCTTCTATCACGTCCTGGCAGTGAAAGCGATTGGGTAGTCTTGTGAGATAGTCTTCGTACGCAAAATGTTTTAATCGCTCTTCTGCTTCAACTCTTTCTAACTCAAGCCCGATATTTGATGCGTATACCTCAACAATTTGATCATAAGGTTGGCTGTCGATGAGAGGCGTTCTCTTAATATAGGCAAGAAACCCCACATGCCGCCCCTCTTTGTTTTTGATGGCGCAACCTATGAAAGACTCGGCTCCCATCTCAACAAGAATCGTATCGCTGCTAAAGTCAGCTTGAAGATTCTCCTTGTATACAACTTTTCCGTTGTGAAGAATTGCTTCAAATGGTGTCTTTGCGATATTGAAATTGTATCGCTGTGAGATGCGGCCATCAGCAGCGACAGCCTTCACTCTTGCTCTTGTTGGCCTCTTCAACCCATCATACAGACCAAACATTATAAAATCACCAGATGTTACCTTCTGGAGATTGAGCACGAAGTCATTGAAGTAGTCGCCCCCATTTTTTGACGAAATTCCCGAAGCAAGGCTTCTAACGCCGTTATTAAGTATAGTATCTGCTGTGATGTCATTAAGCTGGATCACTACAGATGCTTTATCGGCCTTCAATTGTAGTGGATAGATGTGAGCTTCATATAGCCTTTCGTTCCCTTGAATGTTCAGATTGAAGGGCGGAGAGATTACATCCACTTTATGTAATACAGCAGATGTGTAATGCATACGTTTCATGCCGTTCTCAGTCAAAACAGCAAGAAGGTCGAAGTTTGGTGATTGACCTCTTTTTAAGTCGAACAGCTTTGCAGAAGCATTGTTGTAGCCAATCGTTTTTCCGGTGCTGGAAAGTAAAAACTGTGGTGCAGGATTTAAAAGGAATGTGCTTAGGTAGAGCTGAAAGCTGTCTTCATAATGCTTACGTTCTTCTTTAGACAAATTGAGGTTGTCCGCAAGTTGCTCCACTTCTTCCCTGACCATTACAAGATTGATTGTAAGGTAAATAAATAAACAAACAACGGCAAACAGCGCAGTGAAAATGCTTAAGAAAAAGATGTATCCTTGTTCAAATAAATAAGCGTCTAGGGCAGTGAGGCCTACAAAAAGTACAACAAAGCTTGTAATGAAGTTGGACTCTAATTTCTGTCCATTCCTCCTAAGTACAACACTTCGCCAGACTATATAGCCACCTGCCACAAGATCTATTAGTGTTCTCGGGATATTTAACGGGCTTTCAACAGCATTAGGTAGTTGAATTGACTCTCCCCAAGGCGCTGTGTAGGTGATCAAACCAAGTACACTTTCAAACCTGACGGGGTGCCCCATGGCAAACTGCGAAATGATAATGATACTGGCTGTTGTAAAAATGGCAGCTGTATATAGCCATGCCTTTTTCTGAGCTGAGAGATACATTATGCCAGAAACGAAACTGGCTTCAGCAAGTAGTGAAAGATTAGAGAAAAGTGTGATAGATGCAGTTAGGCTGAGTGGCGAGTCAGATGTGATCGAACGCGAGTACGTAAGGAACATCAAAAAAGAGAAAACGCATACGAGCAGTGAAAAAATGCCAAATTCTTTGTAAGGGCTTCTTACTTTTCCACTTTTGAGTAGCATGACAAGCGGTAGGCAGGCCATCAGAGATACGCCTGCCGATACACAAAGTAACGAATTAAATACTGGCACCATAGTGTCCCTACCTCCACGCCTTTAGGTTCAGTCTATCCCTACATGATGAGATGTCAAAGATTTAGGTGCAAAAACTGAGCCACCAACATCAATGTTCGGGCAAGTTTCCAGTAAGCTTTACTAGAATTGATAATATCGGTGATTGATGGTCTTTGGCGTTTAATAGATATGGGGAATTGGAGTAGTGGTGCGCCGAGCGAGACTTGAACACACTCTTCCGCTTATGAGGCGGCTGCATTAACCATTATGCTATCGGCGCTTGGCGTCTGTGGAGGGAGTCGAACCCCCAACCTCCCCGTTCGTAGCGGGGTGCTCATCCAATTGAGCTTCACAGACAAAGGTGGTGGGTATGAATGGAGTCGAACCAATGGAGTCCAGTTAAGAACACGTGATTTACAGTCACGCCTCGCCCCCTACGAGTCTACATACCCAATTGATTGGTGGCCGAAGGCGGGATCGAACCGCCACGCTATCAAAGCAGGGAATTTTAAGTTCCCCATGTCTACCAATTCCATCATTCGGCCAGTGTTTTAAATCGTGATGGTGTCCCCATTAGCCAGAGTGATGGTCGCTTCGAAGTTGCCTCCAGACGCTTCGACAAACTGTTTCAGTTTAGCCAGCTGCACTTCGCCGACTGTTTTCTTTTGCAGTTTGCACACACTCGATTTTTGGGTGTTCATGATCATTGCGATGACATCCAGTTTGGTGCCTTCGCTGTTAATGCTTTTTACTGTTTCGTTCATGCCCGTTTTCATAACTTTACCTGTTGAAGAGTTTTGGGCGTAAAAAAGCCCAGAAATTATCTGGGCTATCAAAGGCAATGGCTGACACCCAGGAGACTCCTCTCCTGAATGCAGTATCAGGAGAGCTACGCTAGTCGTAAATATTGGTAAGTTATTCGTTGTAAGTAAGTCATTGCGTATCTCTTTTAAATTTTGTTCAAAGTTGTATATCAGTAAGTAGGACTAGAATAATGGAAATTTTCAAAAACACAAAGCATAAGTGGTTTCTCTATTGGAAACGCCACGTTATCGCCACATGGACTTACTTATTAGTGCATAAAACTAACGAGGACAAATGATGTTACATGCAAAAATTGATTTAGATAAGATGCAAGAAGAGCAAGAAATTCAACTAAGCGTCGAGATAGGCCACATGGAAAACAACTTTCTAAAGGCAAGGCAAGATGCAGTGGTAGTCAATAAAGTTATAAGTCTCCTTGAACAGAGATTAACCTCTGCGGTTATAGATACCTCTGAAAGCTGGCTTGAAAAGCTCGAAGTCTGTCCAATTGTGGCTCAAAGTGAAAAGACGTCTCTTCGGTTGACCCTTAAGACTTTCGAGTCGGTTGATGACTTCCAGTCTTTTATTGGCGAACTTCCGTTGGAGCCTTTGATACTTACTGAGGATCGAGATCCACTAATTCTGCCACGATATGAGAGTAGTTTTCTGGAAGAAAGTGCTGCGGTGATGAGTGACACAGGATCAAAGTATGTTTTGTCTGTTCGCCGTAAGCATAGCATGACTATAATCGACATTACTGCTTTTATGGTAATCCATGGGCATGTTATTGAAGTTGTAGGCAAGATTGATAGCAGCGATAAAACGCTATATATCAAAGGTACAGAAGGTGATCCCGACGCTCCTACGCCACAATCACAGGCTGACTTGTTCAATAGCTCAAGTTTGACCTCTGTTTATACTGTAAAAAGACGGTCAGGTGGCATTTCAAAATTTTATGTTTACTAATACTAGCCCCTCTTTATGAGGGGCTTTTCATAAACAGCAATTTAAGCTCTAGGCTGGAAATTAAAAAACGACGTGTGGTGTGACCCTGTTTGCAGGATGCTTTATTTCAATCTTCTGATACGTACGTGCCTTAACAGCATATTCAACAGCATCAAGTATAAGGCCAGGTTTCCTGTCGATGAAACTGGTTACGCAAGTGATAACTTGCCACCCGAGAGCTGTAAGCATTAAGCTTTTTTCTCTATCACGCTTGAAACCATCGAGATTCAGGTGACCGCTCTCATGCATGGCGTGACCTTCAATGCCATCGACTTCGATTGCAATTTTGTAGTTTGGTAGTGCTACATCAATTCTAAAGTCTCGATCTTTAATTGCTCTTAGTTCTCTGATCAGCTCCCCACCCTTCCAGTGGTCTTTATAAAAAGGAAATAGCAGATTGTAGAGCTTACTCTCAGCATAACCTCTCGCGCTAGGTTCATGCTTTTTGCGCGTCTGCTTTGATACATTAGGTTTTGCTACCCCTCGCAAAGCTGTGCTCGCACTTTCAAAATCCTTTTGGCTGACCATTCCACCTTTGGCAAGTCTTTTTAATTCTTCTTCATTTGTAACTCGATAACCCATTGATCAATTCTTTGTTTAAGTCGTTCTGTGTACAAGCAATAGGTAACATATCTTAATTAAATTTATTGAGATGTGAATATGTCAGCACCTGATTTTTTAAAATGCCGCCTGCTGTCCGATCTCCACTTGGAATTCGGTAGTTGGTCAATCCCCTCACATGATGAGGATCTCGATACAGTTTTAGTTTTAGCTGGCGATATACACACGAAAGGGCGTGCTGTATTACCTGGATGTCACGACCCAAAGAACAAAGAACAAACTGTTTATAGTTGGCTTGGTCAGTATGTTGATAGGTTTAAGGCCATTGTATTAATCCTGGGCAATCATGACTATTGGGGTGGTTGCATTGATCGGATGCCGCAAAAATTAAAAGAGTATGTGTCCTCTCAAGGGTGGGATAATGTTCATATTCTTGAAAATGAAGCAGTAGTAATTGATGGGGTGGCTTTTATCGGTTCAACATTCTGGACTGATATGAATGGGGGTGACTCTCGTGCACGTTATGATGATGAACAGTCATCTAACAACTACAAAAAAATAAGGTTCAAGTTAACGCGGAAGATAAAAAGTCAGGTGCTTGAGTTGAGGCATAAAGTCTCAAAAAATTACATAGAGAAATATTGCACTGATAACCCTGATATACCGAAAGTGTTAGTAACTCACCAAGCGCCTCTCCTCGAAAGCTGGACAGAAGCACATGGGGAGTTGCCCCCTGAGTGGGGAGATGTTTCAGACTGCGGTGAATGGCTGGAATCACTTTCAGGATTGAAGGTAATATGTCATGGTCACCTGCATACACCATTAGACTATATGTATAGAGGCAGGTCAGTATTTTGTAATCCTCGCGGCTACGCGCCAGATGCATTGACGAAAGGGTTCGACCCTTACAAGTCTTTTACTGTGATTGTCTAGCATACTGCGACTTCGCGGTTTAAAAGTCTATGTAGTATAAGAATTAGCAAAAGGAGCTAAATATGAATGAAAAAAGTTATTCGCCGATAAAAGTTGGTGGCATTAGTGGATTAACGAACATTGCAGCATCAGGCGGGTTCATCGCAATCGATGAGATTCCTAGAGTTAGAGAAGGATTCATTTTTTTAGACATTGAGTAAATGCCGTTCCAACGGACGGTAAACTAGCAAACCTTAAAAGCGGAACGTTTAGTCATACATATAACTTTACGATAGTTATCGATGCCAAATAATCGCCAAGCAGCGATAACTATCAATTACAAAATGATGTGGAAAATTTTATTATCTACGTTTATAGCTCGATGAAATAAAGTCGAAATCACTTTTCCAGTGCCACTGATCTTGAACATATTTTGAAAACTCGTCTTGAGTTAGCGAAACCTCGTTTTGTACTTCCATCTCCATCATCATGATTATCTCATCGTAGTCTTTAGAATGACAGCGCGGTTTAGGGAAGTGGAGATCTTCATCTAAATCAATACCATGCTCGATATCGTTTAACAGCTCATTGAGTTTAATTTTTGCAGATTTTATTCGGTCACTTAGTGCTTCTTTATACGCTTTTTCATGTTTCAATCGGTTAGCTTTCAAAATTTTCAAAAACTCTTGTTTTTTTACTGTAACAGTTCTCATGTCGACTCCTTAAGAATATTATTCAAAAAGTAACACGATGATGTTTCCAAAAGAAGATAAGACGGTTGAGTGCCATTGCGCCCTAGCCTATCCTATTTGACTTTTTACAATATGTTTAAACACAACTTTTTCAGGTTCTCAAATGTCAATCAAACTCAACGTTTCAAAAGTAGCGATAGTAGTCGGTGTAATCACTCTACCTGTTCTAGCACTAACTGCGTTTTCAGGTGAGCAAGCGGTTCCGGTAGTAGAGCCTGTAAAAGAGGCTACGCAACAGCTACCTTTAGTTAAGGTTGAAAGATTAAAGCCTGTAAAGCGACATGCTCAAATTGAATTATTTGGTAGGCTGGAGCCTCTAATATCTGCTGATATCGCCAGTCAGTCTAACAGAATAGTAAAATCCCTAAGCGTCGATGTTGGTCAGTATGTTCAGAAGGGAGATGTACTTGCAGTGCTAGATAGCGAAACTGTTTTAGAGAGCGTTGATCGTGCACGAACAAAATTGGAACAAAGGCGGAAGGAAATGGAGAGCCAGCGGGAGATGCTTGATAGCGAATATCAAAGTGAAGTTGTGTATTCAGAAGCTGTAGCTAATTTTGCTCAAGCAAAGGCAGAGTTAGCTGAGGCAGAGAAAAGCTTAAAAGATCTAACTATAACCTCTCCGATATCAGGCTTTATTGAGTCGCGTCTAATAGAAGAAGGTGAGCTTGCGGCTGTAGGTCAAGTCCTATTTGAAGTTGTCGATATTAGTGCACTTAAAGCTGTTGCACATGCTACAGAGAAGCAATTGCCATCATTAACGACTGGTGAAGTGGTTAATATTGAAACTATCTCAGGTGAAACTGTTACGGGGAGTGTTACATTTGTTTCAAAAAACGCCGACCAATTATCTAATACTTATCGTGTTGAAGTACAAATACCGAATGAAGATTGGGGCGTTAGCGCAGGTGGAAGTGTGAGAGTAAAAGTCGATGCTGAACCAGGTTTATACGTAAAAGTAAGTCCAGCTTTATTCGCGTTGGACGAAAAGGGTGTTATCGGTATTAAGCAAGTACGTAATAACAAGGTGGCTTTTACGCCGATAAGTCTTGCCGACAGTGATGAAGACGGCGCATGGGTTTCAGGCTTGGGTGATATGCCAGAAGTTATCGTGCTCGGTCAAGGCTTTGTGCGCGATGGGGACAGCGTACAAGTCTCCTATGTAGGAGAATAGTATGACATCGATTTTGAAGGGCGTTTTAGGTCATACCCGCACGCTAATGATGGTTTTTACATTACTGCTCGTTGCGGGTGGATTTGCGTACAGTTCAATTCCAAAAGAGTCTAATCCTGATGTTGAGATTGCTGTTATATGGGTTTCTCTGACTCATCACGGAATATCACCAGAAGATGCTGAAAGAATGCTAGTGCGTCCAATGGAAAAAGAATTGAAATCAATCTCTGGTATAAAAGAAATGACCGCCACCGCCCATGAGGGAGGTGGTTATGTACAGCTAGAGTTCAATCCAGGGTTTGATAGTGCAAAGGCGCTCGCAGATGTTAGAGATAAAGTCTCGATAGCGAAAGCTAGATTGCCTAGCGAGTCTGAAGAGCCAGTAGTCAACGAGGTGACTATGGCGGATGAAGAATCCGTCCTTAATGTGACACTGTCGGGAAATGTCAGCGAACGCGGCCTTGTGACTATCGCCAGAAATCTAAGAGACGAAATAGAAACCCTGCCAGAGGTTTTGGAGGTTGAAGTCGCGGGTGATCGCGAAGATATGGTGGAAATCATTATCGACCCTCTTATCATGGAAACTTACAACCTTAACCAAAATGAAATCTACAATATCGTTTCAAGCAACAACAAGCTTGTAGCAGCTGGCACATTAGATACTGGCAAAGGTAGGTTCGCAATAAAGGTTCCATCTGTTTTTGAGGAAATCGATGACATATTGAACCTACCCATAAAAATAGTGGGCAATAAGGTGATTCGGTTTATTGACGTTGCTGAAATACGTCGCTCTTATAAAGATCCTACGTCATTTGCACGATTGGACGGTGAGCCTGCTGTAGTCTTGGAAGTGAAGAAAAGAGCGGGTGAGAATATCATTTACACCGTGGAAAAAACGCTAAGCTTAGTCAATAAAAGTCGTTCTCAGTGGCCTGCTACAGTGAAGGTGAGTTTTACAGGAGATCGGTCTGAAGATGTAAAGACCATGCTAAGCGATTTACAGAACAACGTATTATCAGCTGTACTGCTTGTGTTCTTAGTCGTGATCCTTGCGTTAGGGTTGCGAAGTGCTTTTCTTGTCGGGGTGTCGATACCTGGCGCATTTTTGACGGGCATACTTGCTTTATACACTCTTGGCTTTACGGTGAACGTGGTCGTTCTATTTGGGCTGATAATGGCAGTTGGTATGCTTGTAGATGGTGCCATAGTTGTTGTTGAATACGCCGATAGAAAAATGAGTGAGGGAAACACTAAGAGTGATGCATATAAAATGGCATCTCAAAAGATGGCATGGCCGATAATAGCGTCAACTGCCACAACTCTAGCTGCATTCGCCCCATTAATGTTTTGGCCTGGAATGATGGGGCAGTTCATGCGCTACCTGCCAATAACACTCATTTTTGTTCTTTCTGCTTCATTGTTAATGGCGCTGGTTTTTGTTCCGTCTCTTGGAACGCTAATAGGCAAACCTAGGCGTTTATCAGATTTTGAGTCAGAGCAGGTCGAAAAAGCAGAGCGCGGTGATGTAGTATCACTAAATGGATTCTCAGGGCATTACGTGAGGCTTCTAAATAAAGTCATCGATCATCCATTTAAGGTGCTTTGTTTCACGGTATTTCTATCGATATCCGTTTTTGTAGCTTACGGCAAGTCAGGCTTGGGTGTAGAGTTTTTCCCTGATATAGAGCCTGAAAGTGCCAGCATTGTCGTGCGCTCACATGGCGACTTAAGCATTTGGGAAAAAGATGCGGTGATGAAGAGTGTAGAGGCTAAGATACTCGGTATCGATGGTGTGGAGACTATCTATAGTAGGACAGGTGGTGAAGATCGCGTCGGACGGATAAGACTAAACTTCCTTGAGTGGGATGAGCGTGAAAAAGCATCTGTTATCCTGGATAAAGTTGAGGAGCGTTTGGCTAATATCGCTGGAGTCGAAATCGAAATAAGAAAGTCACAGAGTGGCCCAGCTGGTGGAAAAGATATAAAGATAGAAGTGGCTTCGAAACTGCCTGAGCTTCTTGACGCCACAATCTATCAGATCAGGCAGGAGATGGAGTCAGATGGTCGATTTACTGCGATTGAAGATAATGCAAAGCGAGACGGCATTGAGTGGCGGTTAACAATAGATAGAGCTGAAGCTACCAAGTTTGGAGCGGATGCAGGACTGGTAGGTAATACGGTCTCAATGATTACTACGGGCATCAAAATTGGCGAGTATCGACCTGATGATGTCGATGACGAGCTAGATATTCGTGTTCGCTACCCAGAAGAATATCGCAATCTTAACCAACTAGATGCTCTGCGTGTAAATACTGGCAGTGCCTTGGTTCCAATAGAGCAGTTCGTGAAGCGTCAAGCGTTTAGAAAGGTTGAATCCATTCATCGTGTGGATGGACGTAGAGTAGTAGAGATACAAGCTGATTTAACCGAAGGTGTGCAGCTTGCTCAAATCTTGGAAGAAATGTCAGCCTTCATTGAGCAGAAGGTTCACGACCCGCGTGTAAGTGTAACTTTTAAGGGTCAAAACGAAGATAGAAAAGAATCAGGTGAATTTTTAGAAAAAGCCTTTTTGGTCGCGCTGTTTATAATGGCAATTATATTGGTGACTCAATTCAATAGCTTTTACCAGTCCGGTCTTATTTTGAGTGCTGTCGTTTTCTCTACAGTAGGTGTTTTTCTAGCTATGATGATTGCGGGTAGGCCGTTTGGCATTGTTATGGGTGGAATTGGTGTAATATCCCTAGCTGGCATAGTTGTTAATAACAACATTGTTCTTATCGATACTTACAACAACCTTAGAAAGCGTGGGATGGCAGTAAGAGACGCAATTTTAAGAACAGGTGCTCAAAGGCTTAGGCCAGTGGTGTTGACGACTATCACAACTATGCTTGGGCTTATGCCAATGGTCTTCGAGATGAATATAGATTTCTTGGGGCTGGATGTTACCTTTCATGCTCCCTCTACCCAGTGGTGGTCAGGTCTTGCTACTGCTGTAGCTGGTGGTTTGGTTTTCGCTACAGTTTTGACGTTGGTGCTGACTCCCACGTTGTTAATGTGGCGGGAAAAAAGAAAGGAAAAGTAGGAAGGTTGAAAAAGCCAATGTGTAACTGCACATTGGCTTTTTTTGACTTAGTGCACTGTTTCAGGTGGTAGGGTTATAGAATTAATCACGAGCATTGAATTTGGAGCCTCTTTAATTGCGCGGCACATAGCTTTAGAAAATCGAAGTGCGAGGCTAGCGTCGCAACCAAACATGACCAAGTTAGATAAACGTACTATTGCTTCATCCTCAGGCATGTCAGGAAAATGCGGCTTAGCATGATCGAGTAAAGTTTTCATTATCTTTGATTTGTGAAATAATGAATTGAACCGTGCGTTAAAATCTTTTACGACTTGAGCTTCAGTTAATTCCCCATGGCTCTTAGGGGTGAAGGATTTCGCATCTTCAGATAACTTGGTGTCATAAACGGTTTGAAAAATCTTATCGCCGTAATCTACCAATGCAAAAATCCCATCGTCTTTGGCAATGTCCAAGCCCTTTTCAGCAATGTACTCTTTTACCTCATCTATCGATAAGTCTTTAATGTGTTCGCGATCACTTTCAGAGAGACCGGACACCGATGTCATATCCATTTCCAACATACTTATAATGGAAATGACGTCTTCAGAAAGATAGCCTGTCATTATCATTGCCATTGCAATCTCACGCTTATGCTCATTCATGACATCAGGCGTTACGAAAATTGAATTCGTATCACCATTGGAAAAAGTGAACTGCCCGAAAAATGGAAGGGAACCCATTTCCTTAAATAGTTCTAGCGCCCTTCCCTGTGCATTCTCTAATGCGCCTTTAGCGTTCTCAATTGTAACGTCCGTCATATGTATTCTTCACTTTTATTTTGCTTTGTCGACTACAAAAGTATAATAATGAAAAAAACCGATAATCCAACAAGGAGAACATAGAAAATTTACAATCTACATATTCAACAATTAAGCTGGTATAAGCGTCGAGAGCCGAAAAAGGAGCCTCAGCCAGTATCCGTTCGATGTCGAGACTTAAAGCTTGAAGAGCAACATTTCTGTGATGTTTACGTCGTCTACGATGATGGCATCGAGAGAAAGTTAAAAGGCAGGGTACTGTTGAACCCCATTAAAAATACCTGGCATATCTCAGCTATAGCAAATGGAGGTTACTCAGTGTCTGTGCGAGTTGAGCCGATCAGTACGGAGTATCCATAATCTCATCGTCTTTATTCACCTCATCGATAAGATTCTTGTAAGAGAGACTTGCCCAAGACAAGCTACTGAACAACAAAACTAATGGAATCGAGGCGTACAAGCCAGTCGTAGCAATGAAAGCTCCGATGAAAATTAAGGATGCAAAAGCACCTATTAAAGTCTGGTAGAAATATGAGTAAGCGTTATCTGATAGCATGTTTTTTAATCTGGTCGGACATGCTTATAGAAAGGTGCGTTCACTGCGAAATACAACTTTACTTAAAAATTTCCCCGTAATTTTTTTTAAAACTTCTTATTACGCGTAGCCTTGCGTGTTGAAGATTGTTTACAGTGGCGTTTCCATTATCTGGAACAACATAGTCGATATCAACGGGTTTTAAGCCAAGAAGTTCTTTTCGGATGCAACCACCCACCTGGTAAACTTTCATCATTTGCTCCAGCATAGTAGACTGAGGACATTGATGACTTTTTATAAACTGTGCAATGAAGACTATTGAAAATTTAAAACAACTAGCGGCTGAAGGCCTTTCAAAACTGAAGACTCAGACAGAAAAAGAAAATGAAATTTACAAACACGGGGTTGATCTGACGAATTTTGAAAAAGAGCCTGAAGAGCACCTTAAAGTAATGATTGCGGAAATCATTGGCTGTACAAAAGAAGAGATAGACTGGTGGTTGTATGAAAGTGTAGAAAAAGCATACTGGGTAACTGAATCTCCAGAAGAGTCTAAACAAAAATTTGATGTTGATAGTCCAGAAGATTTTATTGCATTTTTTGAAAGTAGGTAGGACTTACAGTTTCTGCCCAACATACACTGTCAATTGTGACTGCACCATGGCAAGGTTGGGGTGCACAAAAGCTCCCTAGCGCTTTCCTCTTGAGTTTTTTTGGATATGTCGAACGGATTCCCCAAAACTGAACCTCGCCCAATGTAAGCATCACACCTCTTTTTATAATGTATGTTTAGCAGCGTTGGTAAGAAATCTGTCATTGTTGGATGGCGAAGTATTCATTCAGAGGCGATTGTTTTTTTCGGTGGCGATAAGCCGTAGTCCGAGAAACTTATTAGCAGCCCAAAACACCCCAGCAAGGATAATAGTAACCCAAATACCATCGTCGATTGAAAGTAAAAAGTCTAGCACGTTAATTCTCAATAGTTTGTTGTTAGGTAATATGTTAACTTGTTAGGGATTCTCAATCTACGGTAAAATTATGGAAAAAGGCAAAGCGACGCTAGAGTTTTATGTTGACAACCCTGATGACAAAACCGAGATCATAGCTGCACTTGCAGGTAGTGATCTAAAACATTTGATTCAAGAGCATAGAAAAAAGCTTAAGCAACTATATGAGACAGCAGAGTCGGATGAATTATACGAAATTTTCACTCGCCTCATTAACGATCTTGATGACCACGCTTGGTCACTTGGTGTTTCTGATTTGATTAACCCACCTTAGGTATTCTGACAAAAAAGTAAATCAGACTATTTCGTAAAAACTATGCCGTTGAGAATGTCGCTAACCTCTTCTCTAATTACCCTTAACTTTTCAGGTTTAACAGAATTATTACTGAATGACGGTGATGCATACGACAGGATTAGGAAGTGATCATCGCGCTCAATAACCCAATAGTCTAACATAAACTCAACAGAACCATCTGCAAGTGTAATGTCGTAACTCGTGTTGGAGTATGTCGCAGGCCTCCCGCCAATGGTGGTGTCCATTGGGTGGATGTTGATTTTAAAACCTGGATCGGCGCTCCATTTCGAGCTTATCCTCTTGTACACGTACTCCATTGGAGAGATATCATGCTTATTCAGCTTCGCGACAAAAATTGATGGTTTAAGTCCGAAAAAAACTTCTTCGTGATAAACAATTGTCACAACGTGCTCTACGCTTCCTATTTTTCTTCCTTTGCCTTTTAAGTTAAGAGACGCATTACTTTTATTATCTGCAAGTTTTCTAACGCTGCTGGTATTAGTAAACCTCCAATTGTCCGGCTTAACCATTTCGATGCCCAGGCTGTGCCTGACGAACTTGTAATGCGAAGGGAGTAATTCAACATCAGCTATCGTTGTGAAGCTAAGTGAAATAAGTAACAGTAGGAGTGTGAATTTGTGTGACATAGGTCTGTTAACTCTTGATATTATAGGGGGTAACTATTGATAACACTATTCACAGAAATTTATTGTGTTACCCCTATTGACAATGAATTTCATCTGCACATTAATGGTTAATGTGCAAAACGCACACAACAAATCAATATATGTTTGAGGAAAGCAAAATGAAAAAATTAGCAGTGATATTTGTCAGCGCATTAATGATTTCAGTAACAGCTGTTGCAGCACCAGTTCAAGTGAATGCGACAAACAGTCTAGATAGCGTTCAAAGTAGCTTTGAACTAAAAAGCAAAGAACCTAAGAAGACCAAGACTGGTGGCATTCATATTCGCTTCTAAGTTGATATTGAGGCATAACTAGTTTCTTGGTTTTCTAGCTTCAGAAATATAATGCAATTATTTTTCTGAAGCACTATGTCTATTGATAGTTCCCAAAACCTTGACCTGTTGAATGAGTACACAAAAGAGCAGCCTGAAGTAAGGGCGCTCTTTGTTTCATTGATTGCCGAAAATAGAGTGCTATTAGAAAATAATATCAGTCTTAGGCAGGAAGTGAATAGGCTGCTCGCTAAGAATTCTAATTCATAAGACTGAGGATGGCGTTCTTTAGTGCGATTGCGTCATCAATTGGATTGTGAGTTGAATTTGATTCGATCAGCCTGCAAATACGATGATAGTTGTGTTCATCTATAATAGATAAGTGGAGGCAATTGACTAGTTGGAACTCCTCATGCACCTCACTGGCATCACGCAGTCTTCGTAACCAAAATATATTGTACACCGAACTGCAAACCGCAATACTGCCTTTCAAGTGCAAATTTAATCTCTTCATAGCTTCACAACAATCAATCCCATTATCGAAAAGGGTTTTACGTGATAAACCATGGATACTCTGAGACTCAACATCCCAGTCAGTCCAATCGGATGAAGGTGAGATCAAAAATGTATCATTTTCACCTGATGCCTTTACCCAACCAGCTGAGATCGGATAGCTTTTTTTGCTCAAAGAGCTGGCCTCAAAATCTATGAAGAAAAGGTCGTCTACTGTCATAACTTACTCATGCTAAATGCATTCTCTCCTTTAAAAGAAACTACATAAAAGTAAGTTCAATCTGGAGATAATAATGAGAAATTTAACTGTTCCAGTGCCAATTGAAAATAAGTTCTTAGGGTTTGTGCTGCACCAAGCCACTGGTGAAGGATTAACGATGGCACTTAGCTGTCAGGATGATGTGGATACCGTAGTGCAAGAGATGTATTCAGCTGTGGATGACTTCTATCTAGACGGATTAGTGATTATCGAGTTAAAGGAGATCGTCTTAGCGCAGCACCAATCTGCTTTATTTGTAGTGCAACATTGTTCACCGTACCTATGGAAGGCTCTAAACGGGGAGTTGAATATGTTAGGTTCATTCAACTCAACCGCTAGCCTACACATTAATCACGGTTAGGAAGTATGCTATGTAGCGCTCTTTGAATGTATGGAAGCAACTCTCTGAGTGTGTTTGCTTCTGTTGTGAGCTTTTCAGGTGGCGATTCATACCAATCATCAGGAAGATATCTGTTAAGAACATCAATCTTATCTTTGCCTAAATCGTAAACAGAGCATTCGTTTTCTATGCCTTCAATTATGTCCATATCTTCATCAGCAGTATGCATGGAGATATGGTTCGCTCTGTAAAGTTCAGAGATTTTTTCGCTAGCCTGTTTAGCCAGTGACGTAAGATCGTGAGTAAAGATCTCTTTTCCAAAGTTCATATCTCTAACAAGATCGTCAATGTCTCGGTTTGAAATATACTCTGCAAGTGTAGAAGGCATTTTTGGATACGCTACTGTCCACGCACTGGAAAAGTGGCTTACAGTCATTCGACCAGAATTGCTACCCGTCACTAGAAGCACGACATCAACAGGATCGAAGCCAGCAATATCGGTTAGATGTAATGAAGTTGCCTTGGATATAGAAATCTCCACTACTCTTCTCCTAGTTCGACAAAAAGGTACTCCCAGATGGATTCATGCTTATTAATGTGGGAGCTGTCTTCATAGATAACGGCCATTAGGTAGTAACTGTCAGGTGAGATCTTTTCATCATCCACTTTGATTTCTAAATTTGAAACAATTTTCTTTACTTGAGAGCCTGTTAGCAGATCGTGGTGCTTCATATAGAACACACCATCTATACCTGAAAACTTATCTACACTAAATACGCCTGTCGTTGCACTGCCGTACATCCACTTTTCTTTAAAGAAAATGTAGTTTTTCCCGTCCAATACAGAAGAAGGGTAAGTATTTTTTAACTGTATGCGGAACTCGTCACGCACAGCCTTGGCTGTTTCAGCCATGCGCTTAGCTTCTTCAACGCAGGTAAGATATTCCTGCTTTGTGTCCAGTAACTTTTCAATTGTCATTTGAATTTCCATTTTCACGTAAAATTTTCTGTTAGGAAAATAGTAATGATAAATTCTGTTAGTGCAAGCAAGAGGATACAGTCATGACTCTAAATGAGTGGTTAAGCAGTAACAGTGATAAAATAACGAAGTGTAACTATGCGAAAGGTCTATGGGACTTTGTTGACTTTATTCGTGAACTGATAGCTGTGTACGACATAAATGATGCAAGAGTCGTTGTGGAGAAGTCCTATGAGATGTCAGAGCCGGATATCCATGGGGGCAAGATGGATATGCCGATAGTGAGGATATCCACAGACGATAAGGAACTTGATGTTACCATTAGATACGACTTCAGCAACTTCTGTGACATTTACGCGCTGGTGGATCACAATAATAGAAAACTTGGATTGCCTGATATTTTCAAAGGACAAAACAGGCTATTTTGGGACTTTATTATGACTATCGAAAGTGAACATAAAGAGCGTCATCTAGAAGAGTATGTCGGCAGCGCCACGTATTATCTTTTACCAGATAGCAAGGAATTGTTCACTTATATATCAGCAATTCTAAACTACGACGCCTTCTGTGAGTAGTTAGATATCGTTGGTAGGCTAATAATGTCATAGCGTAATACATTTTTTTGAAAGAAAGATGTAGCCCGTAAATTACCAGTTTTAAACTGGTAATTAGTATGAGCGATCCCGAAATAAATAAAGAACAAGATGCACCTGACCTAGAAAAAGTATTCACCTCCTTAGCAGGTGAACTACCTACACCAATACATGGTTTGGAATAGGCATCCACAGCA
>CEVI01029411.1_pt1 | contig 21502 bp, 18 predicted proteins | sample 531471 | NCBI WGS metagenome assembly CEVI01 (sample SAMEA2623513, study PRJEB7988) | marine metagenome | isolation source: saline water (ENVO:00002010), including
ATCTTACTCGTGAGGTGTTCAGCTTCGAACGTTGCGAAGATGGAAACTTACGACTATTTATCGGCACGAAGACTAATAATATTGGTTACTTATCCTTTAAAGCGCATGGCAAGTTCGAGATCCCAAACTCGCTATATGTGCGCAAAGAGCGTGGTCAATATTATGTATCTTTCTGTTATGAAGACGGCAATAGCGAAGAAGAACTTCCTAGCAATGCTGAACATTTGGAATTCTTGCAGGGTTCAACCAAAAAATATCTGGAAGAACATACTATTGGTGTAGATCGTGGCGTGGCAATTCCTGTTCACGCAGGCTCTATAACGTTCGATTTCTGCGAAAACCAGAAATCGAACATGACCAAAGCTGACCGCTATATCAAGCGACTTCAACGCAAGTTATCACGCCAGAAAAAAGGCTCTAGCCGAAGAAACAAAACCAAACATCGCATTGCTACGCACCATGCTAAAAAGGCGAATATTCGAAACGATTTTGCACATAAAACAAGTCGTTCGTTAATCGAAAGCAAGGCTAAGGTTATAGTGTTCGAGGCTTTACGAACCTCAAGCATGACGCGCAAGCCAAAGGCGAAGCAGGATGAACAAGGTCGGTATGTGTCAAACAAAGCCAAACAAAAGGCTGGGCTAAACAAGTCTATTTTAAACGTTGGCTGGCACATCATAGAGATTTACACCAAATACAAGGCCTACCAAGCAGGAAAAGCCGTCTTCAAAATACCCGCCCCGCATACCAGTCAGGAGTGCGCTGAATGCGATCACACTCACCCCGACAACCGTAAATCACAAGAGCTATTTGTGTGCGGTAACTGTGGCAATACTGACAATGCAGATAACAATGCATCAAAGGTCATAAAGAAACGGGCAATTAACCTAATACTAGACACTGGAACGGTGTTGTCTGACGATGGAGTTCTAATAACTCAGGCAGATAGTGGACGTGGAGGCAATTGTAAGACTAGCCGAGTAAAAAGCTCGACTAGCGGTGTCCAACGAAGCGTCAAAAAAGAAAGGTTAGTAGCTTAGGCTATTATCTTGGAAGCTCGATGCCTTTAGGCGCGAGTAGTTCACATAGTTAATTGTTGAGATTGATGCAGTGCTTTTAGGGCCGATGGATCTGTAACATTCTCTGTGAGTTCATTGTAATACTTAAAAACCTTTAAAAGCTTTGGGCGTTTCTTTTTAGTTGTGACAAAATGTTGTCAGTCAACTTTAACCAATTAGTTTCATATTCCCATGTCTTTTTAAAGTCTGCATCGCTTCTTGAACTTTCAAGCATTTCTCTAAAATCGAAGACATCTGAAAAATTATCAGCCGTAACATCATACCTTCCATAACCTCGGTTTTCAGGCACAATATATTTTAAAAAATTAGATTTAAAATCAGCTATAGTGCTTACCAATTCCTCTGAATTATTTAGCCTTTCTTCTAAGAATTCTTTTTCAAAATCTGTAATTGTGCCTGTCGCTTCTAAAGCACCAGATTGGTTTATAGCGATTCCCCAATTTTTATTGGCCAATGAAGGGTTCTGCCGATTTACATCTGAAAGAAGTGAGTCATAGGGAGACAGCATTTTTTCTACCGCCTTAGGCAGACTACCTCCCGGCAAATATAATTCACCAGTAGCAACAGCTAGCTCATGCATATAGTCATCAACTGTTTTAGTTATGTCTATCTGGCTCGATGTCATCGTCAGCGGTTTGGTATACGTTTGGTTTAGCTCTGGAGGCGCGCTTTCATGATATACGTCATCCGCCAATTTTTTAAGCTCAGTTTCTAAAAGAGCCTTGCCATTTATAGGTGACTCTAAAGTCACATTTTGATTATTAAGTGGTTGCGGTAAACTTCCAGAATTAACCTTCATAATACGTCCCTGATTTAGTGATGTAATTTCATATCGGCCTATTCTGATGATTCTTTACATTCATCGTTTTTTAAAAAAGGCAGCCAAGCTAATTGTATTATTATTAGGGATAGATTATTCTTTAAAAACTTAGGGGAGTAGTCTCTTGCATTTAGCAAGGAAACTGTCAACAGTCTCCGAGCAACATCGCTCGTGGCAGTTTCGAACCGTATCAGGTTTTGACAAGACTTAAGGCAATGGGTCATTTCGGGCAGAGGTGGTTTATTGCCTTATTATTCCAGTCTGCCCTAAGGGTAAATAATGAAACTACGTCACTGCCAAAGCTCACTTCATTTTGTAAATAGACCTGCCATACGCCTTTCAGGTATTGCTATAGAGGGGGCTCAGTCATGGTTTTAGCTATGACAGCTATTATTGCGGGGTTTATCTTACTCGTATGGAGTGCAGACCGCTTTGTTGAAGGAGCGGCATCTACAGCTGGTCATGCTGGCTTGCCTTCAATTTTAATTGGTATGGTTATTGTTGGTTTTGGGACTTCGGCTCCGGAAATGGTTGTATCAGCAATGGCTGCAAGTGATGGAAACCCTGACTTAGCGTTAGGTAATGCACTTGGGTCCAACATTGTAAATATTAGCTTAATTCTTGGTGTAACAGCCATCATTGCCCCTATCACTGTTCAGTCTAAAATTGTTAAAAATGAGCTTCCCTTACTATTAGTTGTCGTACTTTTTTTGGGGTATTTGCTGTATGACGGCGCTTTATCAGTGGTTGATGCAAGTCTGTTGCTGGGCGGATTAGTCTTGTTCTTAGCATGGTCTGTGTACTCAGGTATGAAATCACCGAGTGATACCCTTAAAACAGAATTTGATACTGAGCTTAAAAGTCACGCCATGTCCTTAGGAAAAGCAATTTTCTGGCTCATCGTGGGCTTAACATTACTCATTATTAGCTCTCGCATACTTGTTTGGGGAGCGGTTGAAATTGCAACTTCGCTCGGTGTCAGTGACCTTATTATCGGCTTAACTATCGTTGCATTAGGGACATCTTTGCCAGAGCTTGCAGCTTCTATTATTGCCGCTAAAAAGGGAGAGCATGACATCGCAATTGGCAATGTTGTGGGGTCGAATATGTTTAACATCTTAGCTGTAATTGGTATCGCTGGTATTATTGAGCCTATCCCTCACATTTCTACAGACGTACTTTACCGAGATTGGAGTGTGATGCTTGTACTTTCCGTCATGTTGTTGGTTATGGCTTACGGTTTTGGCCGACAAGGCAGGGTAAACCGTTGGGAAGGTGGTGTCTTGCTTACTTCTTACATTGCTTACAATGGTTACTTAGTTAACAGCATCATTAACTAGCTTTCGTTATCAAATCATTTAGAAACAAACGCGTATATTATTTATATTTAAAGGGAAATCACCGATGGAAACCATCATAAACTTTTTTTCTGAGCACCAATTACAAATCATAGCGATAGCCAAGAATACATTGCTTACTATTTTCATTTTAATAGGAGCTAGTATTTGCTCAAAGCTACTTAAACGAGCTGTACATAAAGGTGTTTACCGATTGAGCAAGCATGATGAAATCATTACTAAGCTGCTTACCACGCTATCAGGCTATGTGGTTTATTTAATTGCAATTGTGATTATTTTAGATTTATTTGGAGTCAATACGGCCAGTCTTGTCGCACTCGTCGGTGCCGCAGGCTTAGCGATTGGTCTAGCCCTAAAAGATACGCTCAGTAATGTGGCTGCGGGGGTCATGCTACTTTTCTTAAAGCCTCTAAAAAAGGCAGAGTTTGTTGAAGTGTCAAGCTATACAGGGAGTGTAAAAGATTTAGGTCTATTTACCACTGTCCTTGAAACCGCCGATGGTGTTTTTGTGTCAATCCCAAATAGCACGGTTTGGGCAAATGCGATAAAAAACTTTACGAGAAACGAAAAGCGTCGCATGGATATCACTGTGGGTATTTCTTATGGTGATTCAATTGAAGATGGGCTTGCGGCATTAAGGGAGCTTGTTAGTGAAGAATCTCGAATTTTGATTGAGCCAGCCCCTCAGTATTTAGTCCACACATTAGCAGATAGCTCTGTGAACTTGCAGCTTCGTGCTTGGGTCGCTACACCACATTACTGGGATATATATTGGCAAACACAGCGTAAAATTAAAGATAAAGTGGAGAGCAAAGGGATTACTATTCCGTTCCCTCAACGTGATTTGCACATAATAAACGGCGATAAAAAATAATGAAAAACCTCGCTCAGTCCTAGCACGTTTCTCTATGATAGAGTGACAGGACTGGGCCTTTGCTTGAGAGCATAGCTCGCGTGTAATAATTTAAAAACAGAATTTACTATGCTCAAATATTGGTATAAAAACATTCCAGCACACCACAATAGTCCTGAGCTATTTTGGCGAAGCCGTTTGATCGCCCATTCTTTATTGATATGTACTGTGTACTTCTTTGTACTGACTGTTATCAATATCTTTAAATTCAACAGCTATGAACTCGCTTTGCTTGATGCGGTTGGGCTAACTTTGTCTATTTTACTATATGTTTGGTTCATTAAAAGCTCAAAAATTAAAGCGGTTTCATGGGCTGTGGTGTTATTGATTAACAGTTTAATACTGACATTTATTATCTCAATTAACGGCGCGGCCTATTCATTATTTTGGGCAACATTAATTCCTCCATTTTCATTTTATTTAGTAGGTCGAAATTGGGGAAGTTTACTTAGTGCGTTTGCTTTTGCAGTGTGTGCTTTTATAGTTTATGAACACTCACAGAATCCGGAACCTCTTAAAATTGGCCTTGGCTCTGTTTTTAATATTATTGAAGTTGCCATTGCTCACATTGTCTTATTTCGTTTCTATGAAAAAACTCGGTTTGCTGCTTATGATACGTTGGCTGAGAAAAATCAGCTTATTAAAAAACTCGCTGAAACCGATAAACTCACTGGATTGTTTAATCGAGAAAAACTAGATAGAACGCTTTCAAGTTTACTAAAAAGCTCGAATTTTGGTTTCATACTACTAGACATTGATTATTTTAAAGAAATAAACGATACCTATGGTCACTTGGAAGGCGATAAAGCGCTTGTCATTGTTTCAAATAAATTAAAGTCAGTATCTCCAAGTAAAGCGTTATGTGCTCGTTGGGGTGGCGAAGAGTTTGTAATCATCATTGAAGGGGCAACCTTAGATGAAACAAAAGAGATTGCAACGACCATTATTACAGATATAAATGGTATTTATTTTCACGAAAAAAGATTGTCAGTCAGCTGTGGAGTGACGGTCAGTCGTATTGATGATAATACGTTGACAGTAATTGAACGTGCTGATTCAGCTTTATATCGTGCAAAGGAAAATGGCAGAAACCGGATTGAGTGCATACTTTGATATCATTTAAATCTTTTCTAACTCACTTTTCAAAAACGATTTAGAAGAAGATTTCGGGGCAAATACTTTAAACTGTATTAATTCAGACAAGATCTGACATTCGGCTTTTGCAGCACGCTACCTAAACAAGCTTGTGTTCGTGAGTTACTCATTCCTCTTACACGTAAACAGCGTCAGTTTTTTTATAGCCTCGTTGCCGAGGGTCCTAAATATGCTTTTGCAGTGTTGCTATGTATCTAGATGTTAGGAATGATGCAAACAATAAAGCAATAAAAGGTATGTATGCCCCAGCTGTAGGGTAAAAGTTAGGTAGGGCGAAATATACTATGACACCTACTAAAATACCTTTGGTTAGTTTCTTAATAACTAACATACGAGTCTTTGTTTTGTTACCGAATGTATAAGCCCTAATTCTCCAGCTATAAACACCAATAACTAGTTGAGCAAGTGCGAAAGGCACTAAAATATAAAGCCAAATCATTAAAAGGTTTGCTCTGTGTAAGATTTGGTATGTAAGCGTTTGTATGTTGTTTGTTACTCTTTTAACTAAAGGCAAAAGCTTTGCTGTTAGCCTGGCTAAAGGGTTTTTATCGTCTGTATCTCGATTTACCTTGTCCAAGAAATACTGCTTAAATCCTGACCTTACAATGATTGTGTTGTAGTGCCTATGCGATGCATCAGTAAGGTTAAGCCAGTTTTTTTCACCGATGGCCTTGTAGCTCGCTTTAACTTCATTTTCTAGCATTTTGTTAAAGCTGGTGGGGTTTAAAGCAAGAACCTGTGCTGCCAACGCAAATAGAATAAAGATGAATAACTTTGAGTATTCTTTTTTTCTATTTTGCTCTCCAGACTTATCCTTATACAGGTCTTCGCTGTCATTCTCATAAATCATGACGAAAACGCCTCCTTAAATGTAAGGGTTTTACTTTCATCAAAATTAGGAACGCCGAAATAGAACAGGTGTGAACGCTTCACAATCTTGCGCAGTAGAAAGTGTTGTATCATCAGTAATGATTCTTGATTTAACTCTTTTTCAATCAAGTTTGGTTTAGCGCGTATTGCTGAGTTCTTGTGCGTGATTAGAAACTGGCTGATTGTCTCTAAGAGAGGGCCCCATACTGCAATACACGAGCCTGAGCCCCCAGTGTAGACCATAACATCGAGTACGGCTGTAAGTTCACTTGTAACCGTGAAGAGAAAGGCTTTAAAAAACTCTGCTCGGCTCAGATGTGAATTATGTACAAGAGAGTGCTGACCAGCTTTGTTAATGATGTGATTAAATAGATCTACATCTTGTTGTGGATGCTTCAATTCATCCCCAATAAAATCTAACAAATATCGAAGTGTTTCTTCCACAGCAGGTGCTTTCTTGTAGATGACCGAGTATATGTGCTTGTTATCTTCTGAAAGTGAATTATTCACATTGCTTTTTTGTAGCATCTACTTTGGATTTTATATACTTTTTCTCTGCTCATCGTTGTATTACCGGTACTTTAGCTTTGATTGTTCTGCCGTCAGCAAGTCGTGCTACATATTGTAAAATAGGCAGCGAACCAAGTAGGCTTTCGTTAAATGCTTTGTCGTTTTGTTGTGTAAGCCTCTCAGCGTATGAAGAACCAAAGTCAGTCATGTCATTTGTGTTCCCTGAACTTTGACCTAAAGTGATTTGCTGGCTGGTTATTGGCACTTCACCAAATTGGCTGGAAGCATATTCTTGAGTTGATGTGTCGTTTGCTCTCATAGAGAAGAAGTTGTTGCACAGACCTAATACACGGTTTGCAGTAGCTGGGTCTGTTTTAGCTTCAATATCAGCTTTAGTTTGGGTTGCAATAAACATTTGCATAAATGCTGCACGACCTTGGGCTAATAAATTCAAAAGAGCATCATTCCCAGCAATCGCTGCATGTACTTCATCCACAAACACCGCTACTCGACGGCCTCTCCCTTCTGAGAAGTTGTATCGTGAACCTGCTACAGCAGCAATGTCAGCTAAAACAAGTTTGCTCAAATAACCCGCTGTCTTTGTGTCGCTGAGAGAGTCAAGCGCCATGTAAAGTAGTCCTCCATTTTCAACGATGTCTGAAGTGTCTACATAACGACTGTCTTTCTCTCTTATTTTCCCTGATTTCTTTGATACACCTTCAATGTGATTTGATGTGTAATCTGTAGTTTCACTTTCAGCTGTTTCGTATCTAGTATCCTCATCACGCGCATCTAAGCTTTCTGCTATCGCCTCTTCTGGTGATATAAGCTCATCCATAGGTGTAGATGTAAGGACGCTAAAAATAGGAAGTAAATTAGCTGTCATCTTTTGCATATGCTCGGCGTTGTGCGTAAGCAACTGAATTATGCCATCCACTTCTGGTGATTGATGTTGTTGAGATATAACTTGTTGATAGTAATTTAGCATTTGCTCTAAACGAGTTTTCCCGAAAGAGCTCATTTTGGCGCTAAGTTGAGTCTCCCAATCTTCCCCTAAGCATTTAGCGTAGTGTCTTTCAAGGCACTTTTGAGTTAAGGCGGTTTTGCCTGTTGTCACATAACGAGCAATCGATTTGATTTGTGGTTGTATGCCCGCATAAAGCATCGCGTTAACTGTTGAGTTTATGACGTTCCAGTTGAATCGAATGAAGCTATCTTCTTTACCCGACTCAACCATAATGGATGCGATACGTTCAGCTATCTCAGTCGGTCTATTCCAGTTTTTAATCGGATCTATTGTGCAAGATGTAGATGGTTTAGAAGGGTGAAAGTAGTGGAAGTGCTCGCCCTTACCAAAATGCTCCATTTCCGCTTGTAAAGCTTTGCGCCACGATGAATCGTTTTTTGGGTCTAATACAATGACGGTATAGCCTTTGTGGATCATCGCGAGGCTAAGCAAAATGAACATTGTTGTTTTACCGGTACCAACATTGCCCATAATCATAGAGTGGCCAAAGAACGTTTCAGCATCTACGTATTGCCTTTCGGCATCCCCGACACCATCAATCCATGGCTTACCGCCAAGCTTTAACGTTTCTTTACGCCACTTTTTAACGAATGGTTTAAGAAATAGTGGAAGCTTCACCTCTTGTTTGTCAGAGTATAATCCTTGTATTTGATATGAGCGATTTGCATGCTCCACGCCCCATTCAAATCCATTTCCAATGAATATCTTGTTATTTCCCTTCTTTTTGTTGTTTGGATTTAGGATATTCTCTTTAGCCATGTGCTCTTGACGTATTGCTTTTATATCCTCGAATTCAATCTTGTTGAAGAAGATTTTGCACTGGCGTTTGACTAGTGGAATTGCCTTTAGAGTGTAGTGTCCACATTGAGCGGTGAGTATTGTAGTGATTCCAAAACCCACCATACCGATATGGCCTTCACTCTCAATAACGCTTGAAGTAAAGGTTACAACACCAGCGGCTAAAGAGGCGTAAGCCTTATTTAACTCATATACAGGGCGGTATAAATTTTCGTGGAATAATGGGTTACTACGTTCCTGCGTCATGTTACACCTTAATATGTATGTCATTCTTATCTTGTACGATTGAACTCGACAAGATATTTGTTTCGCTGGCTTTGCTGTTTGTGACGGCATTAACAAGAGTTTTCTTATCTCTTATAGGTGCAATTAAAAAGCCGTCTCTTAACTCAACTTTTTCGTGAATAATGTTTCCAAATAATAATTCAGCAGTCTTAGGGGTTAAGCCAATAGCAAGCAGAGATTCAATATCTAACTTTGCTTTCTGAGATGTATTATCAGCCGCGGTTACATCAGAACTATCCTGATTTTCAATTGATTTCGGCTTTTTTTCAGCTTTTTGGTTTTGACTTGATTCAAGCGGCTTCGCTTTAACGTATTTACGCTTATTGATGATGAAGTAACGAATTAATGCTGGTGGCTTTCTTTCGATAAGCCCCGCTTTTTCAAGTTCGTTTTCTAGATTGTCGTCAAGGTTGTCTTTCCATTTATCATCAACAAGGTAGTAGTTTTGACCATCGATTAAAATCGGCTCTAAGGTCTTTATGAACTCAATGGCTTTGGTCGTTGAAGTCACCTTAATACCACTCTTTGGTTTTGGGGCTGCTTTTTTAAGTGTTGTTTCGTTATTTTGCTTTTCCGGTACCTTTGCGCTTTGTTGGTTGGTTGGAGCAAATAGCTCACCATTAGTGTTCTTTGGTTTTTCCTTTTTAGGTTTATCTTTGTTTGGGCTATCCTTTTGAGCTGCTTTTGCTTTTTCAGATGGATTGTTAGGCTTAATGGGCTCTTCCGCAGTAGCTTCTCCTTTGGCTTTACTGGTATTAGGCTTGCCGTTTTTTTGCGGGCTTTTTGTTGCCGAATGCTCAACTTTCATTTCTAGAGAATCACTATTAGCTTTTAAGTGAGCCGCAGCCTCATGAGCAATAACATTTTCTTCGCTTATGTATCGGTAACCCTCACTTGAGTAGATGACTGCGTTTAGCCCCATGTCGAGTTTTAATAGGCCGTAACGGTTTGGTGGAATAACTTCACCTTTAAGCAAAAATAAAGGCCACTCCAGACGAATAACGCCAATACCGCCCTTAAGATTTTTACTGATGAGTAAATCAATACCCTCAGACAGGTTAGTAACAGTTTCAAAAAAGAGCGCGTAATCAGTTTTTTCTTGCTTACGAAGAATGCCCCTATCCATCATTTTTTCACGCAAAAGACTTGGGTTGTTAGGAACAGTTGGATCTGATTGATGCATTTCCTTTGCTAACTCATTGAAGCATTCAGGCCACCGAAGGTATATCTCGTTATCAATAGCAATAGCTTTACCTTCTGTTAGCCATATTTTGGCTTTATCTTGCATTAGCTTAAGGATTTTCTCGTGTAATGCTGACTTCCTTGCGCCAAGGTCGTTGTCCCAAGTTGTTTGAATGTCTTTGGCAGTTGAAATATAGTCAGCTGAGCGAACCGCTCTTTGTAAGTAGCCATCTATACCTTGATAGTTTGCAAGGGTGGTGCTTATGTCTTCAAGTAAGTTGCCAGGGCATGTGCCTATGTACCTCTTTGCATCAGGTGTGAGGATTTGTTGAAATATGGGTTGCGGAGAAACTTCATGCCCCTTATGAATTCTGTCTTTTCTCCATCTAATGCCAACTTTTGTTATTTTGTTTTTTTCTTTCCAACTAACAAGGTCCTCTATAATTGGAATCCAGATATTATTTGGATTGCTTTTATCGTAAATATCCATATCAGTTTGCATCTTCCCGGCATCGTGCACTAAGCCGCAAAGCCATGCGGCGTACTGATATCTTTTTGTTCTTTGTCTCTCGATGTCTAGAGGGAATTCTTGAGGGAGGAATTGAGACTTTGCTTGCCTTAATGCCAAATCAGCTACTTGTAAACTATGTTCAATTAAGCCGAACTCTTTAGCATGGTGATAACCTTCAGAAGCAGGAAGGTTGCCACAATATCTAGCGTAGTTTTTAATCGTATCTATAAATAGACCCTGAAAGGTTAGGTTCTCTTTTTCCCAATCATGGCAATTTCCAAAACAGTAGCGAGTTTGAGCAATTAAATATTTATTATCATCAATGATCTGATTAACTAACTCTGGGCTATTCGAACTATCAAGATCTACATTGCACTTCTTTGCGTCATCTCTCATCAAGCGAGCGGCATTTTCACTTTGAACGATTAGATACTTTTTCTGAACTTTAAAAAAAAGCTTAATTAAAATAGTAAAAGGAATAAGTAAAAGCTTCATATTTCTCTCTGGAAAAATTAGGCGGTTTCCCGCCTAGTCATTTTAAGCTGCGTTAACTTTTGAGTTGCTTGACTGTTCGGTTTCGCTCTTAGAGTCTGCAGTAGGGCTATCCAATGAAGTGGATTTTGAGTCAGTCTTTTTTTCTTTGTTTTTAATTGAAGCTTTGGCTTTAATTTCTTCGTTTTGTTTTAAAATAAGACTGTCATCTACATACAATTCTAGACCACCTCGAATTAACGAAATTAGTTGGGTGGATTTAAATCGACCCCCACTTCTGTCTTTACCGGGTGATGTAGCGTTGCTAATTTTTGCTACTAATTTTCGTAATAGACCAATCGCTCTATTGCTGTTTTCATGACGACCTAAATCTGTAACAAAACCGGTTAACCAAAGATTTTCTAATTCTGCGATTTCATTATCTAAAGTTTGAATTAAATTTAGTAACTTCCAAGTGACTGGATAGCAAACTGGTACGCTTGATTCATAAGAGCTTGGTGTCATAACTTCTGGTGATTCTTCTAAACCGGCATTTTCCATAAATGCTTCTTTTTGTTTTTGTATACTTTCGATTTCTTGGTTAAACCAATCAGCAAGCTCTGACTCCCAAGCGCTTACTTTCGAATAGAGTTCATTTTCTGTTGTGGTTAACATTAATAATGAACCAATGCGTTCATAAATATTTAATGTCCGGTCACCTTCGTTTTTCCAAAAGTTATGGATGGTGTGTGATTTGAACTGGATATTAGTAACAAATGTTTTATGGATTAGTTGGTCATTATTGATCATGATTTTCTTCCTCAGCTGGAGCGGTAAATAGTGTTTTAGAAAGTTTGCAGATCTGCTTTTTCAAACTAACTCTGGATGAATGCAACACTTCAAGTGACTCCCTTAATGGAGCAAGTTGCATTTCAGTTTCCCAATTAATTTTTGCGTGGCCATCCTCGCAATTTTTACTCAGTTGTTTTTCGGTATATCCTTTTTTTGTTGGTGGAATTTCTTTCCCCCAATGCCTATTAATTTTCTTGATAGGTGAGTACTCATGAGAAACCCAAGTGATGTAAAATTTTTCAGAGTTTTTTCGCTGCCTAACTTTTACTTGTAATGTCGATTTTTTAAAATCGCCCGACTCACCATGAATTTGATCTAAAAGAACTCTCCTTTTTTTGTGTTGATCACAAATATCTTGCGCACTTTCTACAATTGGTTTTTCAGCATCCTCGATAGCCTCTAAAACTAATTTCAGCACTTCTATTTCTGTAGACAGCATCTTTAACCCCGAACTTTAATTGAGACTTAATTATGCTTTGCAAAAAGATAGCTAAAGCCGAATTTTCAAACGTATATTCAAAAAAATTAGCCAAAGCACGTTTTTAAGTGTGGCGAACAGAAAGTTGAAGTGAATTAAACCTCAAGGGTGTAACTGGGAAATAAATCTAGAGCAATAAAAAGGCTTGCTCTATTTAGACGCAAATAAAAGTTTTCTGCGTTGCGAAACTGCCAAGGAACACTGTGAAGGGAGATTGTTTTTTGCATCATAGATACGCAAAAACTTGTCATTGAATGACATTGGTTAAATAAACTATTTTCTGCATCATAACTACGCAGAAAACCCGTTTTTATGAATTGGAGAGCTATTGTGGCAGGTTTAACATGTAGTCAAACCGACTGTAAATGTTGAATGGTTGCATCATAATTTATGCAACAGAATAACTGTGAACGTTAAGTCACCTTGTTTTAAACGGTTCTAAAGAAGATAGTTCAGGAAAGAAATATCATTTACGGTTACTGCAATAAATTGAAATTTTGCATCATATATGTAGCAAACTAACTTATATTACTTGAAATCTAAAAGTTGAGAGCTTTGATGCTTACATCATCAATCTACTCTACGTCTCTTTTGTGTGTTGATTTATTTACTTAGAAAAACCCAGCCTTAGCTAACTGAGGGGTTACTCAAAATTTTATGAGCATGTGGCTATAGGCAGCTTTGGTGTCATGATGAGCAATTTTAGATTTTATAGAATGTGAAGGGTCATACCTAAAAACTAGAACTTGAATAACCCTCTTTTAAAGTTAAGTGCTCACAATCCGTATAGTGGATAGTGTTAGCCATTAAAAGATAACAATCACTTTCCGCAAAGCGGTTAAATTGTTCGCTATATGTTTAACTCATCCATCATATGCATTTTATGAGTTGTAAGTTCTCTGAAGCTTCAGATAAGCTCATTTAAAGTCCGTCATATGAACCATAGTAAACTTAAGCTTATTCCTCTTAAAGGATGTCGTTGTTGTTTGGTAATTCCGCATTATGGAAAAACAGTTTCCAGTATTCTTCCGTATAATGAACCGAGGCTTTGTCTGGCGGTATTTTCAGAACAATAGCGCAATAAGTAATATTGTTAGTTTTGACCAAAATATATCACTCGATGACAAATCCGCATCATGGAGTCTGTAAGGTATGGGCGTCTTCCATAATTCGGAAAACAATGTTGATACATTTCCATTCACTTGGATTAGTAATTTAGAAGGGGAGGTGAGCAAGTGGTCTATGAATTGAACGGAGCTTACTCCGCAAAGCGGACGTGCATTCTAACCAGAATACTGCTTTTGCTTTCAAGCTCAAAATGAAATTAAGGCAACACATCTAACAAGTCTAAAGAATAAAACAAATGTGATTGCACTCCACACTACGGACAGTTGATTAGCATTAGCATTCCGTTTGGCGGATTAAATTTGATGTATTCAGCTTCCGTATTTTGGAAGGATTCAACTGATTACAAATTATGATATTCCATCGACAACAATGAATTTGGAAATATATCATCTTTAACCACCAGCTTAATGAAGTCCATTAAATGGATTTCGTCACACGAATTTACACTTCGTATAACGGACACACGATGCAACCGTATGCGTCCGAAGAATGAACAACATATAGTCCGTATAAAGGAGCTTCTTAGCTTTGAAGTGAATGTCTTGTTTGCTTTTCGGTGAAGTTTCTTTGCCCGACTTCTGAATTAAGCTTATAGCTAAAAGTTCAAATGTATTTACCAGCAGGTGGATTAGATGACTTGTTAAAGCATTCCGGTATTAGGATTCAATTGATTTGGTTACAGGCCAAATACCGGAATGAGTGATTGAATATGTAAAATGAAATGGGGCATCTAATTTAAACGTCTTAGTTGGTGGTTTTTAGGTGTTTTTGAAAATTTGAAACAGAATATCTGAATTATCATAAGTTACTTGGTATCCGTAATATGGTATCTGCTCCCTCCTAGCCAGCTCCGTTTTGTGAACTTGACCTATTTAGGCACCTATCCGCAACCCGAACCATTCTAGGTGGGGGCGGCTTACTTGAATTGTGAGGCATTTGTTTTTAAATTACATATTAAGTCCTCTGGAGTGATTACATTTACTGGGTAATTGCTTTCTAACTTCTTAAGGTTTTCATGATAAAAGATAGATGTTTGACCAGCACTACTGGCTCTGTCATTAGTACAGAAGTAATCAATACCATAACCATAACTTGCTGCCAGAGCATCACCATCAACCCACTCACCAACACTTTTTGCATATTTCTTATCAGATAAATTGTTATCGGCCTTAGTTCTCTGTATGAGGCCACCTTCAACCTTCGGTAATTGATTCATTAGATGGCTTCTTCCAGCTCCCAGGCTTTCAATAAACCTAAGGCACTCGAATGATCGTTCTAATCTATCGCCTAAATCATGTCTTACATCTGGTGCAAGATACTTTTTGTCAAACTCAAGCGCAGGTGCGCCAACTCTTGGTAGCTTAGTAAATCTAAATCCAAGTTCTAATGCTTTAGGTATCATACTTGCTAAATACTCAGTTAACTCTGGAGCTTTTGAGCCTTTAGAAGATGAAATTTCCTCCCCGTCTAATGTTATGGAATATGCACCTTTAAAATTTGCTATATAAGGTTTTCTTTCTGACTTTTTCATTGTCTCGATCGTTGCTATGCCCTCAAAGAAAAATGGAGTAATAATTTTCGACTGTATCAAATGGAACAACTGAGAATATACCTCGGCAGAGTTGGCCCTTTTATTTTCATCAACTATTGATTCCCATACATTTGAATCAAATGTAACCCAAACTTCCATAACTACTCCTTCATTATTAGTTCGCTGTCTTCGGATATTTCCGCCCTTACCTTGGGGTTTTTCAACATAAATACAATTTAAGAAAGTAAAATGAAATTATAACCTAATCAAAGTCAAAGCATGGGCCTTTGATTTGATAATACTCGATCGGCAAATTAAACTTGTTTTGCAGTTCATTCAGATAGGAATGTTCAACGCTTGTGCATTTTACAGGACCAGCAACAATTAACTTTTCAACGAAACCTGCTTTATAAAAGTACGCATACTCTAGAAGTTGCCCAATTGCTTGCCGTATGCATGATTTAGCACTAAATGCTGTTTTGATTTCATACAACCTGTACTTATCACCCAATTGGAGAGTCAGATCAACTCTTCCGCATCCTATAATGTTTTCAGTGCCTACGTTATCCCTGCCATAGACTTGCACTAATTCATCATACAAAGCCTGTTGAAGATCATTGTGTAATAGTCGTACATCTATTTGCTGATCTTTCTTATAGGAGGCTTTGGTAAATGACAGTTTTGCTCTGCAACCTGGTTTGAAAACAAAAGAGGGAGTAGAAGGGCTGTCATTATTTGATGCTATCTCTATGTGAAGATACAAAGGTAGTAAGCGATCTAACACATCACAAACTCGCTGATAATCAATTTTTTCACGATTTTGTTTTTCACCTAGGAAAATAAAAGCATTAGTTTTGCACCATTCTGACTTGATTATGGTTGGCTGAAAGTCTTCACTTCTAGAGCCGTCATGCTCAACATCATAGTGCCACATGCTTAAATCGTAAAACTCAGTTCCGAATTCATCGATGTATTCATTGAATAAATTAATTTTCTCTATTAGAGCATTAAGGTTTGGATGATCTCTACTAGGGCGAAGGGAGAATGCTACTCCGTATCGAAACGAATTATTTTCAAAGCCGATGTTAAATTGAAGCTCGGCTCGACCTCCGAAGTGAGCTCCCCAATCTTTTTTTACCCCCCTTTGGTCAAATACGTACTTTGAGGGAACTCGTGATAAAGAATGAATATTTTTCCTCAATTCTTGAAGGTTACCCAGCTCATATTCGGTGAGCATTTCATTAATTTTATTTGCAATGTGAAACAGAGATGTCATTTAAAAACCTAAAAGTTATTCCTGAGTTGAGTATTACATTTGGATTGTGAATGGCCAACTTTGATTTTTGATAACAGTACTCGACTTAATTATCTAGTTATAAAGTGCTAGTGATGGAGGTTGTGTTTATTTTTTTTGCATCATAATGTTGCAGTTTATAAATAAATAAATACTATGAATATCAACTGTTTAAATTTTCTATAAATTTTAATTGTGAAATATACACTTTGTATAGTTGCCAATTTAGTGACCTTCTGTTTAAAATATAGCTTCATTGTTAATAATTTTTTATTGGTTGTGTTATGGAAAATCGAAGTCAATTTTTGGATGAAGCAATATCTATTCAAGTTAGTGCGTTGCTTCTAGTGAAACAAGCTGCAGTTGTAGATATTCAATTGGCTGCGCACCTTTTCTGTATTCAATCTGAAGCTGATGTGGTTGCTATACGTGATGCTAGTACAATGACATTGCAACGACTAGCTAGAGAAAAAACAGTTATTAACGCGGCATCGCTTGGTTTGAATGGAATTAAACAAATGCTAGATGCTATTAAAAGTGCTGAGAATAACGATTCAAAACTTGGCAAGCTTAAAAACTTAGCTGCAAGTACCTCAATCGCTGTGGTGGGGAATTAATTATGAATGCAATTAGTTCAGAACTCATAGGTTTAGTGGATGGTAGAAGTGTTTCATATAATATAACAAGAGACATTTCACTGATTGTTACGCTGATGTCTCTTAATGCAAGACCAGCTCTTGTTGCAGAGCTCTTTCCTTATATCAAAATTGGACGCTATAAAGAAATAAAAAGGGAAGTAGACACTATTTCTTCTAAGCCATTTGAGTTCAAGAAAATTGCAAATTCAGTTGGTTATGGATGGGTTGATTCAAACCGCGAAGGCTTTTTGATAGCGAATCTGCTATTTAATGAAGCTAAAGCTCTGTACCCTAATTTTGATTTTGATAATGATAATGTTTTTGCAGATATGCTTGTTAATGTTTGTATAAGCTTTAATAAGCGCTTCCAAGATTTGGTCGACCCAATTGACATTAATCAAGTAAATTCATTGTTTTGTGGGATTTCTAAGCAGGACTTATACCCCAATAGATGCTCATGTGGTCGCTTTTATTTAAGAACAACCCAAAGCTTCACTTCTTCTTGTCCTTGGTGCCGTTGTGGTGTTAATCCAAAGTCAGTGAAAACAATCAAACTTAAAAAAGTAAATATCCATCATTTCGTTCAAGAGCAATCAGTTCGAGTACAACACACGCAAGTAGCTAATATTTCGTAGGTTGAAAGGAATGAGATTCTATTTAAGTTTAACAATTGTAACATTGGGACTTATGAATGCTGGCTTTGTGTCTGCTAAAAGCTCACCGGTTTCTGGAACAGAAAAGCCTAGTAGAGGATGGCACTTTTACGAAGATCCTGAGCTTGTAGATGAGGAAAAGCAAGAAGTTCCAAAGGCGCAACCTCCTTCTGCACAGCCAAATGATAAGAAACAACCAGAAATGGTTGAAATTAATTCAGCGTGGTTGAAAGAAAACCTTCCTAAATTACTCAATACAGCTATTGATGACCCTAGTACAGAGAACATTTCAAACTATTATTACGCACAACGTTTAGCTATCGACAAAGCGAATGCATTTAGCGATCAAACAAAAGAATTTTTTATGTTTGAAGAGCAACTTTCTGAAAGTAACCGCCGACCAAATTCAAGTAATGCGTTATTTGCTCATAAAGTAAAAACAAATAAAGATAAAGCCAAAGTGTTCAATTCTTTATTTGATAAAGCAGGGCTGTGGATGTTCTATCGTTCTGACTGCCCGTATTGTCACCAACAATTTCCTGCGATGGAGTCCTTAGCTAAGATAATGGGGGTTGATGTGTTAGCAATTTCAATGGATGGCATTCTTTTAGATAAAGAGTTCCCGGGAGTTAAGCATGTGATCGACCCTAATATGACTTTGTCTCGAAAGTTTCAAGTGAACATTACCCCTACAACAATGCTTGTCTCAAATGATGGTCAGCACTTTCAAACAATTAAATATGGCATGGCATCAGGTAGTGAACTTGTTCAAAGAGCACTATATGCAGCAAAACGGATGAACCTCATTAGTGAGGAGCAATTCGTTAAAACACAAGAAGTAAAAGACATTCTTGTGTCAAAGGAGCCTTTAGTAGTTGAAAAGCAAAAGTTAGAAGACAACCCTTCAATACTATCTGACCTACTCAGAAAACGGCTTAATGAGATTAACCTTTCAACGACATCAAAGGCTCAGTAATGTTTAAAATTAATAAATTAAGAGTGCTAATAGCACTTAGCGTTTTGTCTCCATCAATTCATGCTTCAACTGTGATGGAAGATGTCTTTACTGAAGCTGTAACATTTCAAACGACAACTGCTACGTCATTCAGTACACCAACAAGAAACGGTATAAGTTTTGGTGGGGCTTCTTACAGAGTAAAAGGGGTAAGAGCGAATGTCGTTAATTTTCAACCTCCGAAAATATCTGGAGGCTGTGGTGGCATCGACTTTTTTGCAGGAAGCTTTAGTTTAATAAACTCCGACCAATTAGTGCAAATGGGAAGGGCGATTGCACAAGGTGTACCATCATATGCCTTTAACTTGGCTTTAACTTCAGTTTGTCCCTCATGTAGTAAGTTAATGTCAGACCTTCAAACAAAACTTGATGAATTTAATCAAATGACGGCTAATGGCTGCGAAAAGGCTGTTGGATATTTGGGAGATCTGAAATTAGATGACGGCACAAATGCAGTCGATACTTTCAAGAGCTCAGTGCAGTTTGGTGCTTTAGAAGGGCTCGCAAATGATGCTTCAGGTTGGTTAACAGATAGAGGTGAGGCAAACGCTACGAAAGGCGATACAGATAATACAGCTGTTAAAGCAGAAAAAAATGGTGTCGAAGTAGAAGTTAATACAGCTCATCATATTCTAGTGAATGCAAATGTCAGTGCATATACTCATTCCTCAATCTCAGGTTTGGGTGGTGCAAACTTAAAAGACCTGATCATGTCGTTAACCGGTACAACAATTTCTAGAAAGTCTGGAAGCACAAGCTCGACCGATACCGGGATTGATGTAATAACTAAACCTGCAACTGTCTCATTAAGAGATATTTTCGAAGAGTCTGATACAGGATCAATTAGAGTAATGAAGTGTGAAAGCACAGATCCAAATTGCTTAAACCCTATTGAACAAACTATCTCAAGCAGAGGCTTGAAGTACATTTTTGATGATATAGCAGAAAAGCTCGTTGCCAAAATTGATAAAAGACTGAATGTAGCTCAGACGGCAGATGAAATAGCACTACAATCTATTGCAGATTTAAATGCTACAGAGTTAGTTAGCGCTTTAAAAAGCCCTCGTTTGGCCGCAAAGACATTATCATTAACAGCGCAGGAAGCTGTAGCTCAGCAAATAATAACGGTACTTCAGGAAGTGCTTCATAACATCAAGTCAAATTCATCTGTAGGTGTATCACTAAAAGGGGCTGTTGCTAAACCATATATCGAATCACTGGATAAGCTCAATGATGATCTTGATAAAATGCGATACAAAATAGGTGAAGATTTGAAGTTGGTTGCTACGCCATATGCGGTTACCCAGGCAATGAAGTAATTTAAAATTAGCTGGTGGGTTTAATACTCATGTATGATTAAGTTGTTGTGTCAAAGCGCCTTAACAAATATATGATTTGTTTGTTAAGGCCTTTTTATTGAAGGTTGCAAAGAGAGTACTCATTTAAAGTACGCTTAGAAAAATAGGCGAGTTTAATTAATACAATGTAGGCGAAATATGGCGGAATCTAGGGAACTTAGAAGCTTTTGGAATATGGTGATAGCTGTTATAGGTATAATTTATCTTTTGCATACCTACGTCACAAATAGGGTTGTTGCTCTTCTTAGTGATGGTACCCCAAATACAACATTAGTTTTACGAGGCTGTACATCAGTTGAATGTCATATCAAAGGTACATTAAGAACAGACCCAATATCTTTGGAAAGCTACATTTTGAAAAGTGATGGAACAAAGCTTTATTTTAATCACGATGAAATTTCAAGTTTGTCATGGCCAGTTATAGATGCCAATTCTGAATAAGCTTTAGTAATCTTACTATTCTGGTTAGAGACAGGATATAAGCGCTCTAACAAGGTAATACTAGCCGAGTTTGAATATTTTAATGATACTGTATTTTGATTGGTGCTAAATGAACCAGTAATTCCCAGCTGGCTCTTTATTTCATTATGAGCCCATTCGATGAACTGCTTTGAACCACTACATAAGCCAATACAAAAGCATTTATTATTTCTTTGGTAATATTTTCTAACCCATCCATCACCTTCAATATAGCCTGCAATAAATGCCAGTACATTAGTCGATTGAGAGAATTTAGGTGGGCTTAGAGTTAAACTTTTCCTTCGTACAATGCCAAATTGTTTTAGTGATTTAGCAATTACCTTCGAGGTAAATCTAAGTTCAACCATAACCGCGTTACTTGCAGAAAACCGGTAACTTAAGGTGTTACCAAAATCTAAATACTTAGCAAAATCGATCAAAATGGGCTCATTGTTAATGTGTTGAGAAAGGCCAATACGTTTATCACCATCAACCCATCCATCTGCAGCAATAAAGCCAGCCCAGAACGCACTTTCAATTGATTCTTCAGAAAAACATTCATCATTTACAGCAAAGCGGCCATAAGCGAGTTTTTTAACTTCAAACTTGGGATTAAATCCATCTTTACTGGCTGGAAATTGTTGAAGAAAGCTAAGGGTATTTGGGTACTCGTGGTTTTCTCCTGTGCGTTTTACATGAAGATTGCAATTGTATGTTTTGGGTAGCGGTGGAGACAATATAAACCCTCTTTTACTAACAATTTCTCTAAGCTTATTAAAATGAAAATATCTCTTTTCTTGTGATGTTTTTTTGTAACATTCAGCGCAACCGTGGTGTTTTTGGCTAAGTATAATTTCAAAACCAGTTTGAAATTCATTACCGCAGCGACATAAAAAAGTTGGTTTTAAATCTAGTAATGCAAGTTGCTGATTAGTTACTAGTGATGTCCACTGCTTGAGATCTACAATGCTTGGGCTTATAGATTTGGCGCACGCAGGACAATCGGTGAGGTGTTTATTGGGGTTCTGGGGATTTTCCCCTCCAAAAAGACATAATCCTCTGTAGACCAAACCAATAAATGGCTGCGGAGGTGGTTTACTTTCAGTTTGGAGCCTAA
>CEVI01035866.1_pt1 | contig 21200 bp, 17 predicted proteins | sample 531471 | NCBI WGS metagenome assembly CEVI01 (sample SAMEA2623513, study PRJEB7988) | marine metagenome | isolation source: saline water (ENVO:00002010), including
TCCAGCTCAAACCATGCAGGCAAATGCTGGTGTGCCTGTTGATGTGGCAAAAGTAGTATCTCAGCGGTTAACCGAATGGGATAACTTTACAGGTCGATTAGAGTCACCACATATTGTTGCGTTGCGTCCTCGCGTTTCCGGCTATATCGATTTTGTGGCTTTTGATGAAGGTGAATATGTTGAACAAGGTCAAACCTTGTTCCTTATTGATAACCGTACGTTTAAGGCTGAAGTTTCTCGTTTAACTGCGCAACTTGAAGAAGCGAAAAGCCGCGTTCAACTTGCTGAGCAGAACTATAATCGCGCCTTCAAACTTCGCAAAACCCAAGCGGTGTCTGAAGAAGTGCTAGATGCCCGTTTAGCAGAAAAGAATCAGGCGTTAGCCAGTTTAAATCAAACCCAAGCGGAGCTTGACGTAGCGCGTTTAAACCGTGGCTTTGCCCGTGTTGAAGCGCCAATTTCAGGGCGTATTTCTCGCGCGAATATAACCGAAGGTAACTTCGTCACGGCAGGGCAAACCGAGTTAACGCGTATCGTGTCAACAGATCGTCTTTACGCGTACTTCGACATAGATGAACAAACTTATCTTAACTACCTATCTTCTACTAATAAGGCGTCAACGGCCGTTAGTGAGCAGCCTGTTGCTATGCGTTTGGCAAATGAGTCTGACTATCATCACTGGGGGCAAATTGATTTTATCGACAATCAAGTGAATAGCAGTACAGGCACGCTTCGCGTGCGCGCCGTATTTAACAATGACGAGGGTCGTTTAATCCCCGGTTTGTTTGCCCACCTTAAACTGGCAGGCGACACCCAGGAGCAAGGCATTCTTATTAAAGAAAAAGCCATAGGTACAGATTTAAACAACAAGTTTGTCCTCGTAGTAAATGAAGAAAATAAAGTGGAATACCGCCCAGTAACATTAGGCGATAAAGTGGGTAGCATGCGTATTATTAAACGTGGCTTAAACGCTAACGACAGCATTGTTGTGGACGGTTTGCAGCGTGTTCGCCCTGGTGCGTTGGTGGCAGCAAACGAAGTGCCTATGGGTGATGAAGACGCTTTGGCTAATTTGTCTAACTGGCAGTCTCGTGTGGATATTGCCACCGAGCTGACACAAAACATGGCGCAGTTTGATGATGTGCTTGCTGGTGGTTCAGTGTCAGCGCCTACGGTTACGGCAGGTCTTAAGTAATGAACATTTCGCAATTCTTCATTAGCCGCCCGATATTTGCGGGTGTGCTGTCGTTGCTTATTTTCATCGGCGGGGCCATTGCGGTGTGGCAATTGCCTATTACAGAATACCCTGAAGTGGTGCCGCCCACCGTTGTCGTTACGGCAAGTTACCCTGGTGCCAACCCAGAAGTTATCGCAGCTACTGTTGCAACGCCGTTAGAGCAAGAAATTAACGGTGTTGAAGATATGCTGTATATGTCGTCGCAGGCAACCAGCGATGGCACCATGACCCTTACTATCACCTTTGCTATCGGCACCGATCCTGATGATGCCACTACGCTCGTTCAAAACCGTGTGAACCGCGCCACGCCCCGCTTGCCCGAAGAGGTACAGCGCTTAGGGGTTGTTACCGAAAAATCATCACCAGATTTAACCATGGTGGTGCATTTAACCTCGCCAGATAACCGTTACGACATGCTGTATTTGTCTAACTATGCTGATCAGTTTGTAAAAGACGAGCTGGCTCGTATTAACGGAGTAGGGCAGGTGCGTATGTTTGGCGCCGGTGAGTTCAGCATGCGTGTGTGGCTAGACCCGAATAAACTTGCGGCGCTACAACTAAATCCTGGCGATGTGGCCGCAGCTATTGCCGATCAAAACCAGCAGGCGGCAGCAGGAAGCTTAGGCTCTCAACCCACGGGTAAAAGCGAATTTCAGTTACTGATTAACGTTCGCGGGCGATTAAAAGATGAAACCGAGTTTGAAAATATTATTGTCAAAACCGGCGAAAATGGGGAAATAACCCGTCTGAAGGACGTGGCTCGTGTGGAGTTGGGGGCAGACAACTATTCATTGCGCTCGCTGTTAAATAATAAACCGGCCGCGGCTTTACCTATATTTCAAGCGCCGGGTTCAAATGCTATTCAAATTTCTGATGACGTGCGCGCCCGTATGGCTGAGCTGTCGACAATGTTTCCCGATGGTTTGGAGTACGACATTGTTTACGACCCCACGGTGTTTGTTCGAGGCTCTATTGAAGCCGTAGTCGACACCTTGCTGGAAGCCGTATTGCTGGTTGTATTAGTGGTAGTGCTGTTCTTACAAACCTGGCGTGCGTCTATCATTCCCCTTGTTGCAGTGCCTATTTCATTAGTGGGAACCTTTGCGTTCATGCAACTTATGGGCTTTTCACTTAACGCTTTATCATTGTTTGGTTTGGTGTTGGCAATAGGTATTGTGGTAGATGACGCTATTGTGGTGGTGGAAAACGTAGAGCGAAATATTGCAGAGGGTAAGTCTCCTTTTGATGCCACCGTGCAAGCCATGAAAGAGGTGACTGGCCCTATTATTGCCACAACCTTAGTGCTTGCCGCGGTATTTATTCCTACTGCATTTATGAGTGGCTTAACCGGGCAATTCTATAAGCAGTTTGCCCTTACTATCACTATATCCACAGTCATATCTGCGATTAACTCGTTAACCCTTAGCCCGGCACTGTCTGCGCTATTGCTTAAGCCTCATGGTAAAGCCAGTGATTGGTTAACCCGTGGCATGGACAAAGTGTTTGGCCGTTTCGTGTTTGCCCCGTTTAACCGCGTATTCGAGCGAGGCTCAAAAAAATACACCGGCGCTGTGGGTGGGTTAATTCGTAAAAGCGGTATTGTATTGGTGTTGTATGCAGGTTTAATTGCGCTTACCTATAACCAATTTGCGTCTACGCCCACCGGTTATGTGCCAGGGCAAGACAAGCAATATTTGGTGGCGTTTGCACAGTTACCCAATGCGGCAAGCTTAGACAGAACCGAAGAGGTCATTCGTGAAATGTCACGGATTGCCATGGCGCACCCCGGTGTGTCTGACGCCGTGGCGTTTCCCGGGCTTAATATCAACGGTTTCACTAACAGTCCAAGCTCAGGTATTTTGTTTACGCCACTTAAACCCTTTAATGAACGCCAGTCACCCGAGTTATCAGCAGGGGCCATTGCAGCAAAGCTGAATCAGCAGTTTGGCGCAATCAAAGGGGCCTACGTGGCTATATTTCCGCCTCCGCCAGTGATGGGGCTAGGGACTATTGGCGGCTTTAGACTGCAAATTGAAGACAGAGGCAATCTTGGCTTTCAAGAACTAGAGCGGGTCACTCAGGAAGTGATTGGCAAAGCGTGGGCACATCCAGCCTTAACCGGGTCGTTCACCAGCTTTACCGTGGCGGTGCCTCAGCTTGATGTAGACGTAGACCGCGAAAAAGCGGTAAGCCAAGGAGTAAACATAGACACCTTGTTTACTACTATGCAGGCGTACCTAGGTTCGTTGTATGTCAACGACTTCAACTTATTTGGCAGAACATACCAGGTGAACGTGCAGGCCGATGCGCAATATCGACAGGAAATTGGCGATATTACGCAATTTAAAGTGCGTAATTCACAAGGCGAGATGATCCCCTTAGGCTCATTTTTAAATGTTGAGCACAGCGCCGGCCCAGACCGTGTTATGCACTACAACGGGTATGTGACGGCGGAAGTGAATGGCGCGCCAGCAGCGGGCTATTCCTCTGACCAAGCCAAAGCGGCCATTGAAGAAATTTTGGCAGAAACCCTACCACTGGGTATGACCTACGAATGGACCGAACTAACCTACCAGCAAATACTGGCGGGTAATGCCTCAGCCTTTGTTTTCCCGTTGGTGGTGCTGTTGGTGTTCTTGGTGTTAGCGGCGCAGTATGAAAGCCTACGCTTGCCATTGGCTATTATTCTTATTGTACCTATGACCCTGTTAAGTGCCCTTATTGGTGTGCAAATTTATGGCGGCGATAACAATATCTTTACCCAAATAGGGCTGATTGTATTGGTTGGGCTTGCCACCAAAAACGCCATTCTTATTGTGGAATTTGCCAAAGAGCTACAAGACAGTGGTATGGATGCTCTGTCGGCGATTAAAGAAGCCAGTCGCTTGCGTTTACGCCCTATTTTGATGACCTCTATTGCCTTTATTATGGGGGTATTGCCAATGGTTCTCTCAACCGGAGCGGGGGCGGAAATGCGTCAAGCCATGGGGGTTGCCGTATTCTCCGGCATGATAGGTGTGACCTTCTTTGGCTTAATTCTTACACCGGTCTTTTACTACTTGCTAAAACGCAAAGGTTAACTCTCCCGTCTACCCAAGCGTTGCCCTCTTAAGGGGCATTTTTAGGCCACTCAATTGAGTGGCCTTTTTTTGTTTGGCCTATGTTTTTGCCACCTACAATGCGCCAGCGCCTACGTGGGAAATGGTCATGACACACCAATGGTTTATACCCGTGTATAGATACAGAGTTGATATTTACCGGTAAATCCACCATATAGAGTACAGCTGCGGCTAATGTCTACTGGCACAAATACGTGACCTGGGGTTTAATTGTCCCTAAGCACATTCATTACGGCACTAATGAACGATGACGGATCATTCAAATCAAGGGCAACAACTCGAGTTTTTTGCTATCCCTAGCCCGTGCATTGGTGTGTGTGAATCAGGCCCCCGAGGATTTTGTAAAGGCTGTTTTCGTAGTCGTGAAGAACGCTTGTATTGGCTAAAAATTGACGATGGTACCCGTAGGAAAATTATCTCTGCGTGCCATAAACGAAAAGCGGCGGCCTACGCGCGGGCGCGACGTAAAGACAAAGAGCAGCAAAACGCCAGTGGAGTGGGTGAGCAGCTAGGTATGTTCGACGGATCCGACGATACAGGCTCAACCTAATAGCAGATAAGCCGGGTACTCACGGTAGCCTCTGTAGTTGATTATTAGAAATTAAGTAGGTCTATTCATGACGTTAAATAAGTACGTGGCCTTGGCAGCTAAATCCTTTGCTTTGCCTGAGGTTTGTATTCGTATTAGAGCCGTATTAGACGACCCGCGTTCTAGCGCGGAAGATTTAGGTGCGCTGATCAGTGTAGATCCATCCTTAACTGCCAAAGTGTTAAGGCTAGCCAACAGTGCCTTGTTCCGTTTTCCCTCGCAGGTAGAGTCAATTTCTAAAGCCATAAGCGTGATTGGTGGCGAAGCGTTGTACAATCTGGTGGTTGCAGAAACCGCTAACTCTGCATTCAAGTCTTTCAATACCCCTCATATCGATTTAGATAAGCATTGGTATCAAGCTGTATATTGCGGCATGGTGGCTAAATGCCTTGCACGTCACCTTGGCATTCGCGGCAGCGAACGATTCTTTGTCATGGGGATTTTGCAGAACTTGAGTGAATTAGTTGTAGCTAAACATTCTTCAGATCTTTATAAGATTTACCAAGATGATAAGGTTTGTGAACTGCCCTTTGTAAGGCAAATCAGACACTTCGGATTTACCTTTTCAGAATGTAGCGGTACTATATTGGAAAATTGGAAGTTGCCGCTTGTGCTTTACTACCCTGTAATGAACGCAAACGACCCTACCAAACAGGATGCAGACACTGACATCGGCATTTTAGCATTGGCCTCACGCATTACCGCCATGCAGCACAATAAAGAATGTTACGGTGAAATTGAACTTTTCTCTAAAGAAATAGCCAATAGTGTAAGTGCCGATATGGATGCTATTTCAAATGCGATCACTTTTGCGGATATTGAAACCACAAAAGTTGCAATGTTGATACACTAAGCAATAAGGTACAAACTTAGCTAAAAGCTGCGTGCAGCGAATGTAGCGCCTCCCACGGAAGGGCATAATAAGGTGTTTATTGACCCCGCTCAGTAAACAAAACCAATTAAATAGACTAAACCTAATTTAAATTATGCTTAATACGTTTTCCCGTGGCTGGTTGTTTTTCACGCTGATGAGTGTTTCTTTTGGTGCCTTGGCCACCGATAGAGACCTCATTCAAACGCTATATCATGCCGATTTTACGCCAGATACCGATGATGAAATTCCCCGCTTTTCGTTGGATGGAGAGCTTGGGGTATTGGTGAATACGGGAAATACTTCTGCTGCCAGCGTTAAAGCGGGCGTCAATGCCGATCACGAAACAGAAAACTGGAGCAGCTTATATTTTGCCGAAATGCTGTACAAAGAAAGTACCGTTGATTCAGGCGAAAGAGAAGTGACCGCAAAGCGTCTTTATGGCAGTGCTCAGTTCGATTACAAACTCAACATACCCGGCCGTCGCCTTTTCATGTACGGCGACTATGAAGATGATGACTTCAATGGCTACGATCAACGAGCCTCATTGGCGGCGGGTTGGTCGCAACGCTTATGGCGTGACGAAGAAAGTGAGTTCAGGTACAGCATTGGGCCTGGCTACGCATTTGTTGAACCTGAAGAAGAAACCACCGACTCGGTGAACGACGGGGTGATTGTTCGCGCCTCCGCCGAATATAAATATCATTGGAATTCAGGGGCCAAGCTTCGTCAGTTTTTAAGCACAGAAGCGGGCGCTGAAAATACCAAATCTCGCTCTGAAACGTCGTTGTCGGCGAATGTCTTTGGCTCACTTGCGATGAAATTGTCGTTTATTTTAAGTCACGAAAGTGACACGGCAGAAGATATTGACCCGTTAAGCACCGAGACATCGGTGGCGTTGGTATACCAGTTTTTTTAAAACAGCCCGATTTATCTTATCTTTTAGTGTAAATATTGCGTTTTTTGGCGATTTTTTAGGCTAACCTTCATTGACTGAGAATGTGAGGTAGGTACCATTGCCCGCAGTAAATTTGCGCCGTACAGCCCGTGTGTAACAGTTCACTGGCCTGCTACGGTAAAGGATAGTAAACCACTAGGATTGCCAATGAATAAACAGCTTCTTGCAACACTTATCGCCTTATCAGCTTCTTCAGCAGCCTTTGCGCAAGACGAAATAAAGCCTTTCACAATGGACGGTGAGCTCGGCTTTATCTCTACAACAGGTAACACCAAGACTACCTCAATCAGTGCAGGCATTACTGCTCACCAAGAGCTTGAGAAATGGAGCAACGATTACGCAATCGAAGGTTTGTATAAAGAAGAAACGGTAGATAATGACGATGGTACAGAAGAAGAGTACACATCAGCACAAAAGTTCTACGGTTCTGCACAGGGCAATTACAAGCTAGAAAACCCTGATAACCGTTTGTTCGGATTTGCTTCATACGAAGACGACCGTTTAAGTAACTTTGATTACCAAGCAACCCTCGCAGCGGGTTGGAACCAAAAGGTGCTAGAAAACCAGCGCCACACGCTTGAGTACTCAATTGGTCCTGGTTATTCATGGGCTGAAACACAAGACGGTGAAGACCAAAGCAGTGCCATTGTTCGTGCATCAAGTGCTTATACGTGGAAAATTTCAGACACAGCTAAATTTACCCAAACGGTAAGTACAGAAGTAGGGTCTGAAAACACCAAGTCGCGTGCTGAATCAGCACTTACCGCCACCATTAGTGGCAACTTGTCTATGCGTTTGTCGTTCAAACTTGATCACAACACCGACGTAGAAGACGATGTAGAAAAGCTAGATACTGAAACAGCGGTTAGCTTAGTGTATAACTTCTTTTAAACCCTGCGAGATAAAGCTAGGTTCTAACACCTAAGCGCAGGCAAAAAGCAAAAAAAAACGCTGCACATTGCAGCGTTTTTTTTATGCCTAATTAGTCGGCTTTTTGCTTAGTGCAAAATGCGGGTTTTAATTGTGCCGTCAATTTGCTGCAGCTGGGCTAAGGCGTCGTAAGCTCGGTCTTGTTGAACATCAACCACCACATAACCAATTTCTGCAGTCGTTTGTAGATACTGGGCTTCAATGTTAATGCCTTTTTCCGCAAACGCTTGGTTAATTTGAGTAAGAATACCTGGCTGGTTTCTGTGAATATGCAGCAAGCGAGAACGTGAGATATGCTCAGGTAATGATACCTCAGGGAAGTTCACCGCAGACAGGGTAGAGCCATTGTCGCTGTACTTCGCCAGTTTTCCGGCCACTTCAATACCAATGTTTTCTTGCGCTTCTTGGGTGCTTCCGCCCACATGAGGAGTAAGAATACAGTTATCGAATTTACGTAAAGGAGATTGAAACTCTTCTTTATTCGATTTTGGCTCAACAGGGAATACGTCAATGGCTGCGCCGTTAAATTGGCCGCTTTCAAGCGCGTCTGCCAGCGCGTCTATGTCTACCACTGTTCCGCGAGAAGCGTTAATGAATATGCTGCCTTTCTTCATTTGTGCAAATTCTTTAGCGCCAAACATATTTTGTGTCTGCGGGGTTTCAGGTACATGCAAAGAAATAACATCAGCGGTGTTTAACAGCTTTTCTAGCGACTTAACTTGCGTAGAGTTACCTAATACTAGCTTGTCTTCAATATCAAAAAACTGCACGCGCATACCAAGGTGCTCTGCCAGAATGCTAAGCTGCGTACCGATATGACCGTAACCAATAATCCCCAGGGTTTTACCACGGGCTTCGTATGAACCATCGGCAGTTTTTTCCCACTCACCACGGTGTGCTTTCGCGTTTTTGCTTGGCACTTGGCGAAGTAGCAGAATGATTTGTCCCAGCACTAATTCGGCGACAGAACGCGTGTTAGAAAAAGGGGCGTTAAAGACAGGGATACCACGACGTTGCGTGGCTTCTAGGTCTACTTGGTTTGTACCAATACAGAAGCAGCCAACGGCAACCAATTTCTTCGCTGCATCCACCACTTTTTCAGTAATTTGCGTACGAGATCGAATTCCAACAAAGTGAGCATCTTTAATTTTCTCAATTAGCTCGTCTTCGGGCAGAGAGGTTTTGAGATACTCAATATTCGTATAACCGTTATTCTCTAGGGTTTCCAGCGCACTTTTGTGAACTCCCTCTAACAACAATATTCGGATCTTATCCTTCTCTAGTGAAACTTTGCTCATGGATTCGCTATCTCTTAAAAAATTAGTATTTACAGAGCGAAAGGTGGGCATTCCATCTACCGATGCACACTCCACCTTTAACTCTCAAAAGGCCATCTAGACGTCTAAACGGAAGTTAACAGAAAATGGGCTAACTTAAAAGCAGAATTTTACTTAAAGGTATCTACCCCAGCGTTGGTGGCAGAAAGTACAATGTCTGCGCCCCGTAAGGCAAATATACCGTTTGTAACAACGCCTGGAATGTTATTAATGGCTTGTTCTAACTCACGAGGATTCAGTATTTCTAAGTTGTGCACGTCAAGTATGACATTCCCGTTGTCAGTGACCACGCCTTGGCGGTACTCAGGGTCTCCGCCCAGCTTAACTAACTCTCTGGCTACAAATGAGCGTGCCATAGGGATAACTTCCACCGGTAGTGGAAATTTGCCTAACACGGGTACCCGTTTGCTCTCATCGACAATGCAAACAAAGGTAGTTGCTGCGCCGGCGACTATTTTTTCGCGCGTCAGCGCTGCGCCACCGCCTTTAATCATATGTTTGTGCTCGGTCACTTCGTCCGCACCGTCGATGTATACTGAAAGCTGGCTGACTTCATTGAGTTCAAATACCTCAATGCCAAGTGCCTTCAGCCTTTCAGTAGATGCTTCAGAGCTAGACACGGCACCTTCAATTTTATGCTTAATTTTACCAAGCTCGTCGATAAAAAAGTTCACGGTAGAACCTGTACCTACGCCCACAATGCTGTCGTTTTCAACGTATTCAATAGCGGCTTTAGCTACGGCCAGTTTTTTTGCGTTTTGATCCATCGTTACTCTCCAGTGGGTTTTGTTAGAGTCTAACAAAAAGCCACCTTTTCACCTATGGCTCAATTTAGCAATTGCAGGTTTTATTTCTGATTGAAGGTAATGGTTTGCGTAGGAGTAACAATTGCATCAAGGGGAACATCCCAAGATTGTACAGGTAACCTATCAACGTGTTGACAGTCGTGGGCAATACCGACAAGGGCTGGACGGGTGTGTGCTTCGCGCACTGAGGCAAGGGTTCTATCGTAAAAGCCGCCGCCCATGCCCAATCGGTTACCTTGACTGTCAAAGCCCACCAGCGGCATAAAAATAACGCTATGGTGTCGCGTAGGAACAATATTTTGGCACGCCAGTTCAGGCTCGGGAATGGCAAAGGTGTTTTTCACCATGTGAGTTTGCGCATCATAGCCAAGAAACAACAGATGGCCCTTACACACTGGATGAAGCACAGGCAAGGTGGTGTTGCATCGCATAGGGTGAGAGGTGGCTTTGCTCTGCCAACAATGCTTAATAAACGGGGTAAGCGAAACTTCCCCATCGTTGGGTAAATAACAGGCTGCGTAGGTAGCGTGAGATAATAGTGGAAGGTCACACAAGCGCTGAAGCACAGCTTCTGCGGCTTTGTCTTGCTGAGCGCGTGTTAGCTGCTGACGCGCTAGCCTTAGTTGCTTTCGTAATTCAGAGCGCTGCATAAAAGGCCATTCGACAATGGGAATTAAATGAATAAAAAAGGTGGCCTATTGCCACCTTTTTTCATGCACTACAACGCGTAAGTATCAACAAACAATTGTTCCAACTTAGCGTGGTCAACTTTGGTGGCAACCTTAATGGTATTTGCTTCAGTCCACAGCGGACTTGGCGTAGTACCTAAAGGCGCAACCACGGTTTGACCGCGGTCAAGAGGGCCTGTACCTACACGGACGTGACCTTCAGTTAACTCAAAGAGCTCTGGGTGACGTAAGTGAGCGATAGGGAAGGCATCGTGGAAGAAACACACACGATCTTCGCGGTTCTGAGAATAGAAATCCATATAGAACTGCGCGCTTTCCTGAACAAAACCACCTAGTTTAGGGTTTTTCTCAGCAAGAACGTCAACGAATGATGGCTTAAATGGCACATCATTGGTGACGTCTAAACCAAACATGGTTAAGTTCCAGTCGGCACCAAACACAATTTCTGCAGCGTGGGCATCATTCCAAATGTTGGCTTCAGCCACCGGCGTGACATTACCACGAACAAATGCTGCGCCACCCATAATGCTTACACCTTTCACTAGTTTAGGTAAGTCAGGCTCTAAGCGAAGTGCTAGCGCTAGATTACCTAAAGGGCCAATAGCCACGATAGTGACTTCGCCTGGGTACTTGCGTGCGGTATCTACAATAAACTGTGCTGCACTACGAGGGTCAAGCTCGCCCTTAGGGGCTTCAGGTTTCATATGACCGAAACCGTAATCACCATGTACGAAGTGCGCATAAGTAGATTCTGGACCTACCCAAGGCATGCCAACGCCTTTTGTTACAGGAATATCTTTACCTGCAAACTCACAAAGGGTTAGCGCGTTTTGGGCTGCCATCGTCACAGGCACGTTACCATAAACCGTAGTTAAACCCAGTACGTCGATATCGGGTGATTGAAACGCGAAAAAGATAGCCATGGCATCATCAATGCCAGGATCCGTGTCTAAAATGATTTTATGTGCCATTAAAAATACTCTGTGCGTTCTGCAATTAGCTGTGTTTTGCTAAAAAACGATCCACTTCTTTTTGAGTGGGAATACTTTGAGCTGCGCCTTCTCTCGTTACGGCAATAGCTGATGCCGCGCAGCCACGAATAAGCGCGCGCTTTGCGTCAGTGTGATTGCTGTAAGCCGACAAGAAATAACCGATAAAGGTGTCGCCCGCTGCCGTGGTATCAACTGCGTCTACTAAAAATGCGTCGACTTTAATGCAGTCGTTATTTTTTAGCATCATGACACCGGCTTTGCCTAGTGTAATGATAACTTCGCACTCTGACCACTGCTCTTTAAACACCGCCACAATATCATCGAGTGAATCTTTTTCAGTAAGGGCGGCCGCTTCCGTTTCGTTCACAATAAGTAAATCGATACATTCAAGTGGAAGCGATTTTACTGATTCGCTCATAGGGGCAGGGTTAAAGGCAACTTTTAACTGCTTTTCTTTGGCCTGACGCAATACTTGGTCAATACTGCTGGTTTCATTTTGTGTTAAAACCCAGTCAGACGGCTTAGTGCCATCAAGCGCCTGCATGACAGTTTTTGCGGTAATGGTTTGATTAGCACCGCCAAACAACACTATCGCGTTTTCGCCACTTGGCGTAACTTGAATAATGGCATGGCCAGATGGGGTTTCAGAACACTTAACGCCACGACAATCAACGCCTTTTTTAATTAGCGCTTGTTTAAATGCCGCGTCATTTTCGTGAATGCTGCCAACATGGCATACATCAGCACCAGCTTGTGCAAGGGCAATAGATTGATTGGCGCCTTTACCACCTAAAAGCTGTTGGTAGTGGGTAGAAGCCAAGGTTTCACCAGGTTGAACAAAATGATCTACCTGATAAACATGATCGATATTAATAGAGCCAAAATTTATAATTGCCATTTCTTCTTCCGTCGAAAGAGGGCGTCTCCCAGAATGCCGCTGTTCATCGTTCGCCCGTGAACCGAAAAGTTCAGGGCGGAAGAATCACAATAGCCGTAGGCTTCTCGATACGCGCCGAGCTTGCACAATAGCCATCGTTTCAACTTCCTAGTTTTAAAGCATCGGCCAGGGACATGAATGAACTGGCGTACATCCCAGGAGACATTGTTGTTGTGTAACGCAACAGGGTATATCAAACGCGGTACTTCGTGAAGTGGATCACTAAGACGCCTTTCAAACCTTTGCGAAGTTATTCATCACTGCTAAGCAAGAAAGGTAAGTTTCTTGACCAGATGGTCAGCAATTATACACGCAATTGAACGAAGCTCAATCATTGTACTGTTACGTGGGGAAATCCTTATCCTGTGTCGGGGATCATAGAGCAATTACATCAGCCTTACCACCCTAAACCCTTTATTTACTACACGTTCGAATACACATTAACCAATTTGCTAAAAGTAGGTTTTAAAGCATGAATTTGCTAGTATGAAGTATCACCGAAAAAGGAACAGTATTTGTGGAAAAACAGCTCGATTATGACAGCGTAAGCAATAAATTGTCACAGCACGGTATTATTGTGGATGGCGCTGAAGTGCACGGCATACTCGTGGGCATGTTGTGTGGCGGTATGTCACTGACCGATCGCAACTGGTTAACGGCGCTAAGTGAAACGATTAACCAAGGCGACAAGTTTAACGACGCAACAGAATATTTGCTGACTAGCTTATTCAATCAGGTATGCCAGCAGCTTCTAGAGCCAGAATTTGCTTTGCAATTAATGGTACCTGACGATCAAACACCTATTAACGACCGAGGTACTGCGTTAATTAATTGGGTTCAAGGGTTTATGTTAGGGTTTGGTTTGCACCAACAAGACTTAATGCAGTGTTCTGAAGACGTTAAAGAAGCACTTGAAGACTTTGCCGATATTTCGCGTATGGAAGAACCCATGGACGCTGATGAAGAGTCTGAAAAGGCCTTATTCGAAGTCATGGAATACGTAAAAATATCGGCCATTTTGTGCTATAGCGAATTAGGACAGTCGCTTTTAGATGATCAACAAGAAAAGCCATCCGTACATTAAATACCAACCCAAGACCATTAACGTAGCGTGATAAGGCCAATAATATGATTAGTGCGCAAGAGTTTATTGCTCGCCAAGATAGGTTATTAGCTCAGTGCTTACCTAATAGCGTGTGCTTAGTGCCCGCGGCATCAGTGGTAACTCGCAGTCGAGATACCGAATATGTGTTTCGCCAAAATAGCGACTTTTGGTATCTCACTGGATTTCACGAACCAGAGGCATGGCTTCTGCTATCAAATCACCCACGCTATGGCGAAAGCTACCGTGCGATGGTGGTGCAAGATAAAGATCCCGACGCTGAAGTATGGCAAGGGCGACGGGTAGGTGCAGAGACAGCGTTATCGGTATTTAGCTTAGATGAAGCGTTTGAGTTGTCTGAATTAAACGAAGCATTACTTGAAACATTGCTAGGTCACGACAACCTTTATTTTGCATTGGGCGAAAATAAACAAGCCGATGCACTTGTGCTTGATGCATTACGAGCATTGCGTGAGGCGCCTAAAGCGTCACTCGCGCCTTATAGCATGCATGACACCCGGCCCATGCTGCATGAAATGCGTGTATTTAAGTCGGCATGCGAAGTGGCAGTGATGAAAACGGCAGGTCGAATATCTGCTGCGGCACATAAACGTGCCATGCAATTTGTAAAGCCTGGCTGCTATGAATATCACCTAGAAGCAGAGCTGCACCATAGTTTTGCCATGCAAGGTGCACGCACTCCAGCTTATAGCACCATAGTGGGGAGTGGGGAAAACGGATGTATCTTGCATTACACCGAAAACAGCGCGCAAATTAAAGACGGCGACCTGGTACTGGTGGATGCGGGGTGTGAATACCAAGGCTATGCTGCAGATATTACGCGCACTTTTCCTGCCAACGGGACATTTAGCAAGCCCCAAAGAGACATTTATGAATGGGTGCTAAAAGCACAGGAAGCAGTACTAACCACGCTGGGGCCAGGCAGCACCCTAGGCGAAGCCATGCAACAAAGTGCCGAGGTAATAACAGAAGGCTTGGTGTCGCTAGGATTGCTTGGCGGCACTATTGCAGAAAACCTTCAGCAAGAAACCTGGCGACAGTTTTATATGCATGGTGTGGGTCATTTCTTGGGGTTAGACGTACATGATGTGGGCGACTACAAAATTGATGGCCAAGACAGACCCTTGAAACCCGGCATGGTATTGACCATAGAACCGGGTATTTATATCGGCAGCCACCTAGATGTAGATGAACAATACAAAGGTATTGGGGTAAGAATTGAAGACAACGTGGTGGTAACCGCTACCGGTGTTGATGTACTTACTGCCGATGTACCAAAAACGGTGGACGCCATAGAAGCATTAATGAAGGGCGCATAGCAGGTGAATCAAACTGACATAGTGATAGTGGGTGGCGGTATTGTAGGTACTGTGTTGGCCAAGGGGCTTAGCCAACTTACCGGTTTCTCGGTGGTATTGGTTGACGCCCAAGATAGCGCACAAACCGACGGTATTCATCCTCGTGAAGATAAGCGAGTTATTGCCCTGGCAAAGCGCACCGTCAATGAATTAACCGAGATGGGCGTGCCACTGCACGACTTAGCTCAGCAAAACCCCGGTAAAATAGAGCACATTGAAGTTAGCGATAAAGGGTGGCTGGGCATGACTCAGCTGCACTGTAACGACTTCAATTTAGATGCATTTGGGCAAGTGGTGTCGCTATCGGCATTAGCGTCGTTAGTTGAACAGCACACTACCAGTGAAGGCATTACCCATATTGCACCCGCTAGCGTGTTTGCCATTGAGCGAACTGCCAATGATGCGCAGGTGACATTGGATTCTGGCGAGTGTTGGCAAGCCAAACTGGTGATAATGGCCGACGGGGGGCAATCTTCACTCATTGAACAAGTGGGAATTAGCCGAACGCAAACCCCTTACAACCAAGTGGCCGTGGTGGCCAATGTACATACCCAACTGCCACATAATAACAAAGCTTACGAACGTTTTACCCCCAACGGGCCGTTAGCGTTTTTACCCTTCGACAGCAGTATTAACGGTGAAACGGCCAAGGGGAATGGATTTTCAGTGGTATGGACAGTCAGCCCAGATAAAGCCAAGGCATTGCTTTCGTTATCTGATAAGCAGTTTTTGGCCCAGCTTCAACAAGACTTTGGATTCAGGCAAGGTGTCATTAATGCCATCAGCGATCGCGTGAGTTACCCGCTTTCGTTGCGCGTGACAGACAGCCTTTATTCCCACCGCACCGTGGTGGTGGGGAATGCCGCGCAAACCCTACACCCTATTGCAGGGCAGGGGTTTAACCTGGCGCTACGAGATATTGTAACCTTAGTGGGGCACCTAACCCAGTGCAAGGATCCAGGCGACTATTCGCTGTTACGTGAATATGGGCAAAACCGCCAGCGGGATCGTGAAAATACCATAGCGCTTACCGATACCCTAGTGCGCACATTTTCAAACACCTATTTCCCATTAGTATTGGCAAGAAATGCCGCGTTGTTAACGTTAAATATTGTACCAAGTTTAAAGCGCCGCTTTGTAAAACAAACCACAGGTTTTGCGCCTTCAGTAAAAACCAAACATGGTAGCTAATGCGAGCAAGCCGTTATTATTGGCAAAAACAAATAACACAATGAGAGAGCTTTTATGCAACATGTTGATATAGCAATAATTGGTGGTGGAATAGTTGGCTTAACATTAGCCGCAGCACTAAAAGATGCCCCATGTAGTATTGCTGTGATAAACAAACACCCTCTCGTTGTGCCGTTGTTAGACACACCAAGCCCCAGAGTAAGCGCCATTAATCAGGCCAATATTGAGGCTTTGGATTCACTCGGTGTTTGGCAGTTTGTTCAACAAGACAGAGTTAACCCATACAAGGCAATGCATGTGTGGGATAAAGACAGTTTTGGTGATATACATTTTAATTGCGACGACATGGGTAACGACAGCTTAGGCGTGATTGCGGAAAATGCCGCGCTAGTGAACGGTCTGGCAGAAAGCGTAATGCAACAAGCGAACGTGACGGTAGTGACTCAAAGTATTGAACGCATGTTAGTGGGGCCGTCGCAAAGCATGCTTATGCTAGATAATAATGACGCCATCAGTTGTAGGTTGTTAGTAGGCGCAGACGGCGCTAACTCCTCTGTGCGAAAGCAGGCCAACTTTCCCATTACCTTTCGTGATTACGAACACACGGCCATTGTGGCCAATATTCAAACCGAGCATCCACACAATAATGTTGCGCGCCAAGCCTTTACGCCAACAGGGCCGCTAGCACTTTTGCCTATGGCTAACCCGCATGTTTGTTCAATTGTTTGGTCGCAGACACCGGATGCTGCAAGTAAGCTGCAACAATGCAGCGATGACGATTTCTGTCACGCCCTAACTGTGGCGAGCGACGCTGCCTTGGGTAACGTTAGCTTACAGACCTCGCGCCATACGTTTCCGTTAACCATGCGTTACGCGCGAAGCTGGGCGAAAGATGGGGTGGTGTTAGTGGGCGACGCCGCACACACCATTCATCCACTGGCGGGGCAGGGCGCCAATTTAGGCATGCAAGACGCATTGGCCTTAGCCGACACACTCTCTGCATTATTAAACCGTCAAAAAGACATTGCGCAACATCGTTATTTGCGCCCCTACGAGCGAGCGCGCAAAACCGAAGCGGTGAAAATGATAGCGGCTATGGACGGGTTTAAGTTTTTATTCGACGGTAACGACCCTGTGAAGAAACTTATTCGTGGAGTTGGGCTAGCCGCCACCGACAAACTCACTACGGTAAAGCAGGCCTTCGTGGCGCATGCTATGGGGCTTTAATGGGCTTGCGGGAAACGACGTAAGCCCTCTTTGCAACCTACACGTGAAGACATAGAGAAGGAACGCTAAGTGAGTTGGGTGCTATTTACCTTAGGTGCAGTTTTTCTCCAAACCGGACGCAATGCCCTGCAAAGTAAACTTAGCGATAAGGTAGACACCTTAGGTGTAACCTTGTCGCGCTTTTTATTTGCGCCGCCTATTGCATTAGCGTACCTGCTGTTGCTTTCCTATTTATCTCAACCATCTTTTGACAGCCACGCTAATGTTCAGCCAGCCTGGCTAGAACTGCCTCAGTTTTCCCTTTCTTTCGTGCTGGTGGTGGTACTGGCAGCGCTTCTCCAAATTGCCGCCACATCGTTTATGGTCATGCTTTTTAAGCAGCGTAACTTTGCCATAGGTGCAGGCTTGGCAAAAAGTGAAGCCTTAGTGGCGGGCATTTTAGGGACTTTGTTTTTTGGCAGCTATTTGAGTGTTATCGGCTGGCTAGGGATTGTATTGGGGGGCGTGGCGGTATTTGTATTAAGCGCAGGTAAAAGCGTTCAACAGGGTGCAACCCGTAGCTTAAGCACAAAAACCTTGTGTATTGGTTTGGCCAGCGGCGCGTGTTTTGCGCTTACGTCGCTCTTTGTTCGTGAAGCCTCGCACCTATTAGCTTTGCCGCTTAAACAGGCGGCAGCCTGGGTGCTACTTTGGGTGGTAAGCATTCAAGCCGCAGGCCTTAGCCTCTACATTTTCATTCGTAAACCCAACATACTTAAACAAATGCTAGCCAATGTTCATACCGTACTGGTGATTAGTACCGTCAGTTGTTTGGGCTCTGTGTGTTGGTTCACCGCTATGGCGCTACAGCACGTAGCCTATGTAAAAACACTCGGTCAAATAGAGGTATTGCTTACCTTGCTGCTGGCACATTTTTGGTTAAACGATAAAGTGTCGAAACGTGAGATTATTGGCCTTCTGCTTATTGGCTTAGCCGCTACTATGGTGATGTGGGCTTAAGCACTTATAAAAACGATAAATGAAAAACGACAGGGAACAACCATGAATAAACGTGATTTTTTGAAGTTTACCGGCGCAAGTCTGGCGTTGACGCCATTGGCTGGCATGGCCGCTGGCAGTGATTCAGGTAAAAATGTGACTGAATCTTTAAGCAATATAACAGGCTCGGTAAACCCTATTTCTGTTGCAGAGCGAAAGGCGCGTATCGAAAAGGCGCAGCAACTTATGAAGCAGCACAACATGGCTGCCCTGTTAATTGAACCCGGCGCAGCCATGGACTACTTTTCAGGAATACAGTGGTGGCGCAGCGAACGCTTAACTGCGTTAGTGATTCCACAAAAAGGCGACATTGCCGTGGTAACCCCGTTTTTTGAAAAGCCCAGCGTGCTAGAAAGCTTAAAGGTGGGCGACGATGTGCGGGTATGGCAAGAGCACGAAAGCCCGTTTGAGGTAGTATCGGCAATATTAAAATCTCGCGGTATAACAAGCGGTAACATTGGTTTTGAAAGTAGTGTGCGTTATTTTGTGGTTACCGGCATCAGTAATGCCTTACCGGCTATGAATATCGTTGCCGCAGAGCCTGTGACCTTAGGCTGTAGAATGTATAAAACCGCTGCCGAACTTACCCTGATGCACAAAGCTAATGAAGTGACCCTTCGCGCTTACGAACATGTGTTTAACAACCTGAAGTTGGGCATGAGCCAAGCACAAGTTAAAGGGCTAATGAATGCGGCGCAACGAAAATTAGGGGGCAGTGGCACCTGGTGTTTAGCGTTGTTTAACGACGCCAGTGCGTACCCCCACGGCACCAATGCGAAACAAGTTATTCAAGAAGGCTCTGTTATTTTGCTTGATAGCGGATGCAGTGTGCACGGGTATCAAAGTGATATAAGCCGCACCTTGGTATTTGGCAAAGCGTCGCAAAAAGTGGAAGACGTGTGGAATACCGTACGCGAGGGCCAAAATGTTGCTTTTGCCGCCGCTAAAGTGGGCGCACCTGCCGGTGGTGTTGACGACGCGGTTCGCCAATACTACGCAAGTAAAGGGTATGACAAAAATTATGCCTTACCTGGGTTAAGCCACAGAACCGGCCATGGTATAGGTATGGAAGGGCACGAAAGCGTGAACTTCGTAAGGGGTGAAACCACGCCACTTAACAAAGGCATGTGTTTTTCTAACGAACCCGGGTTATATATTCCGGGTGAGTTCGGCGTGCGGTTAGAAGATTGCCTGTACATGACCGACAAAGGCCCTTCTTACTTTACGTCTCCACCAGACAGTTTAGCTAGCCCGTTGGGCACGCTTATGCCACTGCAAGCATAAAGCATGGGCTGGCTGAGTTGCCCTAACGGCTATTCAGTGAGCCTAGCTTTAAAAAACTCAGCCAGCGTTTTGCTGATAACCGGGTGTTGAGTGTCTTGGTTAAATAGGCAGATATTCACCCTGCCTAATTTAGGGAGTTTTGGGTGGTTAAGGGGCGATACGTTTTGCGGCAAACTAGAGCGGGCGAGGGCGGTAATGCCTAAGCCTTGCTTAATAGCGGCGACCAGCCCGCCTAAATCGGCGTTAGTGTAAGTAATTTTCCAGGCAAAAGTTTGTTGTTTTAGTTCTTCTATTACCCGGCTTCGGTACATGCATCCATCGGGGGCGAGTACTAAAGGAATGCTGTCGCCTACGAGCGGGTGGCTAGCATCACCCACCCACACTACGTCATCTTCAAGTACCACTTCCCCTTCCGTGTCTTCATTGGGGTTTACCAGCGCCAATATTAAATCGAAATGATCACGCTGACTGGGGTGCAGTAAATCGCGGCTTAAAGCAGACGTGACTTCGAGAGAAACATCGGGATAACGCTTAGAAAACTCACCAATTAAACCCGGTAAAAGGGTAGAGGCAAATTCGTTAGGAATGCCCAACCGTAAGCGGCCACTTAATGGGGCAGGTGTTAGGCTTTTAAAGATATTGTCGTTAAGCTCTAGCAATTCTTTGGCTTTTGGGTAAAGCCAATTACCGTCGGCACTAGGAACATGGCGCTGACCTACTTTGGTAAATAGCTTTCGGTCTAATTGCGACTCAAGCTTTTTAATTTGCAAACTAATCGCAGGTTGAGAGCGACCTAAAAAGTCGCCCGCTTTGGCATAGCCTCCAAGCTCTATAACGCTAACAAAGGTGCGCAAGTTATCTAACGAAAGCTGTTTCATATAGATTTGAATTCCTGATGTAGTTAAGTGTATACATTATAAATGCAAATGTATTGATAAGAAATTCCAATTTGTTGCATAAGGTGTAGCTCACTATACTCAATGGCGTTTTCTACCTTTCAATTCAAAAAGAGTAAGTGGAATGTCTAACACTACCGCCTTACACGCCAAGCACCTAGAAGCTGGCGCGAAAATGGTCGATTTCTTCGGCTGGGATATGCCCATTAACTATGGTTCACAAATTGAAGAGCATCACGCCGTGCGCAAAGACGCGGGTATGTTCGATGTGTCTCACATGACCATTGTTGATGCAAAGGGCGCGCAAGCGAAAGCCTATCTTCAGTATCTACTTGCAAACGACGTAGCGAAGTTAAAAGACAAAGGCAAAGCGCTGTACAGCGGCATGCTGAATGAAGAAGGCGGTGTAGTAGACGACCTTATTGTTTACCACTTCGATGAAACCAACTACCGCCTAGTGGTTAATTCAGCAACCCGCGAAAAAGACATGAACTGGTTAATAAGCAAAGCAGAAGGCTTTGACGTAACCATTACCGAACGCCCTGAATTTGCCATGATTGCGGTACAAGGACCTAACGCAAAAGAAAAAGCAGCCACCTTGTTCAGCGCAGCGCAAAA
>CEVI01087124.1_pt1 | contig 20962 bp, 15 predicted proteins | sample 531471 | NCBI WGS metagenome assembly CEVI01 (sample SAMEA2623513, study PRJEB7988) | marine metagenome | isolation source: saline water (ENVO:00002010), including
CTTTTTTTGATGTAGAACAGAAGAGAAAGAGAATGTGACACCGAATACTATTTTAAATTCTCTTCAATGTAATCAAAAATATTTAATGAAACACGAAATTAAAACATTGAAATACAGTGTTTTAAATGTTATTCGGTGTCAGTTGGTGCACATAAAAAAGTGACACCGAATTGTCCACCTTTTCTTTGTACTTATTTAATATCAAATGAAATCAATAAAAATAAAAAACCCTGTAAATCAACTATTTACAGGGTTTTTGTTGCCTATTAAAGGACTTTCCGCGGAGAAAGAGGGACTATATTCATATGAATTACTTGGCTAGTAATCAATATACCGCATAATTAAATAAAACTTTAAGTACCTAATTTAGCACCAATTTAAAATTTTGCCACAATGATTTTTTTAAGATAAATTTTATTCGCAAATTGCTAAATCGTTTTACTTCGATAATAATTGTAATTTGGAAATATTTCAAAAATTCTTAAAGTTTTCTATTGTAGGTTTTTCAGGGCTTATAATTGATTTTCTTGTAACATATTTATTAAAGGAAAAATTAAAACAAAATAAATATATTTCTCATAGTATAGGTTTTATTGCAGCTGTTATAAATAATTTTTATTTAAATAAATCCTGGACTTTTGAAAATCATAGTCAGGAATATATGACTCAAGGGTTACAATTTTTAGTAATTGCCTTAATTGGTCTTTTCTTATCTAATCAAATTATTTTTATATTAAATAATAAAAATAATATCAATTTTTATATTTCAAAATTAATGGCAATAGGGATTGTGGTTATTTGGAACTTTCTTGCAAACTTCTTAATAACTTTTTCACATTAATTCTTCGTTTACATGGTTACTAGACTAGTTATTATTCCTACCTACAATGAAATCGAAAATATCGAAAAAATAATTGAAAATGTCTTTTCCCAGCAAAGAGCCTATGATATATTAGTGGTTGATGATAACTCTCCTGATGGAACTTATGAAGCAGTAATTCAATTGCAGAATAAGTATATCGATAAATTATTTATTCTTTCACGCTCAACTAAAAATGGCTTAGGTAGAGCGTATATAGATGGCTTTAAATGGGCTTTAAGAAAGCATTATGAATATATTTTTCAAATGGATGCTGATTTTTCACATTCACCAAATGACTTAATTCGTCTTTATAATTACAGTAAAAAAAAGAATGCAGATTTAGTGATTGGATCAAGGTACAAAACAGGGGTTAATGTAGTAAATTGGCCTATGAGCAGAGTTCTTCTTTCTTATATGGCATCCCAATATGTAAGATTTATAACAGGAATGAATATACAAGACACCACTGCTGGCTTTGTGTGTTATCGTCGTAGAGTTTTAGAAAGTATTGATTTAGATTCTATTAAATTTGTTGGATATGCCTTTCAGATTGAAATGAAATTTAAAACTTATCTAAAAGGTTATAGAATAAAAGAACTTTCTGTAATTTTTGTAAATCGAACTAGAGGAGAAAGTAAAATGAATTCAACTATAATTTCCGAAGCTCTATTTGGGGTCATTTTAATGAAATTTAAATCAATGATCAGTGGAAAAATAAACTATAAATCCTCTCAAATTGCCTTAATTTGTAAAAGAAAGTGAGTAGAAGTGTATTATATTTTTTCAAGAACGAAAAGTTTTTTTTAGGATTAAGTAGAATTTTACTTTTGTTATTTTGTACGACGCTATCCTATCTTAATTTACGTATTAAATTATACTTAACCCCATCTTGGTATAATGGAACACTTTTACAGAATCATAATAGTTTAATTCAATTTAATTATTACAATAATGAACAATCTCGCATCTTACAATACTATATTCCTGAAATAATACATAATATTTTTCAAATTAATATTGTTAATTGTTATTTGATACAAAGATTAACATTTATTTCATTTGCCTTCTATTTTTTTTATTTCTTTAATAAAAAATGGATTACTCCATTTCAATCGATTATAGGTGTTTTAATTTTAGCATTAATTATTCCATTAACTTATAAAAATCATCTTCAAGAAAGTTTTTCATTTCTGTTTCTTAGTTTTTTACTAGCCTTGTGGTGTATTAGAGAAAACAAGCTTTACGCATTTAGTTTTGTCTTATTAATTGGAGCTCTGAACAACGAAACAATATTGTACACACCTATTATTTTTTTATTTTATAATTCTAAATTTAGAAATCTACTTTTTGTTTTAAAAAAAACAATACTTATATCTTCTCCGGCATTCATTGTGGCAGCCATAATGAGATTAGTTACTATTGATAGGCCCCACTTAGGAGGGGCTTGGCATTTACAAGAAAATATGCATAATTTAGACGAACCTTTTCTATTATTTAATATTTTATGGCTTTTGCCATTTATATTTTTCAAAAGGTTACCTTATTTTCTCAAATGTGCTCTTTTAAGTATTCCTTTTTTCGTGATCCCACATTTAATAACTGGTATTATCTCGGAAACTAGGCAAATGCTACCTTTGGGGTTTATTTTAATTCCTTCCTCAATAATTACATGGAATATTTCTTTTAATAAGAATAAATAATCCCCTATTTGTAAAATATTACAAGCTAGACAAAGCTGTAAATAAGTAAAATTTATGCTTATAACAACTTAATAATGACACGATGTAGAAAAAATTTACGATTAAAATTGATTGAGCCTACAATAGAAAACTGGACATTAAGTTAGACTGTGCTGCTATTTGAAAAATAACACATATCTATTTGAAATTCTTTAATTCTACTGTATAGGTAGGAATATCTTCTTCTGGTATTGTATCAAGTTTCTATCTATCGAAAGATAGATAACTCTGCCTTTGGATTAAGCTTTGAGCATCCCCCCATTAGTAGGGCAGTAATTTAAGTTCCAAAATAACTTGTATTTATGTCAATTTATTCACTCTGACCTCCTCCCATTAAATTGGACTGATATAAACTAGAGAATTTCGGGCAAATAAATGTTTAACTTTAAATAGATTATTTGCTTATGAAACGTTCAAAATTCACAGAGTCTCAAATCTTCTACCTGATCAATGCTTTTAGAAATTTAAATAATATCTTTTTCAGCAACCTTAAATTAAGGAGAGACTATAACCATTTTATTATCTTATTCAGACAATTTTATTTTTTTAACAAAGTAAAAAAATAAATAAATCAACAGAAAGTTTCTAATTAGCATTAAAGATGTACCTAGAAGTGAAGGGTTTTCATACCACGATCTACTTATCGGGACAATGTCAGTGAAATAAAGGTATGGGAAAATAAATGTTGTTAAAACCAATATGGTTATCCACAAGATACTAAAGTGAATATTTTTATTTGAAAGAAATATAGCTATAAATGGTATGGGTAATAAAAAGAATTGAGTAGATAAAACTTTACTACAAATGAAAATAGCCATAAAACTAGATATATAGGCTACGTTTAAAATTTCTGGATGTTTAACACAAAATGGTTTAGTAAAACATATTCTAATTTTTTTATTTTGAATAAGTTTAATTAATACAACGGTCATTCCTAATAAAATTAAGAAAGGTGATAGCGTAGATAGTATTGGTGTAATACTAGAAACAATATTTTGGCTGCCGTAAGAATTGTCTATATAATATGGAATACCTATCCAATTTGCAATTTGTATTAATGTACTTGGAACTGATTCAATTTGTATACCACGATTAGTATGATAAATTAGAAAATCAAATACATCTGGGCCGTAAAAATATATTGAAATCAGGGTAAGAACTAAACTTGAAATTAAAAGTGATATTAATGCCTTTATAGCGTAATTCCAATTTTTGACAGCGATAAATTGTTTTACCTTATACTTAACAGTTAGGCACCACCCCATTAACCATAATGGTATAAATAATACTGGGATTAATTTGAGAAAAATACCAAGAGATAAAAAAATGGCTGAAATAATATAATTTTGTTTTATTTGAAAATAATAACAGGCTAACATAAAGCACATTAATAAAAGATCTAATCGGTCATAGGCTAAATTAAAAAGTATCAAAGTACTAATTATATATATTGTTGCTACACGGAAAATCTTTGCACTGTTATTTGGATAAAGATGAAATGCAGATAAAAGGACAAATGTAAAGGCAATACAATCGAATAAAAATATTGTCAATCTAAAATAGTAGTTATATAAAGATCTATATGTACTTGTTGAAATCAAATTTTCATTAATAAAACTATTGGGAATTTCTAATAAAAATGCTGCCAATGGTGGGTATTCAAAAGTTTTAATATCATTTAAATATAGCCCTCTGTCATTTGCAATTGATGCATATTCAGCTATAGTAGCGTAATAGGGTATGTCTGAATACCAAATTGGAAGAACAAATAATATAAGTAATCTAGAAATTAAAAACAAGAGGCAAATACCTATTATTTCCGTAATTAATGGGTTATAGCTGTAATTTTTACTCTTCATTTTAATTCCAATTTTTGACATTAAAAGCTAAACTTCAATAATGACAAGTCATTCTAAGCGAACTTGTAATTAATTATATAAGATTTATATTGCAATAATAGCTTAAATATAATTTTAAGAATAAAACGTTTTACTTGTAAGTGAATTTATATATATTCGTTAAATATTATTAAATATTTATGATTTGTTAGCAAAATTATTGCCATTGAGATTTAACGCAAATATTTCTTCAAATAATGTTGAGAAGATTATATTGATCGTATTATTTTTAATTACTACACTTTTATATATCCCAACTTTCTTTAATGATTGGCAAATGGATTGGGATGATCAATGGGCTATCTTAGGTAATCCTTTTATTTTAAATCCAAATATTGATAGTCTCAAGACTTTGTTTACGACTTTTTACTATGAGCAATATGCACCTTTCAATGTGCTTTTTTATTTTGTTCTTTTTAAATTATTCGGGTTTAATGCAGGGGTTTTTCATGCGGCTTGTTTAATGATCCATTTGGCCAATGTTGCGTTAGTATATAAAATAGTCAGAGAGTTGCTTCAAAACTTAAGGTCGCATTATTCTATTATGAGAGTTTTGAGTTTTGCCTTTTTTACCTCTTTGATATTTGCAATACATCCTTTGCAAGTTGAGTCAGTCGCTTGGAATAGTGCTTCGAAAATAGTTTTATATGCTTTTTGTTATTTAATTTGTGTATTATTATACCTAAAACAGATTAAGGTAAAGCGGACAAATTCAGTTATATATAAAATTTATATATCGCTTTTATTCATTATAGCCCTTGGTTTTAAGGAACAGGCAATTATTTTACCTTTTACCTTTTTTGCTATTGATTACGTATTTGGTAGAATAAGATTCCCCAACTATCCCCTTAATAGTAGAATTATACTAGAAAAATTACCCTATATAATTATAGCATTAGCTTATTGGGCTTTTTCAGCACAATTTGAAGTAGGAAGTTTAGTTCTAAAAGATTCCTATGCACTACAAGAAAGGCTTCTGTTTGGTATGCAAAGTATGTGTGAGTATGTATTTCGATATTTAGCTCCAGTCAAATTATTTTATTTTTATCCATTTCCATATGAAAAAGGTGGAATTCCTAATCTGTCTATTTATAGTAATGTTATATTTTTTATTATTATAATAATATTTTTTATTTACAATTTTAAAAGAAAGAATAAAATTTTTGTTTTTGGATTTTTATTTTTTTTAATCAATATTTCTTTGGTTCTTCATATAATCCCGGTCCCACGAAGATTTATAACTGCGGATAGATATATGTATATTTCGATTATCGGCGCAAGCATTTCTTTTTGGTGGATCATATTGTATATTCTCAAAAAATCACCACAACTTAAAATTCCCGTTTATTCTCTTGTGGTTATTTATTGTTTGTTTTTAAGTATCAAAACGGTGAACCGTGTTGGTGATTGGAAAAATAGTAGAACTTTAAAAGAAAATGTCAATGAGTTAATTAATAATAAATTAGAAAAAGGAAAGGAGGAAGATATGAAATAGAGAAGTGATAAAAAATATTCATAAAACTTACTATTAACAATTTAATTATTTAAAAAATGAAAAAAAATTTATTTAAAAAACTAAGCCTTTTGGCAACAGCTATTTTTATGTTTGGACTTGTAATAAATGTTCAAAATACACTTGGTGATCCAATCTCATCAATGAGTATGGAGGCTTTAGCGCAAACATCTGGTGGTTCTAGTGGGGGAGATTGTCAAACTGGAGGTTTGGCTAATAAGTATTGTCCTTATTGGAATGTATCGGTTACTTGGACACATAGTGGGATGGAAATGAATTGTACAACTGGTGGAGAATTCAAATGTGATTCTAATGCAGGTGGAAGTTCTGGAAATTCTGGTAACTAATTTAGTTTTAAATTGGAAGTGCCGAGATTATTCGGCACTTTTTTTAGAATAGATATATGAAAAAGCACAATTATATTATATTTCTTTTTTTAATATTCTCTTTTTATGCCTGTAATGATAAAAAATCAAATAAACAGAAATCTAATATTAAGAATCACGAAATCGAACATAGTTTCAAAACTGTTGCGGTATTAAAGGAAAATTTAAAACAAATCGGTAAAATTATTGCATTTGACATGATTGATAGTGAGAGGTTTGCAATAACGACAATTAGTGGTGATGTTTTTATTTATGACCTTGAGGGGAATCAAATTAATTATTTTAATAATAAAGGTAATGGACCTTCCGAATATTCCGAGCCTACATTCATCAAGTATAATTTGGACAAATTATATATATGGGATTCATTTAGTTTAAGTATTGATTCTTATGATTTAAATGGTGAAGCTATTGAAACTTATGGACCATTTGCTTCAGCTATAGGAGATTTTGCTGTTTCTGGAAATAATCTGATATTTTATATTGCTGGAGGGAAGCCCGATTTGGTCGCACTCTATGATTTGAGCGAAAAAGAAATAACCAAGTATCTAGGGACGCCCTCTGAGGAACATTATTTGCTAAATTTAAATAAGGGGGCAGGTGGCTTGGCAATTACTGGAAATAAGTTAGCTTATCTTTCTGCAGATAATTTAGATTTTAATCTGTATGATTTCGATACAGCAGAGGCCAAGACAGTAATTGTTGATGATTCGGATTTTTACAATGAGGAAATTACTAATGCAATAGCTATTATCAATAATAATAGACCTCTCGCCGTGCAATATCTAATGCGTAACTCTTATGTGAAAGGGCTTTATGCTGTAGGTCAAAATTTTGCAGTTATTGCAGAAGTTGGAACTATGCAAATGGAGGCGAATAAACTAAATACGGATCAAAGATTTGAAAAAATATATTTTTTTGACAATAACTTCAAGTACATAGGCGAGATAAAATCTTCTGTAAACTTTGATGAAAAATTCTTTAGCTCAAATGGATCCGATTTATATAAAATTGTATTTGAATTAGAAAAAGAAGTATATGAAATTGAGAAATTAAAATTAAATAACTAAATATATTATTATGAAAAACAATATGTTTAAAAAGAAATTTTTTGTTGCTAGTTTACTAGTTCTACTTTTAGGGTTTGTTATAAATATAGGAACAACGTTGAACAACCCTTTTTCATCGCTGAACATGCAAGCATTAGCACAAACTTCTGGAGGTTCAAGTGGTTCTAGTAGTTCCAGTGGATATGTAGATTGTGATGGTGGAGATAATTGTCCAGAAGAATGTGCAATATGGCACATAGTTGTCTATTTTGAGAATGGTGTACCTAGTTATGCTTGTCGTATGGGAGGATCTTTTTGTTGTTAACTAATCGCGCTGCATCTTAGAAATATTCTAATCTTAAATTTCTTTAGGCTTGTAGTTGAAAATGAAGTATAAGTGATGTTTAATATGTGGAAAGTTGGTTCATGTTGATTCAAACAGCATCTTATACTTCATTTTGATTAAACAATTTAAACCTTTATAAAAGTGTTAGTATTTTAGGGAAGACGTGTAAAATTAAATTAATGTTAAGTTGTCGTTTAGTTATTTACTTTGAGCTATAAAATTAATTTTTACGTATTAAGTTTTTTATTTTCCATCCTTCTGTTAGGTCTGTATTGGCCTTGTTTGGTTTTAAGTATTATTTATTCAATTTACTTTTTTTTTAATACTCCAAGTATTAGAAATTACACTGCAAATAGACTTAATAAGCTTTATACTTTTATTTTTATAATAGGGGTTTTTTTTGGCAGTATTGCTATCCGCGTGTTCGTTTTAGAATTTTATAGTATTCCTACAGGCTCAATGGAAAATAGTCTATTCATTGGAGATAAGATTATGGTTAGCAAACTTAACTATGGTCCAAAACTTCCTAGGACTCCTTTTGATATACCTTGGCTTAACCTTTTTTTTTATATAAATAAAGATGCTCGAGCAGCTAAGGATTCAACTTGGTATAAATATAATAGATTATCTGGCTTTAGTGATATTAAAAGAAATGATGTTGTAGTATTTAGTCATCCTAATAACACAAAACAGGTTTACGTAAAAAGATGTATTGGATTGTCAGGAGAAAGTATCAGTATTAAAGGATCTTCAGTTTATATAAATAATAAAATTTTAGAAGAAGTGAAAAGCATAGAACATGATTATGTGAAAATTGCATTAAATGGTTTGACTGATTCAATCGTGTTAAAAGACACAGATATAGGTATTGTTAATAACACTAAAATTCCATGGTCTTTAAATAATTGGGGTCCGGTGACAGTTCCCAAGAAAGGTGAAACAATAGAACTCAATGAAAATAATTTTTTCCTTTATTCAAATGTTTTAAAACAGTATGAAAATATTGAAATTTATAAAAGAAACGGAATTTTGTATAGTTATGGCAAAGTAATTAGAAAGCATACTTTTAAACAGGATTATTATTTAGTTCTCGGTGATAATCGTAATCAATCTTATGATTCACGATATTGGGGTTTTGTACCTAAGCAAAATATAATTGGTAAAGCTGTGATGGTACTATACTCAGCAAAAGACTATAAAATAAAATGGGATAGAATATTAAAACCTATAGATTGATTTAATACAGAATACTAATTGTCATATAACTACCCACTGTCCGCTCGACAGAATTTTCTTCGAAAGGATTCTAAATTATGTTGTGTGTACTTAATACTTAAATTGAGAAGATTTGTATTATCAATTGTTAAATAAATAAACCTACTTAATGTTAAAAAAAATAAACATATTCTTTTTATTAGGGTTTTTGAGTTTAGTTTTTGGCTGTGCTGAAAAAAAATCAAATGAAACCTTAGAAATATTTTCTAAAAAGCAAGAAGATTCTATTCAAAATAACTGGGTGTCGGTAATTCAACTAAGGAAAAAGCCGTTTATTGAAGAGTTTATTTCCAATGGCAGATTAGAAGCAAATCAAAAGAGTATCTTGAAATTTGACATATCAGGAAATTTGAAAAAACTGTTTGTTGAAAATGGTGATAAAGTAATTAGGGGTGAGATTCTTGCATCCTTGGATAATTTTAAATACAATCAAGAGCTTGAGCAGGCTAAGATAAATTTGAAAAAAGCCAAACTAGAGCTGGCAGATATGTTGGTGGGCCGGGAATATGATATCTCTAATATTGATAGTATACCTGAAAGTGTTTATGAAATGGCTACTCTACGTTCAGGCTATCAGTCAGCGTTATTTCAAGTACAGAATTCTGAATATAATGTTAAGTCAACAAATCTTATAGCTCCTTTTACTGGTAAAGTTGCCAATTTGCAATTTAAAAACTATGATAAAATAACTGCAGATTCTGAATTTCTAACCTTAATTGATGACGAAACATTTGATGTTGTTTTTAATATTATAGAATCTGAAGTTTACAAAGTAGACTTACACAATACCGTTACCATTCTTGCCTTCGGATCTGGGATAGAATATGAAGGAAAGGTTGTAAGCATAAACCCTCTAGTTAATGATAATGGTACCATTGAAGTTAGGGCAAAAGTTATGAATGATGGTAATCTTGTAGAGGGAATGAATGTAAAAGTGCGAATACAAAAAAAGCTTTTAAATCAATTTGTTGTTCCCAAAAGTGCAGTTGTTCTTCGACAGAATAAGAATGTACTATTTAAATATCAATCTGGGCTGACCTACTGGACTTATGTTGATGTAATAAATGAAAATTCCGATTCGTATGCTGTAATCCCAGATCCTAATAAAAGTTCTGCTATTCTTAAAGAAGGAGATACAATTATTGTAGATGGCAATTTGGATCTGGCACACAATACTGAAGTTAAAATCACTCCTTCAGATGTCGACTAGTCGTTTCTTATCATAATCCAGTTAAAAAGCCTTCCGTACATGTTTTTAAATTATACGTAAATGGTTCATTTTTTGATAAAAAGGCCTATAGCTGTTTTGATGACATTGCTAGCCATTCTAATAATGGGACTTTTGGCAATTAAGTTTATTCCCATTTCTTTAATGCCTGATATAGATGTTCCTGAAATCACTATTCAAATAAGTGCAGAAAATAGATCTGCTCGCGAGATAGAGGAGGGTGTAGTAAGTAAAATGCGCGCAGAATTACTTATGCTAACCCACCTTGAGGAAATAGAGAGTGAGACCTCTTCAGGGCTTGCTGTTATTAAATTGAAATTTACTCATGGTACCAATATTCAGTATTCGTTTATAGAAGTTAATGAGAAAATTGACAAGACATTACCTGAGGGAATTGATAGGCCTCGTGTAATTAAATCAAGTGTTACAGACCTCCCTATTTATTATTTAAATATAAACCAAAAGTTGAATGCTAGAGTTCAAGAGGTTGATCATCAACAGCAAGAGGTTACTAATTTTATGAGGTTTACCGATGAACTGGTTAAAAAGCGAATAGAACAAATTCCGGAAGTAGCATTGGTTGATATAAGTGGACTAGTTAAATCTGAAATTCTGGTTTTACCTCATATGAACAAGCTTATAGCACTTGGAATCTCTTTAGATGAGATTCAAAATGCAATTACTTCGCGAAACAAAGAAATTGGAAATATTACAGTTAAAGATAACCAGTATCAATATAGCTTACGTACAAATACTAAAATTAAATCTGTAGATGAAATTCAGTCTATTTACATTAATAAGGATGGAATTTTATATCAACTCAAAGATTTAGCGGACATAAAACTACACACGGCTAGTAGAAATGGTCTTGTTATTTTTAATGGTCAAGAATCTGTGTCCATGGCTATTATTAAGAAAAGCGATGCTCGTATTGGGGATCTCAAAGCAAATATCGATAATACCATCGCAGCAATTGAGCAAGAATATCCATCGGTTAATTTCTCTATTACTCGCGATCAGACACGCCTCCTTAAATATGCAATAAACAACTTAACTCAAAGCCTTATATGGGGAATTTTTTTAGCCTTTCTAATAATGTTTCTTTTTTTAAAGGATATAAGATCAGCATTATTAATAGGTATTAGTGTACCCGTTTCTTTGGTAATATCCCTTCTTTTTTTTCAAATTTTTCATATTTCAATTAATATTATTTCTTTAGCTGGCTTGATTTTAGGTATGGGGCTAATGATAGATAACTCAATTATTGTAATAGACAATATTACACAATACATGGAAGAAGGGGTGTCCTTGGAAGCGTCCTGTATTAAAGGCGCAAATGAAATAAGCCGTCCTCTCTTTAGCTCTGCACTCACTACCTGCGCTGTTTTTATACCTCTTATATTTATTAGTGGTATTACTGGCGAGTTATTTTATGATCAAGCCATGGCAATAACTATAGGGCTTTTTGTTTCATTAATTGTATCTATTCTGGTTTTACCTGTTTTATACAGATTGTTTCATTTAAAAAGACGTCCCCGTAAGAATGTAAATCTATTCCTTAAAAAACTAAACTTTATAAAGTATGAGGAGCTTTATGAAAAGGGATTTCGAGGAGTAATGAGGAATCAGAAGAAGACTTTTGGAGGTTTTGTGTTTATTTCATTATTGGCAGTATTGCTTTTTATGGTATTACCTAAAAGCCAGATGCCAGAACTTGCTAGTTCAGAAACTTTGCTCAATATCGATTGGAATTCTCCTATAAATGCAGAAGAAAATAAAAAAAGAACTCTGGATATAATTAAAAACCTTAATCAACCCATATCGACCTATAATGCTTTTATTGGGCAACAGCAATTTTTGTTAAAAAAGAGCGTAGATGCAAAACCTTCTCAAGTTACTATTTATTTAAAAACAAACACCCCTAAGGGTATGGTTGCTTTAAAAAAAGAAATTGCTAATTATATTGTACTTAATTACCCTTCAGCATCATCTGAATATGATGATGTAGATAATATTTTTAGTCTCATTTTTGCTCAAGATGAGCCATCTCTCACTATACGATTAAAAGATCTGGAAAATTTTCAGCAAAAAAACTTGCTGAATCAAATGGTCGAAAAGGTAAAGAAAGTTGTTCCAGAAGGAACTAATATCACTGCAATTCCTTGGGAAGAGCAAATTTTATTGGTTTTAAACCGCGAAAAAATGATGTTGTATAACATTACAGAGAAAACTTTAACTTCAAGTTTGGAAACTGCTTTTGGATCCAGTAAGATTTTATCTATTGTAAGTAATCAAAGACTTATTCCTGTCTTAATTGGAAATCGGGGGCAATCAGTAGATGAAGTCTTAAACAAAACGCTAATACAAGGTAAAGAGAACTCTTATTTTTCTTTAAGTGAATTTGTTACGCGTAAGAAATCCTGGGATTTAAATGTCATTAATGCAGGCAAAGATGGTATATACTATCCAATACATTTAAACATAGATAACTCTATGGAAAGGGAAATTACTAACAGTATAAAATCTGTGGTCGTTTCAAATCCGCGGTTTGATGTTTCTTTTAGTGGGGCCATATTTAAGGATCGCAAATTGATGAAGGAACTTGGTTTAATATTATCAATTACAATAATTCTCCTGTATTTTATTCTGGCTTCTCAATTTGAATCTCTATGGTTGCCTCTAATCATTTTGCTTGAAATACCTCTGGCCATTGCAGGCGCCTTGCTTTTTCTGTTTCTTTTTGATATGAGTATTAATTTAATGTCGATGATTGGAATTGTTGTGATGAGTGGGATTGTTATCAATGATTCAATTTTAAAAATAGACACTGTTATTCAATTACAAAGAGAAGGCACTAATATTTTAAAAGCGTTATTAATTGCAGGTCAGCGACGTTTAAAACCTATTCTAATGACTAGTCTAACTACTATTTTAGCCCTTATCCCCATACTCTTTTCAAATGGTTTAGGAAGCGAGTTACAAACTCCTTTAGTAGTAGCACTTATCGGGGGGATGTTAATAGGTACTGCAGTGAGTTTATACTTTATACCACTTACTTATTACTATCTAGTGAAATACAAAAAGAAAAATGTGCAATATTAAGAAGACAATATTTTTAAAGGAGGTCCAGTCATTACTTATCGTAAGTATCCTTTTAGCTGTTTTTAATCTTCGGGCTCAGAAATATTTAACTTTAGATCAAGCTTTAGACCTGGCTAGTAAGGAATCTTTAGATGCATTCAGGGCGAAGAATCAATATGCTATAGATTATTGGGAGTATAAAGCCTATAAGGCACGTTTATTACCGCGAGTTGATTTTACGACATCTCCCTTTACCTATAATCGTAGTTTTGTTAAACGCTATGATAATGACAGTAATATAGACGTATACCGTTTACAACAAAATCTCAATTCTTTCGCCGAGTTGTCAATAACTCAAAATATAAGTTTGACTGGAGCTACAATCTATGCAAGCTCAAGTTTTAATCGTTTGGTAAGTTACGGAAATGAGACCATAGAAAATTTTAACACTAACCCCATTCGATTAGGAATCATTCAACCAATACTTGCCTATAACCCTTTAAAGTGGGAACAAGAAACCGCTGCCTTGGAATATGAAAAGGCTAAAAAGGAATACATTTCCCAAAAACAGCAAATTAATCTGGAAACAATATCTTACTTTTTTAATTGGGCACTGGCTAGCACTCGACTTAAGATTGCAAAGGAGAATCTGGAAAACGCCTCCCGACTGTATACAATTGGCAAAAAGCGTTATGACTTGGGTTCTATTGAAAAAGACGACCTTCTTAATTTGGAACTTGAAAGTTTCACGGCTCTCACAAGTATGACCAAGGCAAAACAAGAACTTCAGGAAGTGATGTTTGACTTAAAGATCTTCCTAAATGTTGATAATCTTTCCAATTTTAGTCCTGAGCTTCCGGCAGTAATTTCAAATGTTAAAATTGATATGGCTAAAGCTTCAGCATTGGCTGAAATAAATAATCCCGATTTATTAGATGCTGATATAAGAAAAATTATTGCAGAAAGTGATTTGGACAGAGCTCTAAAGAATAATCGATTTGATTTTTCACTTAATGCTAGCTATGGATTGAATCAGCAGGCAAATCAATTATCAAACGCCCTTAATAATTTCTTGGATCAGCAAATGGTGGCTTTGAATTTTACTATTCCGCTCCTAGATTGGGGAGAGCGTAAAGGAAATATACAAATTGCCAGAATGGCTAAAGAAACGGCAGTTATTGAAATTAAACAGTTGCAAAACGATATCAATCGAAAAATACTTATGGCTGTAAATAACTTCAATTTACAGTATGATCAGGTAACTGCTGCACTTAGGGCTAAAGAGATTTCGACAGAATCCTATGCTGTAACAGAAAGGAGATTTCTTTCTGGTAATGTTGATCTTTTGCGTCTACTCAATGCAAGAGAGGCCTTACAGAGCAGTGCAGAACAATATGTTCAAAGCTTGAAAAACTATTGGCAGTATTACTATGAAGTTCAGCAACTTACTTTATATGATTTTCATCGTCAAATACCTTTGAAGCAAGATTTTGAGTTACTGCTTCAAAAGTAATTATTTAATGTTAACGTAATAAAACAAGCTCATTTTAATAAAAATTACTATTTATGAAACGAGGGGTTTCTTCTTTTAGCATAATCCTAATTTTTATATGTCTTGGCATCGTAGGTGGAGCATTAATTCCTTTTTTATCAATACAATTAAACCCTTCTAGATCTTCAACTAATCTACATATATCATATTTATGGAGGGAGGCCTCAGCTAAAGTAATTGAACATGAAGTAACCTCAAAGCTTGAAGGGGTCATTAACGAAATGAAAGAAATTAAGTCTATAAACTCTTTTTCAGAAAACGGTAGAGGTAGTATTAGAATAGATTTTAAAGAAGGTGTAAATATGGATGCTACACGTTTTGAAGTAGCCAATAAAATTAGACAAATTTATTTCCAACTTCCTTCGGGAGTGACCTATCCAAGTATTTCTGCAAGTACACCAAGCACTAAAAATGAAACACTTTTAACCTATAGTGTTAATGCAGATAAGAGTCCTTATTATATAGATAAGTATATTCGCAAGTATATACTCCCGAAATTGTCTAATTTGGAAGGGGTAAGTAGTGTCGATCTTTATGGGGCTACACCTTATGAATGGGTTGTTTCTTTTCATCCAGATCACCTCTTGCAGTTGCAGCTTTCAGCAGACGACCTAGTAAACGCAATCCATTCTTACATTGAAAAGATGGAAATAGGGATGGGCAAAGTCATAAAATCGACAGGAGAATTACAAATACCATTATTCTTAGTTCAAAAGGATTCCTTTGAACTGGAATGGGGAGAAATTCCGGTCAAAAGAGTAGGAGATAGAATACTTTATCTTAGAGATCTTGCTAGGGTACAATTTAAGGAAAAGCCTGTAAACTCTTACCATCGTGTAAACGGATTGAATACTGTGAGCTTAATATTTTTTGCTGAAAGTGGCGCAAATACTATAAAGTCTGCGGCAATTATAAAAAATAAAATGGAAGATATTAGGCAAGAACTCCCTAAAGAATATCAAGTTAAGAAGACTAGTGATGAATCGGATTATTTAATTGATGAATTACGTAAGATAAAGAACAGAACATTTATTTCTTTAAGTATTCTTTTATTACTTACCTTATTAATATATCGTAACCTAAAGTATACTTGCATTCTATTTTTTGGGATTTTTTTAAATCTTCTTATAGCTGCGATTTTTTATTATTTCTTTCAAATTGAATTACAACTCTATTCTTTCGCTGGTATTACAGTATCGTTTGGGATTATTATAGACAATACAATTGTGATGATGGATCATATGCGTAATAAAGGTGATAAAAAAGCCTTTCTCGCAATTTTAGCTTCAACGATAACAACTATTGCAGCAGTGGTAATTATATTTTTTCTTGAAGAGTCTCAACGTAACGATTTGCTAGATTTTGCATATGTTATCATTATTAACCTGATGGTTTCATTACTTGTAGCGCTTTATTTAGTGCCGGCTTTAATAGAAAAAATTCAATTTCATAGTCCGCGCAATAGACTTACTATGAGCAGGAAGCGAAGAACTCTTAAGCTTTTATGTTGGTATTCGGATACGTTGAAAAGCTTGAGGAAGCCAAAATTTAAATGGGGGCTTATTTCAATCTTTATTTTAGGCTTTGGGATACCTATACATATACTTCCAGATAAAATCGAAAATTCTGGAAATATATGGGCAATACACTATAATGAAACTCTGGGGAATGAGAAGTTTAAAACTGAGTATAGACCTTTATTAGAAAAGATTCTTGGGGGCAGTTTTAGATTATTTACACAGGAAATATTTTCAACTTCATATCAAGGGAATAATGGACAAACCAAGCTGACTATTTCTGGGTCAGCTCCAAAAGGAGGCAACATAGAGCAACTAAATGCATCCGTCATCAAGATCGAAAATTATCTATCAAGTTTTGAAGAAATAGAGCGTTTTGAAACTAATGTTGCTCAAGGTAATTCCAGTACAATTATTTACTTTAAGAAAAAATACGAATTAAGTAATTTTCCGTTCTTGCTTAAAAACTTAGTTCAAACAAAAGCAATTAGTTTGGGAGGAATGGATTGGTCTGTTAGGGGTATAGGCAGGGGGTTTTCGAATATTTTAGATGATAATGCAGGCAATATTGGTATTACTCTCGAAGGTTATAGTTATGATAATTTATATCATTTTGCAGAACGGCTGAAGAGAAAGATTATTGAACAGTCTGGGGGGCGAGTAAAAAAAGTCGACATCACCAGCAATGGAAACGCTAATTCCGTTAGGGAGGAATTAAATTTAATTTTTGACCCAGAATTGTTAGCTCTTAATAATATTACCATTTCTCAGTTATATGAAGCTTTACAAACCTATATACATTCAGGATTTGTGGGACGTATTGTTAATAATGAGGAAATGCAGGAAATAATACTATCATCAGAAGAAATAGCGCGTTTTAATAAATGGGATCTTGAAAACAAACCTATTGTTATCAACTCAAAACAATTTAAATTAAAGCAGTTAGCTACAGTTGTCAAGATGAGCAGCGGTAATGATATTATGAAAAACAACCAGCAATACCATTTAGAACTTAAATATGACTTTTTGGGTCCCTATCAATTATCTAATAAGTTTAAAGAAGAATTAATCAAGGAGTACCAAGAAACCTTACCCATGGGGTACAAGGTTTTTTCAAAAAATAATAGCTTTTGGAATATGGGGGATACTAAACAATATTATTATATTGTTATTATTATTATAGCTATATTTTTTATCTGTTCTATATTGTTAGAATCATTAGTACAGCCTTTTGCTATAATTAGTATGATTCCTATTTCTTTTATAGGAGCATTTTTAACCTTTTATTTATTAGATATTAATTTCGATCAGGGGGGCTATGCTTCATTCATTTTACTTTCTGGTCTCAGTGTGAATGCTGCATTGTTTATAATAAATGAATACAACAATCTGGCATTAGAGCAACCAGAAAGAGCAAAGTATACGTTATATTTAAAAGCATTCGCGAATAAGATAGTTCCAATATTAATCACAATTTTGACAACCACCTTCGGTTTATTGCCATTTGTAATAACATCAGAAAAGGAGTTTTTCTGGTATTCTTTTGCTGTAGGATCAATTGGAGGGCTATTGTTCTCTGTTATAGGGTTGTTAATTTATTTACCTATCTTTAGTCTAAGCGGAAAACGTATCAGTTAAAAACGATTTAATTATCATATCCTCTAATCAATTTAACGTTAATTTTTAGTCAAAATTAGATTTGATATATTAGTCTTTTATTTAACCTAAAAGCACGAAAACTAATACAGTCAGATTATAGTCAGTTTTTATAAAGTTTAAATTATTAATAATGATTAAGTATGAATTTATTAAATAAACTATGTTTTTACATATTTATCATGCCTTTATTAATTTGTTTGGAAGCTTTCTCTTTGGTATTGGCAATGTTTATTTTCTTAGTTTGGGTAGTTTTAAAAATACTGAGGAATGGATTATTTTATTCCAAACTCAAAATGACCAACTGAATATAGATGTTTTTATTAATACTCTAGATGGTACGCCCGAATAAAACTACTTAATTTTATAAAACTTGTATAACATTTTTTCTTTCTTTCTCTTGGGATTACCCCAAAGATTTTTTTGTTTCACTGATAATATTTGACCGGTGAATCACTAAATTATTATATATTGTAATCTTACGTTAGAATTTGAGTTTATTTCCATAATTGTAAGGCATATTTAATGCTATATTGCTAAGAACTGTTAAAACTTACTATAAAAGCTTTTTAATATGATTGTCTGGTTGAATTTAAATTCAATCTTATGTATCCTACTCATTCATATTTAAGGTTCGCTTTGAATTTAAGGCCATTGTTTATCTCATTTTTGCTCTATTTGCCTCATTATAAATGGACTATTAGGTTCTCAAGCTACGCTGTTACTGATTAAAGAGATGCTTAATTCCATATGTAGTGCCTCTCAATTAAAACTGTCAATTACATTATAATATCTAAAATGTCTCTTATATTTTTAGGACATTGCCTAAGAAAGAAGCTCCAATTATTATTTAGTTATTTCATAAATCACATAGGTTTTTAAATGTTTACAGGTAGACGTTTTTAGCCTTTTTTCTCAAAAAAAGGCTAAATATACAAACACGCATTGTCCCCGTTTATAAACACGAGGTCATACTTTCATAATGATTTGCCAGGGGGCTTCCAGAATCTTTACTGGATGTTTTTAAGTTTTTTTAATAAAAGCTTATTCAATAGGAGCAAGATTCTTAGATATGGGTTGAATAGTAAATATCATTGATCACTCCAGGGCAGTTGGAGGGAGCTTTAAAATGTAGTGTTATTTTAATAGTATTAACTGTTACTTTACTCAACGCTATTCTCGTTGTCGAACTCGTTTTAATTTTTAAAATCTGTACAGGATGTTAGTTTACTATGTTTTATACTATTTAAAATAAGGATTATTGTACTTACAAAAAGTTATATTGAGGGTGGCTTATTATTTGTGCCACAAGAATTTTTCTGTTATTGTCAAAAAAAATGAGTATTTAGCTATATTGAAAATAGGAAGTCTTTACTTAAATTTTTGTAATGGTTCGATTAATTTGCCATGATTAATATTTAGTTTTGAAACACTCTTAAGATCAAAATAATGTCAATTAAATAAAGTAATGAATATACACCACATCTTTAAAATAACTAGTATTTTTATTTTTCTAGTTAGTTGTAAAAACGACAAGTCTACAAAAATATTTAAAAATCAGTTAGAGTCTAATCTTCTAATAAGTGAAATACAGCCAGGGGTTCCAGAGATCCTGGCGAACATTCCATTTGAAATTAATAGTTATTCTGAACTTAATACTAATAATGACTCTCTTCAAGTATACGTCGGCGAATTTATTCAGGGTAATAAAAAAGGTCAGTGGGTAGCTATTATTCCAAAGGACGGACAAAATTATTTTAAAAATATCTCTTATAATTTTGATACAAAAGGCGGGCTTGAGAATCAATTTGACATTGATTATAATAACTCTAAAAACAGAATATCTATGAGATTATTAGATTTTGATAGATACAATCAAAAGATACAATATAGTTGGATTAAAGCTGGACAATTATCGGATACTTTAATTGTTGAAAAAATAAAAGTTCCATTGGCTAAAGGAAACTATATTGAAGATATTGATCTTACTAACCTTAATGATGGTAAATTTAATATAAATGAATTTAACAATGGAATAGTAGTTTTGAATTGGTGGGCCGTAACTTGCGCTCCTTGCATTAAGGAAATTCCTGGGCTAAATAAATTAAAGAAGAAGTATGCTGATAAGGATATAAGATTTATAGCAATAACAAATAACTCAAAAGAAGTCGTAAAGAGCTTTTTGAAGAATAGAAAATTTGAGTACGAAATGATGTTCATTGAGAGTAAAGACCAAAGAATTTTTGGAAATTCTTATCCAAAACATATAGTAATCGATTCGTCAAGAGAAATTTTATATTATACAGAAGGAGGAAGTGAAAATACTTATAAGAGTATTGATAATAACTTAATAAATATTTTAGAATAATCTGAAGTGGCTATTTCGGAGTGATGGTGCCAGCTGTTTCGGTCAAACAGTGCCACTTTAAAAGATACTGCAATTATAAATAAAATTAAGGTTACTGGTTCTTTAAAGCTCCTTTTCTTAGCGACTCTCCTTTTAGGTCAATGCGGTGTGAGGAGTTTACAATCCTGTCCAGAATTGCATCTGCAATAGTCCCTTCCCCAATAATATCATACCAAGCGGATACAGGTATTTGTGAAGATATAATTGTGGAAGCTTTGTTGAACCGCTCATCGATGATATCCATCAAGGTTTCCCTGGCGTGATTATCAAAACTCTGCAGGCCAAAGTCATCGAGGATTAGAAGGTCTGCTTTGATGAGTTTTCCCAGCTCTTTAAGATAGGTACCATCCACTTTACTAAGTTTTAGTTTTTTAAAAAGTCGGGCTGTGTTGGTGTATATGGTTTTATGACCTCCTCCCATATTTAGGTACTGGTCATAACTAGAGAATCTGG
>CEVI01059174.1_pt1 | contig 20794 bp, 24 predicted proteins | sample 531471 | NCBI WGS metagenome assembly CEVI01 (sample SAMEA2623513, study PRJEB7988) | marine metagenome | isolation source: saline water (ENVO:00002010), including
TAAGCCAAGCCTGATTCATCTCAGCTAGCTCATCAGCTGACATACCCATGGCTTTAGCCACATGAGCAATGTTATCAGCATTGTTATCCACATGATGCAGGGCCTGCAGGGCGAACTGGTTACGGATGCTACGACCGAGGGCTACAGGGTTGAAGATATTCATAGAAGCTGCAACGGCAGCACCTTGTGCCTGTACCCACAGCTGGGCAGGGTTAAACCAACCAAGCAAACCGTGGAATGCAGCAGCACGAGCAGAGGCGATAGGGTCCTTGCTCTTCAGATAGAATGCAGACTTCTCAAACCCTGGCATTTTCTTAGCCAGACCTGAGTTATCAATTATGTTCTGCATACCACGCTTGAACAGCTTCTCTTCAGTAGTGGGGAAGCCAAGAGCATCCTGTACATAGGTGTACATGGACCGGATCTTGCGATTGTTTTCTGTATCGGGGGCTACGTGCCGGAGATCATCAAAGCTCTGGAATGGAGCGTTCAGTGGGCTACCACCTTCAGCCCTGAGCATGTTAGCTGTACGCAGTGCACGTTCTTGTGCACCTATACGAAGCTGGTTCATAGACACATACTTGGATGTAGCAGTAAGAGCCCTAGATGTAGCTTCGAATGCATTCAACCGAGGCTGCTTCAAGCCCTCAGCACCCCAGAGAATCTCTTCACTAGATCGAGGACCTGTGTAGAGACCACCGCCTACTAGAGAGGCAGGGGAATCAAGGGCAGTAGCTGTACGTTCCAGCTCTAGCTGTCGATCTTCAAGGGCTTGGAACCGCATATCAGATACATCAACACCCTCTTCCCTGAGTCGGATGTTCTGTTGCTCTGCCCATGCATCAGCCTCTTTCTTATTGTTAAATGCACGAACAGTCTTGACGTTAGCACGGTTTTCAGTAGCTGGGATAGTAGTACCATCTACAGTCTTAGGTGTGAAGACCTTAACAAAGTATGCACCTTCGTTATTAATCTTAGGTACATAGCCAATACGACGGTGGAGTACCTGAGCAGGCAAGTTGCTGAGTTGATCCGTGGATACCATGGCATATCGTACTTCATTGCCATCACCAGCCAAGTCAGCAGACTCATCCAGCCTTATCAGCTGCTTACCGTTCATGTACTCATCACTAAGATCGATATCTTCAAACCGCTTAGGTTGGCCATCTACATCATCGTAGAACCACTTACTATTGGTTTTGCCTATAGAGTTGCTAGCTGCACTGGCATCGGTCAACGGCCGGCCTAGTTGTCGGGTACCGTTAGACATAGTAGCTTCTTTAATACCACGAAGCACCAGCTCTCTACGTTTCTCTGAGTTACGCATAAAGAATAAATTATCCAATACGATCCTCAGCTTATAATATGTTTCGATCTCAGCATCATCTAGCTTATGGCCAGCAATACCCTCTTTCAGCTCATCTACCGAGTATACTGCCTGGTTCTCATCACCAGACAGCAACACATCATTGATCTTATCAATACGTTTACGTTGCTTGGGGGAGAAGGAGCGGGCTACTCGTGAGAAAGCATTCTTACCTAGAATAGCAGAGTATGCCTCGTCTTGCAATTTACGGAGATCACTGAGTACCTTAGCATTACCACTCTCAGCACGGATAAACTGCTTAGCTACATCCTTAAGATCGCCGGTCATCCAAGCCAAAGCACCACCAAGGTGTCTACGGATAGTACCAGGGTCTTTGAACTCCATCTCTTGTACATCATCCAAGCTGAACTCTACAACTTCTTGATTAGCTACGATGTTGCCGTTCTCATCTACAGTATCGTATGTAACACGCACTCCAGTGTTGTTGTTAATTCGTTCAGTGCGTACATTTTCCAGCCCATCAGTCTTCTCGTACTGCAACTGGATGTTGCGTTCAGCATACTTAGCTTGTTCATCACTAAGGAAGGATTCTTTCAAGAAAGCTTCGTCAGACTCTACAGCTTGACCATACTCGCGATTACGCAGCTCAAATCTTTTAAGACGCTGCAAGATAGAGTTAGACAAACCCAATAGCTGCTCTGTATCAAGCCACTCGGAGTAGAATGGAGTTAAGGTAGCGCCTAGTGAATCAGAATCTACTGCAGCTGCTTCTCTAGTTTTAGTGTTAGGTCCTTTAAAAGACTTAGCAGCCCTAGATCTAGCTTCGAAGTCTCTTACTATCTGAGCTCTAGCTTCAGAGGCAGAAGTAAACCTGGAAGAAGGCTGATCAGCGCTGGGTCTGCCTGCAGATGGGCCACCTAATGAGCCAGGGTCGTCTACCCACTCACCTTCACCCTCAATAGTAATCCCTCTTTCTATACGGCGACGTCCGTCTGGAAGCAACCCTCTTATATCCTCATAAGCAGGCTCCCAAACATCTGTAGAAAGAGAGGTTCCTGGCTGTGCAGGGCTAGGGCCAGAACCAACACCGGGAGAGGATTTATCAGTTGCAGCTATCGCCATTACATCAGAGACTTCCTCTTTATTAAAGTCCTTGACGCCTTTCAAGCCACGCATAGCTTTAAAGCCTCTAGCTCCAACAGCAGCTACAATCGGGATAATATCTACAGCGTCAAAAGCGAGGGACTCAATAAGGTCATTCTCTTGGGCGACAGTGATCTCGCCGCTAGGACTGGCTAGTGCTTGAAGCATTCTAGCTGCTTGGCCACGAGGAACCTTATCCTCTAAAGCTCTCTGCAACTCAGGGATAGCCTTGATCTTGTCTTCGTAGTCTAACTCTTGGAAGTTATTATAGAAGTTACGAGCAAACTGTTGGGGATCGAAATCTCCACCTGAAAATTTAAGAGCATCCTTGGTGTCCATACCCGGTATAAAGCTACGGAAGAACTCCCAGGTCTTTTCACCCCAACCCATGTCGTCAAAGGTACGGCTAGCTACATCATACAGTGCAGCCTGAGCTACTAAGTTTTCCTTAACACCCTGTTCTACCTCAGCACCAGCAAATGAATCAACAAACGCAGTAAAGTAGGCTTGTTGTTCTTGACGAACCCTAGCCTTCATTTCATTAGCTACTTCAATAGTCTCCAAGATAGACTCATTGTCTGTATCTGGGACAATCATTTGTTCAGCAGCTTCATTGATGTCAGCTAGCTCAGTATAAGCCTTCTCTTGGGTCTTAGCCTTAAGAGTTTGACGAGAATCAGCTTCACTACCTTGACTATAGATATCAAGCATAGATTCTGTCAGCCCTCTACCCTTAGAGTAAGAGTCCATAACAGAAGCTTTGGCTAGATTATCTGATTTACCTTGGATAGTGGTAGGTTCTTCACTTTTACCAGCTGTAGCCTCCCAATCAAGCAAATAATCCTGTGAATCCTGGAATCCTACAGGTATATAGTCATCTTGAGGCTCTTCAGGAATGCCCCTAGAAGGCTCTGTAACGCTTTCTGAGGCGTTTTGAGGGGTACCCTGTGGGGTAGGGCTGGTTGGGGCTGCATCGCTACCAGAGAGCCTGTTAGACACGGCCTGAGCGATAGCTGCCGCTTGTCCTGCCTCATCCATGTTGTAATAATCTTCTTGACTTACATCCATAGATGAGAAATCAGGGGTACGCATGAGCCCTGCAAGTGCAGAGTCAGTACCTGCCAACTGCTGGCCACCTTGTTCAGCTTGGAACGCTGTTAGTACTTGATCAGCTGTAACCGCCATCTTCACAATCCTTAATAGTTACGCATTGCGTTAAAACCTGAGGTATTATAACCTCCGGCTGGAGCACCTGGTGTAGTAGGTTGCCTAAAGAAACTACCTTGAGACAAGAAATCCCCTGGACTCATACCAAATTGGCCGGGCAGGGCTGCCACTTGACCAAGTGTAGAAGCTTGACCCCGAGCTTGATTAGCTTGGTTCATGAAATCAATCTGCTGGTTATTCATTTGAGCCATTGTATTCTGGAATGAAATATTACCAGCCGTTTGAGAGCCAATAGCCCCTAGTGTTTGTTCAGTACCAGTAGTAGAGCCTGATTGAGCAGCTTGTTGCGCTTGGACTTGTGACTGTGCAACCTGTTGTTGGGCTACTGCACGTCTACGTTCCCTGGCATTTTGAACAGCTGCCTTACGTTGCTCCAACTCTGAGGCTTTCTCTTGCTTACGCTGAGCCTCTTGTTGTTTTTGATACTGAGCAACACCTACGCCGGCACTAACAGTGGCGGAACCAATCGCCGCCCACCCAGCTGCAGAAATAGCTGCCATTATTTATCTCCTAGTAAATACTTAGAATACATTATCTCGGCTTTATCATAGCCCATGTACTCTGCTAACTTTTCAAATGGCAGGTGGGACTTCATATTGAGAGTAATCACCTCTACTCCCTCCTGCTTAAGTTCTTCTTCCGCTAATGAGAATAAAGATCTGATTACTTCTGCCTTCCCACTATCCCTGTACTCTGGCAATACGTAGAGTATATCGTTAGTAGCATACACAACGCTCTTGTAATGAGGGTTAGCCCCTACATAGAAGCAAGTGTAGCCGACCAAGTCGCCCTTATCCCTAGCTGTGAATACTCTATAGATACCCATCTCTACAAATTGCTTGTATTGATCGAAATCAGGATCAAGCTTGAAGTATTCTTGGTAGATATCTGTTTCAGCTGCATGCTTGAACACCAGCTCAGCAAGATCATCGATAGCTTCAGCTGTGTTCTCTTGTCTATACTCTATCATGGTGTCTGCCCTGCTGTATAACTTGTCGCCCAACCTAACAATTGAAAATCTTTGCCAGATTCAGACTCGAATCTTACCCTGAGAGACTTACCCTTGCCACGAACCTTGTTCTTAGTCTCGATAACATCGAAATCATAGTTGAACGGCCCGAGAGCTGGGATATAATTCCGCCTAAACCGGTATACTTGGGCCGGTGCGGTCCATCTGTTGGCTGTACCGCTGTCTGTCCAGTCCCATTTAGTCTGCATATAGCAACTAGAGGGACGATCGAACTCCAATCCACCTTGACCATTGTCTACAAACTCTTCTTCAGTACGATTGAAGTAGCAGAATACATAGGTAGCCTGCTTATTACGCATTGTGTCGCCTACAATCTCATGGCCAGTCTCTAAATAAGAGGTGTAGTCTTGTGCACCACCTACTGGAGAAGTAGACCAGTCCTCAAACCCTTCATTAAGGAACTGAGCAAAGAAATCTGCACTCAATCTCTCATCTTCAGGATCATTGTAGGCTAGTCCCCAAAAATAAAGGTCATTACTTACCTGGGCTTCGCTGATAGTCCTATTAATAGTTACATCTTCGGACCCTACCTGCACTACATCTTGCCCGACTACTACATTTTCTAGCTCTACTGACTGAGAAAGAGAATCTGATACAAAAGCACTCATCAAATAGGGGCCTTGGTCAGAGTTTTCTATGTTGTAATAGTAGAAACCTTGAGATCTAGCATCAAAGATCAATATAGTATCGTGATTATAGAACCTATCTTCATCTGAAGTAATGCTATTATTGTACATCCAGTACACTTTACGTGCTTTAGGGTCTGATACACCCTTACAATAAGCTTTCTGGAAGTTATTAAGCTTATTATAGTCTTCCTGAATAGTAGACTCAGTCAGATCTGTAACCTGGGGGATAGAGGAGGCTTGTTGGGGACTCAATGCAAAGATACCTGAGCGTCCCCAGAACATGATAGAGCTTTGTAGTTCTACAATTGAGCCTGGAGAGTCAACACCTTCATCTGAAATCTTAGTAATATTGACTTCATTGACCGTGAATAGACCTTCAAGCGGACCCGACACCGACCATATACCGTTAGAACAGAAGACTATAAGGCTGTTACCTACCACTTTAAGGCTAATAATCTCGTCTACACCCTCCAATCGGATAACACCGCCATCGATATCAAGCGGTGAGCTGTCAATATCTGAAGAAGGATCGTTGACAGCGTGAATAGCCCCAGCTTTCTCAACAGATGTCAGTGATTGAGATACTAGAATAGCATTACGTAAGGAAGTCTTACGAGACAGGGCACCTGCAAAGCATACATGGCCTTGGAAAAACTCGATAGCGCTAGGCCCTTGATCAATATCGTCCACCGAACCACCAGTAAATGCATAATTATTTACCAGACCTACTACTCGATCTGTATATCTCATACTAGTATCATCAGGGGTAAAAGCTCTACGCAAAGGTATAACGAAACTACCTTTAGCTGAGGTACCTGAACTAGGTTGAGAGGACTCGATAGCTGTACGAGACATCACCCCGTTGATCATGTATGTATTATACAGATCATTAGACGAAGGATATCTCCCATACCAGTATTCGAAGTTATACCAAGGAAACCTGAAGCCGTCTACGCCTGTAGCCGCAGTATCGTCAATCCACGGAACTTTATCGTAAGGCCAACCTTGGTTAATTAGATCATACAGTCGATCAGATGGAAGGGACGTAGATCGGGAGAAACCATTGGCATTAGCACCAATAGTATCCCGAAGGAAGAACTCAATCTCGTTTATCTGGAAGATATTTCCAAGAGACTCTCCTGGGAAATAGTCTATATAGATAGGATCGCCAATACCTGTAGCCACGAACAAGAAACCCTTGGCTTCTACCAATTGTACACGAGGAGTGTAATCGATTACTTCTTGCTCAATAGTTATAACATCAATACGATTGGCACTGATAGGACGCTTGTTCAGGTCATAGAAGGCTAAGTGTACTCGAGTGATACCGTCACTCTCACGAGTGTCTACGAATACACATACGAGAATGGAGTTACCATTAGCTCGCTTAGGGTTTTCCCAGATGTAGGTGTCTGCAAAGCTAGGATCGAGATCATCATTAGGGTTGTTAGACAGCGCATCCAGAGTAAAGCTATCTTCAAACTGAATACCCAATCTACGTTTCAACGTACCGGTAAAGTCGATCTCAACATTGGAGGCGTCAAGAAGCGAGCCTTCCGGGAAATTAAGAGGACTCGCCTCTGTAATCTTACCCGTAGTCTGTTGAAAATAATTTTTATCTAAAGATGCGCGGGGCATTATTACAAGCCTCTGTTGTAATTATCCACAACTTCTTGAACGTCGCGGAGACTAGTCCATTTACTATTCTTAAACTGCTTAGGGAGCTCGCCGCCGTTTTCAAAACCTACGTAGTACATACCGTAGTTGTCGGCGCCAAGGATCTTAAGTTTCTTTTTCTTCTTAACGGCCGTTTCCGTAGAGGGAGTGGGGCCATGGTCCTCTTCGGCCATAGCTGAGCCAAGTTCTTCCTCGATCAAAACGTTCTTTTCTTCGGACATTTGCTAAACCTCTTCGTGCTTTCTGCTCGTCTTTTTGTGAGACTTGCTGTTTGAAGTACACATGACATGTGCTCTTAACTTCAGCCAGGTATGCAGGGAAGAAATCTTCCGGCATATCAGGGATAAATGTGTTAATCAGATCCCACTCAGGGGTGACCCGACACCAAGCTGAAGACTTGCTGGATTGTAGAGTTGTGTCTACAGTTTTATTATATGAATCTGTTACAATGTGTTCGTTATCGAAGGAAGTCCAGAACTCAGGAGATGTATCGTTGCGGATAAACATCTCTACATTCTGATTATTCTTGATAACCTCAACATTGTTCTCTCCTGTGCTACGGCTACGTACGATATCAATAAACTGTTTAGGTGTTACGTAGTTTATCTCGGAGATGACACGCTTAGTGTCGTTGTCATCAGTTGTCTCGTAGTGCAGCAGTTCAAGGCGGCTTACCTTATCAGGGATCCGAAGGAAGTTAGGGCGATTAATATCACTAACTGCTTCCAGCTCTCTCCACTGATAGAGATGTTCCCAATCATTGTAGCTCATCAGTTCGTAGTAGACTTCACGGGCTACGTCTGCAACCTGCATAGACTCTACGGTATCGTCAATAGCATTGACACTGTCTGAATCCATAGAGTTAAGAACAGACTGTACAATTTCAAGTAGAGTCATCTTCATAGTTACTGCCCCTGATGAATGCGGAATATACTAATACGGAAATCCCAGAAGTCAGTGTCGTCACTGGGAGTGATGTATAGCCCCCCTCCATTCGTGATGAATGTGCTACCTACATACACAGGCCAGGAAACATTCACCCGATTAGTAGCATCGCTAGCTTTGAGAACAGGTCGGGTCTCTTGAATAGCCACTCCAACAGCGCCACCAATATCGAGTTCGTTGTCGACATAAGCACCGGTAGCTGTGGTTGAACATTTATAGTTCAAACGAATCGCATAAGCGTCTCGTTCATTCTCTGGGGTAATCAGGTTTAGGGATGCATCCCAAAGATCTATACCGCCAGGCAACTCTGCAGTATCTGTTTGGGAACCTAAGCCGTTAATAGAAACCAAAGTTCTAACGCCACCAGTGATACTACGAGGGGACCCTTCAGTGTACTGGTTATCTTGATATGTAGCCCAGAAGGAGAAAGGACTAGTGTATCCGTCAGTCTCTACATCAGAAATATTAAGACGACGAAGTTCACTTTCCCCATTGACAGAGCCGGATGGGGTAATTACTTTACCTGCATCGACAACTGTAGCAGCTGTAATGTGCTTGGGTTCATGAGTGTCAGCGCTTTGTATGCTAACGTGTTGTACCATTATTTATTTCTCCTTAAAGAAAGAAGGGGCCCGAAGGCCCCGACTATCAGAGCACTTAGAACAGGTCGAGCTGTTCGATGTACTCGATGACAACAGCACCTTCACCAGCGGTGAAAGTACCAGTCTCGGCTACTTCTACATAGACGGGACCCGCAGTACCAACGGTGGCATCTGCAACAGTGGCTTCAGCGCCAGAGTTGAGGTCAGCCAGGACGATGGTAGACACGGTAGTAACGGCAGTGCCGTCGTCTTCTACCAGGTTCACGTCATAAGAAGTACCACCAGCAAACGCTACGTTAGCGGGCGTAGCGTAGACAGCAGTGATCAGAGCATTAGCAGGCAGAGATGCACCAGTCACGTCATCTTCCAAATGAGTCGGAAGTTGATCGTATTTGACCGGTACTACCAGTTGCTTCTTAACACCAAGCGTCAGGACGCTAGCTGCCAGTTCGGTTTCAGGGGTACGCGGACCAAAGGAGGTACGTGCACCGTTAATCAGTTCAGCAGTCATTATGTTAATCTCCTATTAATATTGGGTAGAGCTAGTAGCAATAGAAGCGATAGACTGCGGACGCTGCAGGCCGAAACCCCAACGTGCAGTGGCGTAGAACACGTCACGACGTTTGGATTCTTGACGCTCACCGGCAACGGTGGGCATACGACGCCATGCACCCATGATCGGGCAAGTGGTATCGTCAGCTACACACCAAGCTTGGTTAACGATGTCGCCGATTTCAGCGTTGTCGTTACCGCTCGGAGCCTGGACCAGGCCAGTAGCAGTAGTGTCAAGAGTTTCTTGTGCGGTCAAACGCGGCAGACGGTTGCTGCACCAGATGTCGAAGCCAAAGATGTTCTTAATGAACTTCATGTTCTTGGCAAAGCCAGTCTCTACCATACCTTCAAAGCGCGGGTTATCAGATACGTTAACGATGTTAGTCAGGCTGTTAATAGTAGCCTCAACAATCGGGTCAACGATCAGGATACGACCTTCGTCAGGAAGGTTGGCTTTATCGAAGGCGAGCTTCAGATAGATGATGTCATCGATAGTCATGGTGCGGGCACCAGAACCACCAGATGCGCAGAAACGGTGTGCATAGCTATTGATAGCATTCACATCGGCTGCGGTCTGCTTAGATTGCTGGGAAAGCAGATCGGTTTCATAAGATTCTTTGATGGCGCGCAGCATTTTCGGTACGATCATCGCATCGAATTCGCTAGCCAGGTAAGAATCTTCTTGCATTTCGTCGGTCAGAGCTGCACCAGCACCTTCATGTTTGGTGATGGTCAGGGAAATACGACCGGTATCGATGGAATCAATCGGGGTATCCTGACCTTCTTCCAGCTCACGCAGTACAACTTCACCGAAAGTGGGGATGAACAGAGTGTCACCATCACCGAAATCGGTTACGTCGCGATGCAGGCCTTCCGGCAGGAAGCCGTCTTTGATCTCATCGAGGATCAGAGTGGAGTATACTTCAGCACGACGAATCGCGGGGGTATTACTCCGAGTGTTACCTACGGACATTTTATATTCCTCAAAAACTTAGCTATTATTCTAATTCTTGAAGCATCTGATGAACACGACTAGCTTTCTCTTTAGCACTCATTCGCATGAATGATTTACGCGGCTGCTCGGCAGGGCGTTCAGAGAAGCTTTCTGTGTTAACAGAGCTTCGAGTTGGTTGTGCAGACGGCTTAGTAGCTTGGACATCGAACATCTTGAGGAACACCTTGGGGTGTTTACGTGCCATACTAGCAGCATCCTCTACGCTCAGTCCGTTTTCACTAGCCACCTTTTGAACGACTTCATTAGTCTTATCCCCAAATGCTTGAGTCAGTGTACTGGTAACTTCGTTCCAGTTCTGCTCAGCCTGTTGAGCTTGGGTCTGCTCCGTTTGGCGCTGTTCAAAAGCCTTGACGGCATCTGCAATAACCTCCTCCTTGCTAAGCTGAGGGGTTTCCTCGGCGTTTCCAGAAGAGTTCTGATTGTTCGCGACAGCATCCATAAGATCATCGACCTTCCGTGCTTTTTCAAGCAACATTTGCTGCCGGTCTACTAGACTGGTGGCAGCTTCGAAATCACTCTCCAGCTTGGAAATATGATTCTGTGCATGGCCGATGTGGTTTTCAACATCTTCTTTGGATTTGAAAACTCGATCGCCTACTTTCAAGAAGTAGTCTTCAGTATTGTTCTGCGGTTCTTGTGAGAACTGCTGTTCTTCGGTATGTTGCTCGGCCTGGTTGCCTTGCTCACCGTTGCCTTGATTTAAAAAGGATGTCATAATGGTTTGTGACCTCAATATTAATTATCGCTGGGAAAGGCTCTCAAAAGCTCTCTCAGGGCTTTTCTGTGTGCAGCCCCGTAGATGTACTCTTCATGTGTTAAAAGCTCGTCAGCGTCTTTATATAAGCTCTCAAGCTCTTCCTCGTAATGATTACGAATACGTTTGAGTAGCCACACTGCATCTTTGTATCCAGCTTCTACACGTTCTTTAGACTCTTGAGTAAGACCTCTGGTTAGCCAGCTAGGAATTACAAGTTGTGTTTTATCTATCATACAGGTTGACCCATAGCCATCTGTTGTCCGAGTGCCTGGTCTTCAGCCACCTGTTGCTGTGCAACTTGTTGTAGTTGCTGAGACTCCATACGCTCCATGATACGTACATTGGGTGAGAAGAGATTAAACTTCTCTAGCCCAAGGATATCTTCCCAGAGCTGGGCCATACGTACAGAGGACAAGTGTTGCATCATTTCAGGATCTACACTTACCATCTGCTGGAACTGGGCCAGGTCTTGTGCCAGCTGTGACTGGCGTGCAAAGTGACGAGCACCTACAGGTACGAGCTTGCCGTTAGCTGTAATGTCGTCCTTGGTGATAGTCATGAACTCTTGAACACCAGTATCATCATCTACAATCTTGATGATGTCCGTAGTATTCAGGTTACGACGGGCCACTTCAATCTCAGCATTCACGATCTTCTCGAGCATGTTGATCTCAAAGTGAGTCATTTTATTCTGGAAGATACGAGACGCTGCGTTCTGGAGAGACTGGACTTCGAACGCTGTCTTCTCCCCTGGGGTACGAATACCCATAGCTTCTCGAGGCGCACCTGAATACAGTTCCATCTTATCTTCCAACTGTTGGATCTGGAAGTCTGCTTGGAGTACTGTAGTGTCTGGTGCCAGGTAACGTACATCACCACCCTCAGGGGCTTCGTAGATTACGCTACCGTTCTCTCCCAGATGTTCTTGGACATCGCCACGGTATACAATATCAGGAGCAATCATCTGGTCGAACGCATCTGCACGAGCGTTCTCCAGGTGGTTGATCCGGTATTGCATGCCTACCAGATTATCCAAAGGACCCATGGCCCAAAGGTTATCTGTACGCTCACGCCAACCTACATGGTAGATGTGGGGGCGACCAGTCCAAGTCTCAAGCGGCTGACGACGGATGATCCACTTACGATCCACTACTGTGCATACATAGTTCTTGTAGAACTCGCCAGTATCTTTATCGTAAATGTCACCATAGAAATCTAAGATCTCTACGTAGCCCGACTTAATATACTCGCCGAAGGTACCGAACCCATCCATCTGCAACTGGAAATACTTTTCAATATCTTCAGCTTCGAAGTGGGTAAGGTTCTCCCGCAAGCCTATAACTTTATCGAAGATTTCCTGCTCATATTGAAGTTCAGGATTCTCTTCGATTTCCCGTTTAAGTTCACCGAGGGTTTTAATAGACCGGATGATCTTAGGAGAATCTTCAAAGGTAGTGGCTAGAGGATTGAATACAATATCGAAAGGAGATACTCGATAGACACGAGGGCCTACGAAACCTGTCTCATCGATACCTGTGTCAGGGTCAATATGCTTCTCTACTTCGTAGGTTACCTGCGCAAAGGCGTTACCCGTCAGTACCCAGTCATCGAGAAGTTTACCTACTACATTCCGGAAATCTGAAAGACGGTGCTTGGTCTTGAGATAAGACTCTACGATATCCCGCTTAGCTTTGGTTACCCCTTCCTCGTCTTCACCTTCAAAGGTAAGCCAGTTAGGATTAGGGAACAAGCCTTGCAGATAGTTAGCCTTCAGGTTGTCATAGATCTGTGCGATCTTCGGGATGTTAGTACTATGCGACCAAGGGTTCTGTACGTTGGTAGTTTCCTTGGTACTGGTGGCAAACACATATTGCCGAGTCTCGTTAACCCTCTGCTTCCAGATTGAACGAGATGAATTCCATTCTAGCCAGAGCCGAGCAATCTCACAAGCTGTTTGATGCTCTGACTCCATAATGTTGCCAATGTCTAGGCTAGCTCCAGCACTCATCTAATCATTCTCCTACCGCCGAATCGATTGCTAGCGATTACGACGTTGTCTCGTTTAACACCTATTCTGCCGCCACGTGCACTCGGTGGCCGAGCAATTTCAACTGCGGAGCAGAGGGCATCCTCTAAGTCATCATGAGCGGGCCTTGCCATTACAACCTCATCTTCGAGGTCTGGCGTTAGCCCGCCTTTGAAATGTTTAATATGCTTCTTCTTGTAGCGCCACTCCAGCACTGATGCATGACGCTCGAACTTCTTACCTGAGTTAGAAGAAGCGTAGCTGGGATCGATAATAAGATGACGACCTTCCCGTCTGATATACGTTTCGATCTGATTAGCTACTAGTCGACCACCTGAGTTGGTCTCCACCCTCATACGCTTAAAGCCCCAGTAGTCGTGGAGCCTGGTGATGTGGTCGTAGAAGACTTCGTAGTCATGAGTCCTGAATTTAACCATGTCTAAGACATAGATGAAGCCTTCCTCGTCTACACCTATCACTACGATTGCGGTGTAGTCAGATGTCTCACCCTCAGTCCATGCGATATCCATGCCTGCATAGATGTTAAGAGCTCGACCTGAGATAAACCAGTTACCCCCAGAGTTACTGAGGTGAGCTTTATCGTAGTAGACGAAGTCACTGTACTGAAGCCTGTTAGACTCAGGGTCATTAGGATCATTGTAGTACTGAGCGTAGAACTGTACCAGCTCACCTACTGATTCGTATTGTGCACGGATCTCGGCTAGTGTATTCAGATCGAAGCCATACCACTCATTGTTCTTAGGACATTTGGTACGTGGCCATAGGAATCTACCAGTCATGTCCCCGTTGGACTCGACCTTTCGCTCCATCACTTCCCATACCAGCTGCTCAGTAATGAACTCGCCAGTGATGTTATCATGTACCCGCTTCTTAGCTACTTCAAACTGACCATAGATATCTTTAGGGTGATACCTAGTACCTACAGCCTTGATGACCCCGCCTGGATTAAGGACTGAAGAAAACTGAGACACTGCCTGGCGTACTTCGGTACGTCCAGCAGGACTATAAGCATTAGCCGGGACAACCACATCATCGAACACAAGATGAGAACAATGGAGGCCAGTAGCATTAGACTTGACAGTCCTAACAAAAAGAGTGTAGTCTCGAGTACCCCGTTTCTTTCGTTCAGGATGGTCGACATTGATTGCCCAAGCTGACCACTTATCCCTTTTAGAATCTTCTTCACGTACCATCTCCGGCCACAGTAATCTGTATTGATCGGAAGTCAGCATGTTCTTAATAACATACACCTGGGCTTTAGCCAGTTCTTCCCCTGCCGATACATAGATGATCGAGCACCAAGGTTGCCGTGTGATAGTCCACACAGTCCAAACTGCAATACAGTGTGATTTGAGATGGCCACGTGGAAGTAGAAGAAGCTGCTTGCTGCTAGTGCCTTCCTCTTGTAACCAGCGAAACACAGTCTCGTGAATCTCGCCGTATACATAATTAGGATTAAGATACTTGGCGAATTCGTAGAGATCGTTTTCGTAAAACTCTCTGGCTTCCTCTAGCTGCTTGCTAACCATTTAGTCCTGCTTCTGCTTTGCTTTAATCTGCTTATGAATGTCTAAGATCTTAGCTTCACGCTCTTGCTGTACTGTATTCTCAGTTTCTTTCTTAGGACGACCAGCTCCTGATTTACCACTGAAGTAATCGAGAAGGGTCTTCTGTGCAGTGACGTTACCGTCTGCAGCTTTGTCTTTCAAATGACGTACGGCTTCGGTAGCATCCTTAGCGGCTTTGTCTTTACGCCATTGCTCAAGCCCATCGAACGAACCATCGTCTGAACCTTTCATGAACCAACGGAGGCCACACAGCTTACGCCAATGACGCATGTCATTAACGATTTGCATGGCTGCATCATACTCTGAGTCAGCGTTCATGTAGATCTGACAAGCTGAACGACAACCCTTGTGATCATACGGACGCATGGTGTACACAGGTTCGTAGTCACCCTTGAGTTGGTTCTTGAATGTCTCGAGGAAGAGTGATTCCGTGCGAGGACGATTCATTGCATCATAGTAAGTTCTATCCATTTTAAATACCCATGAACTGCATTCTAGATCCTGCTGTAAAACCTATCTTCTGTAATCTACGAAGGGGTCTTTCAGAGAGTAAATACTCTACGCCGTAACGATCACCTTGATCTCTATAATAAAGTTTATTATCTCTTACATAAGCAAAAACAATATCACTCTCACTAACTTGAGATTGTTTATTAAGATCAAGAGTTACTTTAGGAGAAACATATTCGGAAGAATATTCTGTAGTAACTGTTTGTCCAGACTGGGAATCGTACCACCTGAGCTTAGTCATACCGTTTTCTACGAAAGCTACAGTAGGCCTCATTACCTGATCAAAAGCTAAACTAACTTCTGTAATATTATTACCTGAGTAAAAAGTAATAGGCTCTACATCATCAGCATAGATGATAATATCAGAAGCATCAAGAATTTCAGCATACCAAAACTTAACATCTAAGCCTTGAGAAGAATCTTGAATAGCAATACCTCCCCTCTCAATATCCTTTTCTAAAAGGATAGGGAATTGAGCGCCTTCTACGAAAGGTTCTGGGTTTGTTAGAGGGGAAAGAGAGTTATTAGGTAAAGCCATTAAGGTCTTCCAAGACTATAGAGAACCGTTAAGGAGAGTAAATCATTAGATGTTTTAGGAATTACCGGGTCAACACCTATTTGAAATGCTACAGATTGATAGGATCTAAAAGATTGTATATCAAAGTTTGCACGAGCCGTATCCCAAGTATAAGTAAACTCTCTTTGAAAAGAATCTACTACATACGGCTCAACTGTAACTGAAGAAGCACCTGCTTGAGTACCTGAAGGGAATGCAGTAAAATCTCCTATAGGTCCACTATAAGCAGTTATTCTAGGATTTGCTGTAGAATCGATAATACTTAATCCTGGAGACCAAGCGGTCCCACTCGCACTAGAAGGCCTTATCGTAAGATTATATCCATTTACTGTAGCCAATACATCAGTGTCTGGTATAGTCAATCTCATCTCATAAGTAACACGCAATTGTTCGTCTGCTAAAACAGTTACAGATGTAGGATCTCCAAACTCATCTCTAAATAGAGCTCTACTAGCTATCCCGCCAGAAAACGTATTAGCAGATACTTCTGTTATATTTCCCGAAACTTCACCAATATTAAAAATAAAAGTGTAGCTGTCACTAGCATAGTAAGGAACAACTGTAACTTGATTAGTACTAGAAGAATCCACAGAATTAGAAGTAGTACCTATTTGATTAACAAGAGCTGTATCGGTAGCTGCTGGTGCTGTTGTTCCAGTTCCAACAGCTATACTACCTATACCACCAGTATTACCGCTATCAGAAGCAATGTTATTTAAATAATTATTAACTACAATATTATCTGACCAACAAGACTCTCGAACTACTTCGTTGTCTTTTAGGATTTCGGCTTTAAAACGGCCGGAATAGTTTAAATTTAAAGTTGCTCTATTGTTCATTTTTACGCTAGCTCCAAAGAAATGCTTGAAATTGTTATAGAGGTATTATACTCTTCTGTTGGGGCTGTACCTGTTATAACCTTATTAGGCATATAGTTTAAAACTTGTACTGCCATATTAGTATTATATTCTTCTATAGGCGTTTCCACTTCTACAAGAATACTGTCCAGGACTATAGAATTGATTTGTAAAGAAGTGTTGTACTCTTCTACAGGGGTAGAAACATCTTTACGAACATCCCTAAAATCAATCTCTTGAATAGATAAAGATGTATTATAGTGTTCTAAAGCTTCACCTGTAGGTACAAGTTTTAACTCTATTTGCTTGATTTCTAGATCTGTATTGTATTCTTGAATCTCAGGAGCGACAGGGTAAAGCTCACTAAGATAATACTTACGTCTAGAATCAATACCTATCTTAGACCACAACATTATGCCAGATTCCCTACTAAGCCCCAAGTATGATCTGATAATTTAATTACTGAAACCCAACCCCATTGTTCTAAGATCTCATTGGAATCATCCACTGCTTGGATAGTCTCGCCTATAGCTGGGGTAAAAGTTACATTACCTGTAGTTGCTTTTTGCACATGACAATACCAACCAATCTCAATACCTGCAGTGTTGGGAATAGTGATCTCTGTGGTAGATGTAGCTATAAGAGTTCTAAACTTATCATCACTTCTAAGAGTGTAGGTTCCTGAAATCTCTTTTGAATCTGGGGTAAGAGATTCTACTAAGAACTCCAATTCTTCAAGGTTGGGGATCTCCCCGCCATTAACAGAGATAACTTTAGTGACTAGAGTATCAACATCAATCTCGGTAGCATTGAAGATAGTCTTACCATTCATATCCAAATCAGCTTCCATTTGATTTGGAGTCTCTCCTGTGCGAGAGAGCGTCTTATCAAACGCTGTCTCAATGGCATTAAAGTTAGCATTCAAACTAGCATTGCTGTTGAATCCTGAGTTAAGGTCTTGAGGTGTAAACAACTTACCCATTATAGATCACCATAGATTGCCCAGACCCCTGAAGCTATCTTAACAGCTGTGGCCCAGTTGTATTGGGTTAGGATCTCGGTACCTGCAGAAGTTCTTAGTACATCTGTACCTTCAACTGCAAAGTCTACCGTCCCTGTAGTATCTTTCATCACTTCAATAGTAAATCCTGCTGGAAGATTCTCAGTAGAGTCCTCCGGCAAAGTAATAGTGGCTGCAGCTGTTACACGCTGTACAGTTCTGTTATCTGAACTAGTCACTGTTTTGCCAGTAGACACATCGACCACAGAGAAGAAGTTATCTACAATAGCTTGTGTATTAGACTCTGCAGTTTCTGCATTAGTCTCTGCTAGCTCCGCTGCAATTTGAGCTGTCTGAGCGTCTGTAGCGCTCTGTGCTGCGTTTGTTTCTGAAGTAGCAGCATTGGTCTCGGCAGTCTCAGCGTTTGTCTGGGCAGTCTCAGCATCTGTTGCGCTTTGAGCAGCGTTAGATTCACTAGTGGCTGCGTTGCTGGCTGAAGTAGCTGCAGCTGTTTCCGATGCTTCGGCGTTAGTTTCTGCTAACTCAGCTGCTGTCTGCGCTGTCTCTGCTGCTGTCTGAGCTGCAACAGCGTTGGTTTCAGCAGTCTCTGCACCAGCCTGTGCTTGTTCAGCCGCTAACTGAGCAGCCTCACCAGCTGCGAGAGCTACTAGCATATCAGCATAGGTTTCCCCAATCTCTTGAAGAGAGGGGATCCGGGCACCATCAACAAACAACTGATCCATGTAGATAGCACCTGCATTGATGATATCATTAGAGTTCATATCAATGAGGTCTTCCATCTGATTAGGAGTACTACCGTCCCTAGCCAGAGTTAGATCTAGTGCATCTGCAATGTCATCCCAGTTCTGGTTAATAGTATTAACTGAACTGTAGATGTTACTGATTGGTGTAGGTGTGTATAGTTTACCCATTACTTATCCTTCTGCATCTGACGAACTTTAAAACGATTAGATCCTTGCTTAGCTGTTTTGCGCATATTAGCATTGTCTACTGCTTTACGAACAGCCTTGCCTACTTCAAAACCTGTAGCTGCAGATTGGGCTGCTATACCTGCGACACCCATACGTTTACCAGCCATGTTGTTCTTAGCCTTACGTACCATCTTCTCAGCAGCTTTGACTTTACCTTGACGTACCATTTTATTGTTTACAGATACACCAGAAGCCTTACTACCTTTAGCTACCTCAGCACGATTGTCCATAGTTACAGCTTTACTACGATTAGCTGAAGAGCCGCCACGCTTAATAGATTTAGTAGCTTTATTATCTTCTCTACGAGACATACGGTAATCTGAAAGATCTTTCTTCACAGCATTATATCTAACTGAAGTTCCTTCACCCATAGGCTGGTTTTTTTGCAGATGCTTAGCCGCTTTCTTATTTACTTTAAACTCAGTCTTAGTTTTCCTATTCTTAGGAGTGTACGTATCAGCCATTATTCTTTACCTTAAAACTTATACTTAGAGGACTTAAGAGGCTTACGAGGATCTGCAGCACTACGCTGCAAAGAGGGCATCTTAGCCTGCTTAGGAGACCTACCTAGCTTATCCTCTTGGGGCTTGAAGCTACGTATAGTAGCAGCCTTACCATGGCTAGCTAAGCGCTTAATAGCCTTAGACTTCTGTCCTTGGTATTTATCTACTTGGCCCTTAGGAGCTGGCTTAATCTTATATTTCTTATCTGGCATAATACATGGCCAATTCTATTTCATCTGCAGAATAGTCTGAAGAAAGATCAGAGCCTACCTGTACAGCTGGAGAATTAGGGTTACCTACCTTATCAAACTCTCTTTGAAGTTGATCATATTGAAAATCAGTAATAACTGGATCACACTCTATGTAATAGAGATATCGATGAGCCATTACTTTCCTTTCCATCTCTCTGAGATCTTTGTCAGTTTCTCTTACTGTATTCATCAGATAGTTCTCCATGTATCAGTTTTATTTCTTCTTACGCTTATCCTGCTTAATCCCAGTCTTGATCTTACCTTCCTTCTCTCGATCTACCAGGATATCTACTAAACTGTACAATTCTACAGCAGCTAGTGCATAAGGATTACCCTTACTTACTGTACGTACTACTGCTTTCACTAACTTCTTAGTAACTAATCCTTTAATTAGATTGAACATACATACTCCGTATTATCGTTAACAAGTTAACTACTATTCACCTACTTACTATTATACTAATTACCTAATTAAACATATAGACTCTTAGACAACAAAAAATAGGAAAAGTTCCTGGAAATATTAAAATATTATAAAAAATATTAAAAATAATTTAAAAAACCCTGGAGGTTAGAATTTCTCTTAGCTATTTTTGAGGGGTTGAATGCACCACACAAGCAGGGCCCCTCCCCCCCGGCCCCGCCCAACTAGCACGCCCGTGCCAGGTTGCAGCTTCCTAGTACGTTCGTACCAAGAGAAAGATGGGTCAAACCCATTGCCCTTTTTCTCACTTGAGAACGATTATCAATACCATTTCCATGCATTATGCGTGCATATAAAGGGCAATTCCGCAATATATGAGGACCATTTGTCCTAGAACAAGCGAGAATGAGAATCTTTATCACCTGTTACATATCTTTACATATTGTAACATATAAACAACACTACGCTGCCCTTATCTTTGCTATTGTTCGCCCCGGTATTGAGAAAATTTATTGCCTTATCTAAGCATCAAGAGGAAAACGCTATGACATTAAATCAGGTTGAATGGGCATCAACGCATGACTGGTTTATATGTTCCACGTGGAACAAAAACGATAGCAACCTGTTAGGTCGGGATGAATACACAGTTGTCGTAAGGGATGAATTTCCCGGCGAACCTAACAGGAAATTTGATTCCTATATAGCATTGAAAGAATGGGCAGGCTATTAAGCCTGTCCTATCAATAGCCGGAGACCATTATGCATTATCGTAATAAAGATATGTTTTTTTATAAAGGTTTGTGGTATGCAACCTGTGACGTATGTCATTGTGGGCAGTATGCATATCAGGCCATAGGTAGCGGCTTGACGCCAGCACTAGCTAGCCAAGCCATGTATAAGTCTATTATTGATATGGAGTTAGCAACATGAAAGTAAATCTAGTGTTCCACGTGGAACATTCGCCTACTACTATAGATAGTTGGACTATATCGGCTATTGTAGGCGATAGTATTCAATACGGATTCGGTGACAGTTTCTTGGAAGCGATGCAAAACATTGCAGATTTAATAATGTACTATCAGATATTAAGGGAGTATTACAAATGAGCAAAAAAACAGTAGATACCAGCGAGCGTAAGCGCAAGTTACGAGCCGATCCGGG
>CEVI01042915.1_pt1 | contig 20150 bp, 23 predicted proteins | sample 531471 | NCBI WGS metagenome assembly CEVI01 (sample SAMEA2623513, study PRJEB7988) | marine metagenome | isolation source: saline water (ENVO:00002010), including
CGGTTAAGCATTCGGGCAATGGCCCGCTGGCTCATGCCGCGCAGCAGGCCGACCTGGATGTTAGAGCGTTCTTCGAGACTGAGTTCGTGGTAGGACATGGCGACACTGTACCGGAAAGGTCAGGTGTTGCACTCAGTTTTTGCCGCCGCCGATTTAAAATTCAACAAGCCAGAGCCGGCAGGAACTGGTCACTCACATGCTACCTGAATCGCCTCAGGTGTCATAACAGCCTTCAACCCTCAAGCGAACGTCCACTACTAATAGGCCGCTTCTGGCCGGATGAACCGCCCCGGGTTTCGTGGAGGCCTCAACTCTTGAGAGAATGAGGCATGAAGAAATCCAATAGCTACTCCCCTGAAGTCCGTGAACGTGCTGTGCGCATGGTTCTGGAGAACTTGAAGGACTACCCATCCGAGTGGGCGGCCATCGAATCCATTGCACCCAAGATTGGTTGTGTCCCGCAGACACTGCATGGCTGGGTGCGCAAACACCAGACCGACAACGGCCAGCGACCCGGTCAGACGACTGAGGAACGGGACCGTATCAAGGCCTTGGAGCGCGAGAATCGTGAGCTGCGTAAAGCGAACGAGATCCTCCGCCTGGCCAGTGCTTATTTTGTCCAGGCGGAGCCCGACGGGCAGGCCATCCGGCGCCGCAACAAACCCTGAACGCCTTCGTTGACGAGTACCGTGACCGTTACGGGGTCGAGTCGATCTGCCGCGTGGTGCAGATCGCTCCGTCCGGTTACTACCTGCATGCAGCACGTGCCCGACAACCTGAGCGGCGAAGCATTCGCGCCCAACAGGATGAGCTGCTGTGTGAGGACATCAAGCGTGTATGGGAGGACAACATGCAGTGCTACGGCGTCGTGAAGGTCTGGAAGCAACTCAGGCGCGACAAGGTGCACGTTGCCCGTTGTACCGTTGCGCGGCTGATGCGCCGCTTGGGATTGCAGGGCGTCCGGCGCGGCCAGGTAGTTCGTACCACGGTGCCTGATGGCAAAGCCGTCTGTCCGCTCGACAAGGTTCAGCGCCAGTTCAATGCTGACCGTCCCAATCAGCTTTGGGTTTCAGACTTTACATACGTATCAACGTGGCAGGGCTGGCTCTATGTAGCTTTTGTTGTCGATGTTTTCGCACGACGCATCGTCGGCTGGCGTGTGAGCAACAGCATGAAAACGAACTTCGTGCTCGATGCCCTGGAGCAAGCACTCTACGCCCGGCAGCCAAGCCACACGGACAGTCTGATACACCATAGCGATAGGGGTAGTCAGTACGTCTCTATCCGTTATACGGAGCGTCTCGCTGAGGCTGGAATAGAACCCTCTGTTGGTAGCAAAGGAGACAGCTACGACAACGCCTTGGCGGAAACCATCAATGGCTTGTACAAAGCGGAACTGATTTACCGGCAGTCCTGGCGGAGCCGCGAAGCCGTCGAAATCGCCACCTTGAAGTGGGTTCACTGGTACAACCACCAGCGGCTACTGAGCTCGATTGGATATATACCGCCGGCAGAAGCTGAGGCAAACTTCTACCAGCAACACACCGGTCAGGCCATGGCCGCCTGACTTAAACGAAATGGTCTCCATGAAACCCGGTGTGATTCAGATCGTTTTTTGACCATCTGCTGTAGGGCTTCGGGGTTACGCCTGATGACACCTTTTTTACCCTGTTGTGAACAGGGTTATCCACAGATTGTGTGGGTAACTCCACAGCTCAAAAGAAAGGGCGCTGAAAAGCGCCCTGTGGAAGGATTACTGATTATTTACGCCGGATACCGACCGATCCTGGCAGAATCGCTGCGCATTCGTTCACACGTATTTTTTGCCTGAAAGGCCTTTCAAAGGCTTCCCCTTAAATACTGGCGGGCCATTGATAGTAAGAGTGATTTTTTCACCGGTGCGTGTGAGCCAAGGCGTTGCCTCCGACATCATCCGAGATGTTTGACCGCTAGGGCTGATGCTCACTTCATCCCCATCGATCTCGATGATGCCGAGCACGTAGGTGTAAACCATGCTGCTACCAAAACCAGATTGAAACTCGAATACGCACTCGACAACTTGATCAGCGTATTCCATTCGCATTTTCGGCTTGAGTGAAGCGACCGACACAGCGCCATTCGCCAATGCGGAATAAACACTGCACACCAACGCAACTTTTCCGCCCAGCATGTGGGATATCCGAGGGTTGATGTGGACCGTCTCGGTAGCCGGCTCTTTGACGCTCGCGGTGGTGACATCCCCGCAGTGAAGGACATAAGGCTCTTTCTCGAAGGAGCCAGCACGCTCAGGAGCTTGAATGATCGACATCCGACCGTCGGGGCGAAGGATGCCGACGCGAAGATCCAGGTCATCGTTGTCGCGACCATCGCCATTGTCCACCCAGGTAGCACTAACCTTGATGAACTCTGGCGAGGATGGGCCTTTGGCGAGGCTTATCCGGTGTGTCTCATTCGGCTTGGCCAGTGATACCACCTTCTTGGTCATATCGACTTTCGGAGCCGGAGCCGGAGCCGGAGCCGGAGCCGGAGCCGGGGTAGGGGCGGGCTCATCTTCGACTTCCACTCCGTACGTTTGACATAGCCCAGCGAGACCCGAGGCAAAGCCCTGCCAGACTGAGCGGACCTTCCACTGGCCGTTGCGCGTGTAAAGTTCCATGGCAATGATTCCGGACTCTTTGTCGAATCCCGATGGTGCCAGCTCAATGACCTGATTGTTCAGCTCAATGCTCGCACTGAGCCCTTTAACCGCTGCGAACCCCGGCACGGCGCCATCTTGGGTTAGAGTGATGGCGATCTTTGCAATATCGGAGGGGAGGCGAGAAAGATCGAAATCGATGCTGTGTTTCATTACCGCCCCCGAACTAACCGGAGGGTGATAGGTAGCGGCCCCCGACGTGTGAGCGGGGACATTGAAGAACACCATCCCCGAATCATCGACAACCTTCCCCGCCTCTGTGAGTAGGAATGCCGTGAGATTCACGTCGATCTGGCTATCCAGCTGATGCTGGACTGTGACTTTGCCTGCAGGCCCACTCAGACCCGTGTTCTCGCCTTGCTTTAGAACTTGATTCATCTCGGTTCCTTTCCTTGATATCAAGAGCACTGTGTTTAGGACGGAATCGCGCTCGTGACCGGTTTTACGCGAACGCCTGGCTTCCACTCATTCGCCGGCAACGGAAGATTTAGCCGCGAGCAACAGAAAACTCCAGCCAGGTTGATCCCGGACAAGCTGGTGTAAGCGATGCCACCTGAGTAGCGCAGATTGATTTCCAGCAGATGTGGAACTCCTTCTGCATTGTCTTTGGTCTGGGCGCTCACGATGCCATCGAGCTGGAAGTATTCTGCCGCAGCGATAGCAAGCTCAACGGCAGGCCCGTCAATCTCGAACTCTTGATAGAGCCCGAGCTTGCGCCGGCCGACCCACGACATAGCCTGTCCTTTGTGCATAACGATATCGACGGACACTTCGTCCCCGGGAAAGTGGGGCATGAGCAGCTGCGGTTCGATACGGTCGGATTGTGCATACAGGTCTCGGTAGACTTCGAAACGCACGCGGCGGCTATCGGGGTAGGCGAGGCTGCGGAAAGTGTCTGCCGTTTCATCGAACACCCAAAACCCAGCCCCATAGATGCCAGTAACCGGCTTAATGCAGATGCGACTGTCGGACTCGGATCTCAAAGCGCCGTATGCCTCTTGAAGCTCATCGGCAGTTCTCACTTCAATGCCCGGGACTACGGGCAGGCCAGCGGCTTGGCACTGCTCAGTGAAGATTGTTTTTGATTCAATTTCGAGTCGCTTGGCGTTTGTAACGCCTGTGACCAGATCAATGCCAGCGCTATGGAACCAATCGCGCTGGGCCTCAAAAGCCTCCAGGGTCTTGCAGGCGTGAACGACCTTTATTCCCCGCATACTGGCCTCATCCAGCACCCACTGGACGCGCTCAGCGCTATCCCGGGGTTCCACCAAGGCAACATCTGCTACTGAGGTAATCTCAGGCCTACGCTGGGAGTGAGAGGCGTACACAGTGATTTCTGGGTGTAACGCTGCGCGGGCGTTAAGCACTACGTCTCTTTGGCTTGATGGGCCTTCTAAAAACCAGATCATTTGAGGTTCCTATCCACAGTTTCCAGCTAATCGGTAGCCTGCCGAGATAGCAGCGTCAGCGCTTGGGAACTCAACTCGGTTGTTCGCTCCGATGCGGTTGTAACTGGGGCAGTCGGGGCGGTGATAAATCTGCGACCTGCGGTTGCCGCGCACTCCGCCGGCGAACGCCTTGCTCGCAAGGCCGAGGCTACTGGCTAATGATCCGTTGTTGTTGCGAGTAGATGCCCCCGTGCTGGCGGAAGAGCGCTCGCTGCTTTGCACAACACTGGCGGTGGCATCAAGGCGCGCGCGTCCTAGGGCGATGAAGACTGGGGCGTGGTCAGACACCTCTGCCCGAGATTTTTCATGCGACCAACCGATCATTGCTGGGAAGTTGATAACACCAGATGAGGTGATATCGAGAGTGGATTCCCGTTCGATCCAGAAGTTGTCGTAAAGGCTTGCGAACCGACCGTTAACGGACGAAAGAGTGGTGCCGCCGGTGGTTATCAGTGGCCGGGCAAATTGCTTCAGTGGCGCCCACGCCGGATTATTGGGGTTGAGGTTAAAGTCACCAACCAGCATGCGAGGAGTACCAGGGTAGACGTCCCCCAGCCATGACCAATAATCAGCCAGGGCGCGAATTTCTGGAGTTCTGTCCGCCTGCGATTTGCCGTAGACAATGTGGACGGTACCGATTGCAATTTTACTTTGATCCCGCTTCGAGCGGAATTGCGCTGAGAACGGTTCGCGCATAAATCGGTCCCCGCGATCTAAGTAGACAACGGCGCCCTCATCGTACTCAACCGCGCTATCGCGCAGGAGGAAAGCGTACATTTCCTTGTAGCTAGAGCTACCGATGGCATGGCTCGCGATGGTCGACCAAGACTCTCCAGATTGACGCTCAACTGCAAGCTCAAGGCGCTCAAGCCCTTCTTCGTTCATTACCTCTTGCAAGGCGAGGAGATCGACTCGCTGTGCGACTTCAGCGAGCGCTGTGAAGTTCTGGCGGTCTCCATGCCCAAGCCGTTTGACGTTCCAGGTGCCCACGATAATGTCAGAAGCGGATGCTAAACCTGAAGCGATAAGGCACGCAGCTAGGAGGCAAGTGCGGAGGAGGGGAATGATCTGACGCATTGCGAGTTATAGGTTCCTTTTGGAGTTCGGGCAATGAGGTTTTGGGCCGACAGCTTGGGCTACCGGCCTGGTCGGTTCAAAGGTGGTCGCGAATATGCGATACGCCTCTGCGGCCTTTGATCCATTGCTTGGGATTGAAATGGCTACCGTTTTTGTTAACCACCAGTTGAGCGACGATGGGTGTAACCACGGTCAGGATGATCAGTGCAGTGCCTCTCGCCTGCCGGCGTTGAGCTGCGTTTTTTCCTTGCGGGTTGAGTAGGGATACCAGGCTAAAAACCCAGAGCACGGCTAGCGGTATCTTGGTGCACAGCGCGAGGAATGCATAAGCCGCGTTATAGTTGTTGGATTTCAGAGTGTTGATGGCGCAGAGAATGAAAAGTCCAGCAGCAACAATTCCACAGATGACCATTGCATACTCAGGACGGCCGCCAAGCAAGGTGACAAAAACCAAGTAAATAACAAAGGCGGAAGCGGGAATCAAAAAGCACATGCCGAGATCATTGTAATCTTGGAAAACAATGATTTTTCTATTTTCCCCCCAGCCCATTACGATCCCTGAGATTACTACGATGAAGCCAACTATAAGCGCAATATTGTAATAGTCCATTCTGTACTCCCTCTGCACTTTACAAAAAAGAAGGGCCGCAAATTTATGCGACCCTCCCAGTCGGGCAACGGTTACTTAGCCGACGTTTACGCCATAGTTGCTTGCGAGTGGAGACAGCCCACCAGCGAAGCCTTGGCCAATAGCTTTGAACTTCCATTCGCCGTTGTGGCGGTAGACTTCGCCAAAGACCATGGCGGTCTCAGTAGAGGCGTCTTCACTCAGGTCGAAACGTGCGATCTCACTGTTGTCCTTTTTGTTCAGGACGCGGATGTACGCTTTGCTGACTTGGCCAAAGTTCTGGTTGCGGCTAGCCGCCTCATGAATGGTGACGCTGAACGCCAGCTTTTTGGCTTCTTCCGGCAGGCCGGCGAGGTTGACGCTGACAGTTTCGTCGTCGCCTTCACCTTCGCCTGAGCGGTTGTCACCGTTGTGAACAACGCTGCCGCAGCTGGATGTTTTGTTGTTGTAGAAAATGAACGAGTTGTCGTTCAGGACCTTTTCGTTCTCGCCCAGCACGAATACGGAAGCGTCGAGATCGAACTCGGTGCCGTCAGTAACGCGCGGATCCCAACCCAGGCCAACCAGAATGTCGCTGAGACCAGGAGCTTCCTTGGAGAGGCTTACCGACCCACCTTTTTGCAGAGATACTGCCATGTTGATTTACCTTTTCTTGATTGTGTCAGGTGTGGCTTAGAGCGCCACACCGTATTGTTGACCCAGAGCGCGCAGACCACCCTGATAGCCTTGGCCCACAGCGCGGAATTTCCACTCTGCGCCGTTGCGGTAGAGTTCACCGAAGACCATGGCGGCCTCGGTCGAGGCATCTTCTGCCAGGTCGAAACGAGTCACTTCAACGCCGGTTTCCGAGTTCACCAGGCGAATGAAGGCGTTCGAGACTTGGCCAAAGTTCTGGCGGCGCTGATCGGCATCGTGGATAGTCACGGCGATGACGATTTTATCGATGTCGGCCGGGATCTTGCTCAACTCGACCAGCAGAGACTCGTCATCACCATCACCTTCGCCGGTACGGTTGTCACCGGTATGTTCGACAGAGCCGTCGGCGGAGCGCATCTGGTTGTAGAAGATGAAGTCGGCGTCAGAGCGAACTTTGCCGCTGGCATTGAGAAGGAACGCAGAAGCATCGAGGTCAAAGTCTTGTCCATCAGTGGAGCGTGCATCCCAACCCAGACCAACAAGGATCTTGTTCAGACCAGGATCGGTTTTGGACAGTGACAGGTTTCCGCCTTTTTGTAGTGACAGGGCCATGTAAAACTCCTTTCTACTTTCTGTTTGTTTAACTATTAAGCCTGCATCTACTTCATTTCTTTCCGTAGATGCAGACGATCCTACTACTAATCAGTGTTTCACCTAATTATTCAGGCTGCTTCCGATTTTGGGTCGTCGTCATCGCGCTCTGGAAACAAGGCGCTAGCGACAACACCAATGGCAAGCACACCCAGAACAATGAACAAACTTGTGTTCGGGTCAATGCTGTAGCCGTGATGGAAAAGATGGTTCGTCGCGTTCAGGGCGAGCTTAGCGCCGATGAAGAACAGCAGAACGATCACAGCTTTTTCCAAGTGGACCAGATAGCGCTTCAGCGCTTCAAGCACGAAGTACATCGTGCGCAGACCCAGGATTGCGAAGATCATCGCCGAGTAAACAATCAGAGGCTCTCGACTGACCGCGATGATTGCCGGCACAGAGTCGAATGCAAACAGTACGTCCGAGACCTCGACCACACACACGCACAAAAACAGCGGGGTAGCGAACAACATGCCCTTGGCGGGTAATGTCATTCCCTTGTTCTCCGGCTTCTGCAGCTCCAGTTGAAGCTGCTCGCGCCGTACAAAGAAGTTGTGCCCATAGAGCTGTGGCCAGACAGGGAACAGCTTTTTCGCGAATCGGTATGCGATATGCTCGGAGTAGTCGACTTCTTCGTCATCATCACCACCGCTGCGGAGCATCATGATGGCAGTCCAGACCACGATTGCTGCGAACGCGATTTCTACCCAAGGCCCGAAAACGAGCAACCCGGTGCCGATCGCGACGAACACCATGCGGAATACGATTGCGCCAATCACGCCCCAATATAGGACCCGGTGGCGCAGGCCTTGTGGAACCTTGAACCAGGCGAAGATAGCCATGAAGACAAACAGGTTGTCCACGCTGAGTACCTTCTCCAGCGCGTAGCCGGTGAGGAACAGGCTCGCAACCTCAGGACTGTGACTCACATAGAGGAAGCCCGCGAAGCCCAGGGACAGAAGAATCCAAAACACCGACCAGGCTGAGGCGCCGGCCAGAGTGATTGGCTTGTCCTTCCGGTGGGTGGCCAGGTCCAGTAGCAAGGCCCCTACAGCCAGGCCAATGAAAACCGCAATCGTGGTCGGGGGGAAGCCAATTGCAGTGCTTACAGCTTCGTTTGCAGTAGTGTTCGTCACGGACACGGTATTTTCCTTTACAGGTCGAAGTCAGAAGGCGTCAGGCCAAGCTCGGCGCACAACAGCCGGCATACAGCTTTTTCCTGGTCATCGAAATCGCCGTCAGAGGCGCCGATGGCCATGCACACTCGGATCAGCAAACGAGCCTGTTCAGGCTTGTCTTTGATTTTGCCGACAATAGCGAGCGCTTCAGCGCGGCCAATTTGCTCATCGAACTCGAATTTGCTGCAGACGCGGTTAAAGGCTTCAATCACTTTATCCATGTCGAAGACTTTCAGCTCATCGGAGTTTTTGATGAAGCCGCTCATCTTCAGCTTTTCCGCAGAGCTGATTTCACCGTCGGCAGCGGCAACCAGAGCACAGCCGGCTACGATGGCTTCCATGAACTCTTTGTTCTTGAATTTACCTACCTCGGTCGTCAGCTTTTCCCGGGCAGCCAGTGTGTTTTTCTTCAACCAGTCAAGCATTACAAACTCCTCAAAATGGGGTTGGGCTGCGGTAGCAGCCCAGTGATTTACTTAGATCCTGCTCGCCATCTCAGGCCCCATCCATAGGCTTGGTCTAACTTGTCGTGGCCCCCGAAGAAGCGAACCTCTCGATTAACACGTACGGTACCGTTAATGTTTTCCAGCAGCGCGATGGCGCACATGCCTTGCTGACCACCTTCTTCGTTTAGGCGAACTTCGACCGGTGGCTGATCTGGCGCATAGATCGTCACGACGGCGTCAGTGGAGTGCCAGTTTGGTACGCCTTCGTAGATGAAGGCAAAAACTATGATCCGTTTAATTTCGGCCCAACGAGAACCATTGATGCGAAGCCACTCACCATCAGCATTTGCACCTGTGCGGTCATCTCCCATGAGCTCGATAAAGGGCTCATCGCGGAAGCTCCCGAACGAGTTGCCTAGGGCTTGTACAGCGCCGGCAGAGCCATTCTTGAGCTCGAAAAGGCACCCCACGTCCAAGTCGATGCCTTTTGACTTGCCAAAGCCAAGGAATCCGCCACCCTGCGGGCCACGGTTCCAGTTGAGGTTGACCTTAATCTCGCCGAAGTTGCCGTCTTTCTTTTCCAGACTGATGCTGGATTGGCGCTTGTCGAGGCTGATCTTGCTCAGGTTGATCGGCTTGGGGGATGCGCCGGGAGCAGGAGCCGGCGCCGGGGGCGGCGAAACGATAGGGCTTGGCGGTGGCGAATGAGGTGGAGCGATCTCGACTCCAAAGTGTTTGGCCAAGGGTTCAAGGCCTCCGGCGAAGCCCTGGCCAACGCAGCGGAACTTCCACTCATTGTTCCGCCGGTAGAACTCACCCAGGATCAGCGCGGTTTCGGTTCGCCCTTGAGTTGGAATAGCCGCTGTGGCGCCGCTACTCAGCTGTACCTGCACATTTGCGCAGGCACTGAAGCTGGAGCGGTTACCGTCGATGGTCGCGGTCAGAGCGATCTTTTCAATGGCCGGCTCGATGAGATCCAGATTGAGGCTGTATGTGGCAACACCGGGGTTAGCACTAACCATCTGCACAGCGCTGCGCTGGACTGAGGTCTGGCCGTAGAAGCACATGTCACCATCACCGCGAACCTTGCCGGCGGTCGTCAGGAGAAACGCTGATACATCGATCTCGATATTCGGGATCGGTGTGTAGTTGATGGTGGCGGTGATCACCCCTTTGGGGAGGGCGCAGTTAGCGCCCGGGCTGAGAACAGTGCTCATACAACAGCTCCTGCAGCCTCATTGACCAGATCCTGAGCGGTGCGGCCGTTGGTCACATTACCGACGGCGGTGAAGGTCCAGCCAGAGCCTTGGCGCTTGAGGTAGGCCATCACCAAGCCGGTATGGCTGCCTTGGTTGGACAGATTGATGCGTGCGAGCTCGGTATCGGTATCGGCGTCGACGATGCGGCAATAGGCGTTTTCGACTTTCGAGAAATTTTGCCCGGTGAAGGAGTTAACCGTAAATACCAATGCATCCATAGCAGGGCTCAGCTTGTCGAGCTTGACCGTGATGCTTTCATCGTCACCATCGCCGTGGCCGGTGCGGTTGTCGCCCGAATGCAGGATATTGCCGCACTTAGACTTCAGCGCGCGGAACCAAACGAGATCGACAAGGTTACGGTTGCTGTCCAGCGCAATACATGATGCATCCAGGTCGATGTCGTCGCCGGCGCCGCCGAGCAACTTACCAAAGAAGCCGGATGGCTTTGCAGCGTCCCAGCCAAGTCCGAGCCGGACATTGCGCAGAGTGGAACCGGCAGTTTTTTCCAGAGAAATGGTCTGTTTCTTTTCCAGCGTGATGGCCATGAGCGGCTCCTTATTAGGGGTTGGTTGCGACTCGAATCTTGCTTTCTGTACTGACTGGCACCAGTGGGCCATGGCGTACGCCGTGCCACTGAGCCCGCTCAACAACTGCCTGCGCCCACTGCAGGTGGGTTGCAGGCTCACACATGGCACCGCCGTGCTTGAATACTGCTTTCGCGTCGTCAGACATGATCAGACGAGCACTGTTGAGGTCTTCAATGCTTACTCGCAGTGCCTCGTGGATAGTTTGAATCTGTGAAGGATGGATTGCCGTTTTGCCGACTAATCCATTTAGCAGGTCAAGCTCAAGCTCTTCAGAGAACAGTTGATCATTGTCCAGGCGTTCGAAAACGGGGGCCGTAAGGTAAAAGCCGGCGGCGCCCATAATCCCCGCAAGCATTGGGATGACATATCCCATAGGGGTGCTGTAGAGCGTGTGGCTGGAGCTGCGTCGGAGCCCCAGGCATCCCATCAGGTCGTTACCGCCAATTCGCAGGGCGAGAATCTTTTTCTTCAGCGTTTCCGCCAATGCGTCGCGCAGCTCTACCATCGCTACTGGGTCGAATACATCCCGGGTTTCCAGCGTTGGCATGACCATCAGCGATGGATTGGTCATTGCTTGCTGCCAGCCTTGCAGGGTCGGCAGGTTCAGTTTTGGGGCGACAAATCCGTCTGCATGATGGATTAGCTGCAGATCGTTTAGGCCCTTGGCCATCTCGATATTCCGAGGACGAACGAACAGAACGGGATCTGAACGTGTGCGTCCGCCAGCGCGGTCAATGTTAGCCAAGAGCTCTTTAAGGTTTTCAACACCCCCTTCCACATCGGAATCCGATACTGCATCTTCGAGGCAGATCACGAGCGAGCGCAAACCGGGAATCTTGCCATTAAGAACTACGTCAGCCAGGTCATGCCGTGTGGCTGGCATGTAGAGTGTGGCGCCGAGTGCGTACGGGGAAATTGTGCTCATCAGCCCACCTTCTGGATGATTGTGATGGCTTGATATGGGCCAAGCTCGTTGCGTGCCTCTTTGACCTTAATTCCGGCGAGGTCTGCAAGGTGAATCAGCAGCTGCACGTCAGAGGAATTTTCGTTATGGACCAATACGTGCTCTGGCACGCGGCGCATGACCGCCCGCGTTGCTTCGGCGATCCCAGGCTTGACGCGATTGAGGTTTGTGACGCCGTGCTTGAGGGCGATGTCAAACACGACATCCATCGCGGTTCCCTGTAGCTCCGCGCGCTTGGCTTCGGTCCAAGGCGAAACCTTCGGGGCCGGCCAATGCTCGGAGTAAGCGGCCATTTGTCCCTGGATTGCCAAGATAAAGGTCTGAGTTAGATCGATGCTAGCGAGGTGTGAGTATCGTACGCAGCCGTGAAGACCGTCGTCACCAGGCCAGATAGTGCGGGAGATTAGTCCAGATACGGTGGCGCCAAGGATGCCGGAAGGGATAAGCCAGTCCTCTGCAGAGGCGGCGAGCCATGCTTTGCCACAGGGGTCAGCCAGAACGCACAGGCGGGGCTCGGCAGGGTAACCACCTAGCCCTTCAAGGCTGCGCTTTAGTTCCCCAGCGATAGCCCCCTTACCGGTCCACCCGTCTACAAAGACAATATTGGCTGTGCCGTGCGCACGAGCAATTGCATCCATTGCTGTCTTATCAATCCCTTTATCCCTAATGATGCTAACGCCATAGTGGTAGCATCGACGATGGCTCGATGATAGTGCACCTTTGAGCAGAACACCAAGGGGTAATCCAGCACGAACAAGCGAGACCAGAACAATCGGCCCTTCAGGGATTTCGCGGCAGATGGCATCGGCCAGAGAAAGGACTTCTTTCGCCATTCGAGTGGAATTGTGAGCAAGTGCTCGCACGAACAGACCGATGTGCGCGGGTGATGGCGCGCGCTCCATTGAGACCATCTCAGAGTAGTGCTTTTCACCAGATTGGATCAGCCGTTCTTTTTCTGCGGTTTCAGTGGGGTCGATGTTCATTTCCCGGAGAAGGAAGGTCACGTCATCTGGCTGGTAGCTGCCGCTGCCGACACCACTTAGGCCGGAAATATCAATCATCAACTTTCTCCATGATTGCGCGAGTGATTTGACTGTTGCTGGGTGTGCCCCAGAAAAGGCACTGACTCATAAAGCCAAGGTCGGAAATGCTGTCGCCAAAACCGATGACAGGGCGCTCGCCATTAGCTTCTTTGTCACGCCGAATAATTTCTTGGACGGCATATTTTTTGTTCAGCTCATTGGGCAGAAACGCGAGGTTGTTCCCGTTGATATGAACATACATGTTGCCTATCAAACCACGCTTGCGCATTTCAGCAAGTAATTCGGAAAGTGCCGACTCGGACGAGTTATTGTCCTTGGTTACGGTGTAAAAACCGGTGCCTAGCTCTTCGACCACCCAGCCTCTGAGCGAATGCCCAAGTTCGCCACCGATCAGGATGGCCTGTTCCGAAAGGTTTCGAAGCTGCTCTTGATAAGGCCGCAGAACCTCTGAGGTACGAGCCAGCCAGGCATCATCTGGCTTTCCCTCTGGCGTTAAAATAACGCCACCATGGGAGCAGATGGCGCTCCCGGTGAAAGGGATTTCAACGCGGCTGAATGCCTCGATGCTGCGAGCCGTAACAGGTATGACATCGGCCGTGTTGAGCAGCCAGGCCACGAACTGCTTCTGCGCGGCTGTCATGTATCCGCTGGGCTCGCCGGCCTCAGTGCGCGACGCAACATGGATAGGCGCTTCGGTCATCTTGCGCGCTGTCTGAAAAAGATTGTCATCCAGGTCTACGAGGACCAGAGGCTTTGGGTTAGACATCAGAAACCACCTCAGCACTGAGCGCGGACAATAGTTTTTTATCTACTGCCAAAGGGCTTGTCTCGGTACATACGATCACGCGGTCGTAGTCGCCAGGGCCAACGTTGTAGAGGAAGTTGGGGATCCCCAGTCCGTAGTTGTCGCCAAAGGCTAGGGCCTGCTTTACCTGATGGCCGATGGCAATCGGCGAGCGAGTGGTAGAACTGAAGTAGACGTCTACGCCTGCCTTTTCAAGTCGTTCTGCCAAGAGAAATGGCCGCCAGACGAACTCGTTTGTGCCAACCACAAGGACCTTTTCCCCTCGTGCCGGCATTTCGCTAACCTGAAGCGTGTCCCGGTGGTGCCTGACGCCAAGACGACCCCAGTCATTGCTGGGGTCGATAGGCCAATTACCGGCTTCTGTTGTGGCGACATCAGGCATGGATGGAAGGGGGGCATCTGGATTTTCGGCGAAAGAGTACCGTCCTTCCAGAAGAGCAACAGAGCGCGCCTTGTTGCCGAGGGCCTTGCCTACAGCATTGTCTGACCAGTCAGTTAGCGTCACCGTCACGACCTGCTCAATGCTGTCGAGCCCGGATTGCTGCAGCGAGGCGAAAAGGTTGATAAAGGTCTTCCCAGTAGATGCTTCGTCATCAACTAGAACGATCGACCGTGCCCCTTTCAGCATGGCCAGCACATCCCCATCGGTGGGCATGTGGATCAGGTGGGCGCTTGCGTGGCTATGCTCTTCTTCAAACCGCGCGTAGATTGGCGTCCCAAGGTCATGCCGGGTACTGACAATATAAAACGTATCATCCCTGCTTTGCTGCAGAGCACGATGGACCCCCGCTCCAAGGCCGACTGCGGTCTCAGCCATGCCCAATACGATTACGGGTCCAGGTAAATCAGCCGGTATCTGCGAGGCAAGAGATGAATAGGTGCCCTGCATAACGCTAGGTTTCACTGGTACATGTTTCCCCAGAACTTTAGAAACAAACAAGAATGCTCGCTTCGGATTGCGGCGCTCCGCAAATCCAAAAAGAAAGTCTGGATCAAAGTCCGATCTTTCAACCTCTACACTTAGAGTTCCGCGATCAAGGTTGACTGTTAGATGCTTGGGTTTCATTCATACAAACCTTAAATAATATTTACTTTATTTCTGGGCTTATTATGCCACGGCCGAAGGTTTAATTGCTGTTTTTCAGGTCTAGCCAGCTACTAGAATGAGCTTGAAAGCTCATGTTTTAGAGCCTCTGTCTCAGCCTCCAGTTATCAATAGAATACACGTAAGAAAGACCATGCAACACTAAGAACAGAAGAAGTGAAGCCGCTGAAAAAAACTCCGAGGCGGTGTTTGAAGCTGGAAAGGAGGAAAGATTTCATTTCTGCTTATCATCCGTGGATTGCGTTTCTGCCTTGAATGACATTCGATAATCTCTTGCGTTGCGCGACGCTAAACTGTCTTAATCATTTAGTAGTTGTTCCAGTGTCATGCATCGACTCCCTTCAGATGACATAGATCTTGGCATTGAAGAGCGCGGATTTTTTTCAGTCATGCTGGAAGCCAATCCGCGTTCAGTCACTAGCGCTTAGCGAATGTTTTCCCATGGCAGCTTTAGATCATCTCTGCCGAAGTGGCCATAGGCTGCTGTTGGGTAATAAATCGGCCGCTGCAGGTCTAGGCATTGGATGATCCCTGCCGGGGTGAGATCAAATTCTCGGCGCAGTTCATAGGCCATCTCCGCGCTGCGGTCAGGTGTTACACCTTCTGCCTCCACTAGAAAACTTACAGGCTCAGACACTCCAATGGCATAGGCCAGTTGAATCAGTGCCTTGTTTGACCAACCCCGAGCGACGATCTGTTTGGCAAGAAAGCGCGCCATGTAAGCAGCAGAGCGGTCTACCTTGGACGGGTCCTTTCCAGAAAAAGCGCCACCGCCGTGGGGTGCAGCGCCACCGTAGGTGTCGACAATAATTTTGCGCCCGGTCAGACCTGCGTCGCCTTTTGGTCCTCCGATTACAAAACGTCCTGTTGGGTTGATCAGTTCTCGGTAATTCTCAGCTCTGAGGTGAGCAGGAATCACAGCACCGATGATTTCGCTGCTCACAAGCTGGCGTAGCGTATCGGTGTCGATCTCGGCATCGTGCTGTGTTGAAAGCACCACGGATTCAATCGCAACCGGCCGTCCTTCTTCGTAGCGGAAAGTGACCTGCGACTTGGCATCTGGGCCAAGCCATGCAAGTTTTCCTTCTCGCCGCAGCATTGCCTGTTGGCGTACCAGCTTGTGTGCAAAGACGATTGGAGCGGGCATAAGCTCTGGCGTTTCATCGCACGCATAGCCAAACATCAGTCCCTGATCACCAGCTCCTATGATGCCATTCTCTCGGTCAACACCTTGGTTGATGTCAGCTGACTGGCCGTTGAAGCGGATTTGTATTTCGCAGCGGTCTGGATCGATGCCCGTGTTGCCATCCCGATAGCCTGCATCGCGAAGTACTTTGCCTACAATTGAAACTGCCTTTTCGCGGACGGCTCGAAAGGTCTCAGGGCTGCGGGTTTTGAACTCACCTGCAACCACTACACACTGATCGGCGAGTAGAGTTTCACACGCGACGCGCGCATATGGATCGTGACGTAGAAACTCGTCAAGAATCGCATCTGAAATGCGATCAGCCAGCTTGTCAGGGTGACCCTCGGAAACAGATTCCGATGAAAAAAGACCATTAAATACAGACATTCGTCGTTCCTCTTTAGCCGCTTTGGCGAAGTGCCGGGGGCGGCAATCCGGATCAAATCCCCCCAGTCTGATGCTTGTCAGCAGGCAGAGCATCCACAAAAAATCATTTCAATAAAATCAGTTGCGGCACCGCGTTTTCACCAGACCAGATAAATGCATTCTGTTCCAGTCGGATAGCCAGGGCCTTGGCTGATTCCAGCTCAAGTCCGAAAACCAGATAGCTGTCCTCGCCCGGCCATTGGTTGGAGGGATGCTGGCCGATGCCCGGCAGAAATACGAGGCCGCGCTTGGTTAGCTCGTCGGCCAAATCGCTTTGCCGTATAGCATTAGCCTCATGCTCAAGGGGTTGGCTGAACGGATTGCATGCGGTCACAAAGGTGCTGCAGCTGGCACCATGGGCTTGGTGTGCATCCAATAGATCGGCAGAGGGTTGGCCTGCGAGCAGCCTGAATGGCTGTGAAGCGTGCACCCAGTATTCAGTCTCTAGGTAGGCCTGTAGGGTGTCGGACTCGATGGTTGTCGTAGAAAACAAAAAACCCTCCGTTTAGCGGGAGGGCCGACGACTGTCCCGTTTAGTTGTCTCTAATGAGACCTCATCCGCTTAAGCGATTCCACCTTGCCTGGGAGGGCTGGTTGGCATGGGCGTCGGCCCAACTCTTGATGTGGCTGCCATGGTAGCCATTAAGGTAGCCACCGATCAAGTCTTCATCAGTTCCTGAGCAGCCTTTTCAGCTGACTCGGCTGACTCCACGAAGTAAAAAGAGTAATCAGAGGACATCCCGGGTCCGCCCTCAAACGCCCACTCGTAGGATTCATCGGCATTCTCATTGACTATCTCAAGCAGGCTTTCAAATACATCTCTCTCGCTCAGGTCGTCGCCGCCTTCCTCAAGCAGTTTGTACCATCGATCATTGAAGATGTTTTTTAGCGCCCCGCCTTCGGCATTGCGAAACGTCCGATCCACAAGCAATAGCAGGTGCTCGCAGCCACTTGCTTGCTTGCAGAATGGGCATTGCTCAGTTCCATCGGTATCAGACATCTTGATTCATCAACCTGTTAGGCCATGCGTTTGTTTGTTGCAGCGCCAGCCTAGTACAAAACGGGGAGTGGAAGTAGGCCAAGCCGTGATGTGGCCAAAAATAAACAGGTGAACCAACCGTTTGAGCGACATTGAAGCCGCTCAATCAGTTAGCTACCTGTGACCTGCTCTAAGTGCCGATTTCGGTATCTCCTATTCGACTGAATATCCAGCACGCCAACACTACAGCGATCAGCAATGGTGGAAAGCGCACCATCAGCATCACCAGTAACAAGACCGCCAGGCAGCCTGCCAGGATCCCGGCAAACATCATCGCAGCACCTAAAGTGCGTAGCAGCCGTTTCATACCTCCTCCTTCCGTGCGGCTTGCGCTTCCAGCTTTTCAGCCAGGCTGGGCTTGCTGGAGGTGGCTTGTGATGTGGTTGTTGAGACGGGCACTCCACCTTCCGGGTAGAACTCCTCAACGATGGCGCTTACATCCTCCTCGCTGTCCTATCACTCAAACGCCAGTGCCACATGCAACAACCCTAGATCACGTGCTGGATAGTTGTATGTGGGGGATAGACAGCGCTTTGCGCCTTAGAATAGTCTTGAAGCACAAAAGGGACAGCTCAGCGTGCCCAACGCTCAGCCGAGCGGACTTTGCACTCCGGCAAAGGCATTACCAAGGACATGGGTATAAATCTGCGTAGTACGCACATCGGCATGGCCAAGCAGGGTCTGCACCGTGCGAATATCACTGCCGCGTCGCAGCAGCTCAGTGGCAAAGGTGTGTCTAAAAGTGTGGCAGCCAGCTGGCTTGCCAACCGCCGCCGCACGCACAGCCCGTCTTACCGCCTTTTGCACCGCACAGACGTGCAGGTGGTGCCGCACAATGTTGCCTTCTTCGTCTGCACACAAACCCTGAGAGGGAAACAACCACTGCCACTGCAACGTCCGCGCCGCATTAGGGTACTTGCGGCGCAGCGCATAGGGCAAGCTGACGTCGCATTGGTAAAACGCATCTTTCTCGCTCCATGCCCGTTGTATCCGCGCTCTGCGTTCACGCAGCGGTTCTATCAGCGATGTTGGCAGCAGCGTGGTGCGGTCTTTATCTCCCTTACCGCTACGCACCGTGATGATCTGGCGGTCGAAGTCGATGTCCTTGATACGCAGCCGACAGGCTTCGACAACACGCAGCCCCGAGCCGTACATCAGCGACGCAATCAATTTGTGAGGCTCAGGCAGCAACCCGATGATCTGGGTTGCTTCACTGTGCGTAAGCACCGTCGGTATGCGCGCAGGGCGTTTGGCTCGGACAGTCTCACCGATATCGCCCAGCGGCCGATCAAGCACCTTGCCGTAAAGAAACACCAGAGCATTGAGCGCCTGATTCTGCGTGGCGGCGGCCACATGTCGGCTGACGGCCAGCCAGGTAAGAAACTCGCTAACTTCCGCTGGCCCCATCTCCAGCGGGTGACGCATCCGGTGGTAGCGCAAGAAATAGCGTATCCAGTACCAGTAGGCCTTCTCGGTGCGAATGCTGTAGTGATTCACCCTAATGACGTTACGAAACTGTTCGCGCAGGCGTGGCTTGGCTGGTGTGGTATCCATATCGCATCCATGCTGTATGTTTGTCCAGTATTATTGGTTGCGCAAAAAGAGGAAGTCAAGCGAACACAAGCCAAGCGCGCTGGTAGGAGGGTAACCAGTTGTTTTACAAAGAAAGCTTACGCATTGAATCAGCCGGCCGAGGCGTTGTTATGAAGAAGTCACGAATATGCAATCATAAAGCCGTCGGTCCACTCAACTGTTACGTGTATCAAGGTCTGGTAAATAGGAGAATAGATCATGAGTGAATACTATCTGTATCAATGCGCAGGTTGCGCAACGACACTCTATGGCGATTACCTACCAGAGGGAGAGCAATATACATCTGTAATGAATGGTGACTTATGCGAGTCTTGTCAGCACCAGCAGGAAGAAGATGATTGGTATGACGACGATGACTAAGAGCCTTACTTATTGTTGGACATTGCGTAATTTAGGTGGCGCTTGACCCCTTGGTACCAATTATCACGTAACAAGTCGCTGTAGTACGCGGCCGATGGCCGCCGGACGCCCTTTTCATTGCGGCTTCGCCTCCATTACAAGGGCGCCGCTAAGCTCAGCGTTACATGAATAAATTAACTCGACAAACCAATAACAGGAAATAAAAAAGCCATGAAAACAAACTTAAAATGTATAATTTTTCTATCTATTTTTACGGTTTCACCCACGCTGACAGCCCAGAATTATGTTATTCCTCCCACATCCTCAACTCGGAATTATGTTCCTGTTATATCAGATGAGAAAATGGAGCAATGCGTAAAGATATATAATGAGGCCGAGTGGTTATTTGAAAAAATAAATAGAACGCAGGTTGATAGCTACAGTCAGCAATCTGTAGATAATTACAATGCAATGGTCAGAAAGCACTCTGCAATGACTAATACGTTTAATGCCGAATGCGCTGGGAAACAATCACACTCTGCCTGTGAGGCAGCCAGAAAGCTCAATATGGAACAAGGCTTACCTTATCAAGAATGCTAATGCCTGCATTACTTTGCCGAGGACAAGTATAAAACATGTGCAATTATTGGCATGCATCTATGCAGCTCCATGTAACAACTGGTTCAAATCGCTCGCTTCGCTCACTGGGACCGGCCAAAGCCGGCCCTTTAACCAAACGTTAGCCATCAAAAAGGAGCCCTCGATGTACTGTAGCCAATGTGGCGCTGAGACAAGCACAAGCGCAAGGTTCTGCCAAAGCTGTGGGGCTGAGTTAAAAAGCCAAAAGGATGTCGAGATAGCTCACGCATCAACGATTACGCCAAGTAAACCTAAGGAAATATCACAATATAGTGAGTCAGTCGTAGCCGGTGACGCCAGTGCAATCGCAAAAGACCAAAGCAAGACATTCATGGGCGGCATTCATTATCCATGGAGGCGGGCGGTTGCAGGAGCTGAGTGCAACACGGTTATTGAATTGACGCAG
>CEVI01041566.1_pt1 | contig 19921 bp, 14 predicted proteins | sample 531471 | NCBI WGS metagenome assembly CEVI01 (sample SAMEA2623513, study PRJEB7988) | marine metagenome | isolation source: saline water (ENVO:00002010), including
AAGTAGATGGCGATCTTCACGACCTGCACATATCCCTTGATCGGGCGACTGCGCGATTCCGGGCGGCGGGAATAAAGCTCGTTCGCGTAATCCAGCGCACCGCCGATCGCCATCGCGATCGACAGCACGATCATCGTGCGCGCGATGTTGACCGTCACGTTCACGACTTCTTCCGGCAGGTGCGGCACCAGGCCGATCCCGCGCGAGACGAGCAGCAGGGGTATCACCGTGGTGAGCCACGCCGCCGACCGGTCCACCGTATCGGACCGTGCATCCAGATAGGGCGCGGCGATGCGCAGCAGGACCTTCTTCAGCAGCCAGTTGACCGTCAGCGCCGCCACCGCCAGCGCGCACAGGGCGATGAGCGACTGGAGCCACAGCGGGAGGCCGGAGTAATCGTCTAGCAGTCTTTGCATGCGCGGCCCCTAGACTGCGGTTGCCCGGCGGTTCAACCCTGCCGAACAGACGGAATTTTCGCCCGATCAAACGTATGATCGACATGCGTACCATCTGGACGCACGGGGGGCGGATCGTTAGTCGCCCGCGCCATGAGCGCATTCAAGGAAGGTGACCCGACCACTCTCAACCGCCTGTACGGGCGCAGTCAGGGCAAGCCCCTGCGCGCATCGCAGCAGGATCTGGTCGACCGCCTGCTACCGCAGATTTCCGTGCCCGACGAAGGGCCGGTGACGTCGGAAACCCTCTTCGGTTTCGACCGCCCGCTGCATTTCGAAATCGGTTTCGGCGGCGGGGAACATCTCGCCGAACGCGCCGATCTGCTGCCCGATCATGGATTCATCGGCGCGGAACCCTTCGTAAACGGCGTCGCCCAGGCCCTCACCCACGTCCGCGACCGCACGCTCGCAAATGTCCGCATACACCACGGCGATGCGCTGGAAGTGCTGCGCCGCGTGCCCGACGGCGCGCTGACCATGCTCTATCTCCTGCACCCCGATCCATGGCCCAAGAACAAGCATGCCAAGCGCCGCATGATGAACGATGGCCCGGTCCGCATGTTCGCCGACAAGCTGAAACCGGGCGGTGAATTCCGCTTCGGCACCGACCACGCCGTCTACCTGCGCCACGCCCTGATGGTCATGCGGCGCTTCGGCGACGACTTCGAATGGATCGTCGATGGCCCGGCCAGCTGGCAGAACCGCCCGTCAGGCTGGCCCGAAACGCGCTACGAACACAAGGCCCGCACCGTCTATGGGCATGAGGTCTGGTACTTCCGTTTTCGACGACGCCAGGATACGAAATCCTTGTAAAATAGGGCACTTAGATAAATCTGCCCACGCTAACCTCGGACGAGGCGTTCCACCATTGGTTCTCAGGCAACGGGCCGCGCGGAAGCGGAACGCCTTCAGCTCCTAATTGCTCAGGGATCGATCCCGTCGAGGACGATAAAAAGAGACGCCGCGAAGCGGTCGATTTCGCTTTCCATAACTATGGGTGGCATTTGGCGAGAACCTGTCGGAGCGACGCATGGCAAAGGCTCGTCAAGCGCGCCATCCGGCTGCCCTTGCACCTGTCCTCGGGAAGAGGCCGCTACCACGCATCACGCGCCAGGACTTTGCAGTGGTGCTTCATCCCCTGCCTGCCGAACAGGTTGCAAACCGGCGCGACGTATTCGCGGTGATGCGCTAATTATTCCGTTGGGCGGTAAGCCGCGGCAACATTGAGCGGAGTCCGCTTGAGGGCATGGATACCCCGCCCGCGGTACGACCTTGCGACCGCCGGCTTTCAGACGATGAGTTGCGCCTGATCTGGAATGCCGCGCCCTCTTGCCCTCCCTGCTTTTGTCCTATCGTCCGACTGCTGATTATGATCGGCCAGCGACGTTAGGAGGTTTCTGGAATGCTACGGTAGGAGGTCGACCGAAATCGTCAGAAAAATTCGCAACGATGGGGCTCGGAGTATGCTGATCCCCCCGGCCCCATCGAAGCGTTTTGCAGATTCTCTTCTACCGTCGTTTAGAAATTGACCCGTGCTCGCAGGCCGTAAGTCCGTGCGTCATTGAGGAAGCGGATGTTCAAAGACGAACCGACCAGAGCCTTCTGCGATACTTCCTCGTTCAGGAAGTTGCTCGCCCATGCCTCCAGCCTGAAGTTGCCGATCGTATAACCGGCGCCGAGATTTAGTGTCACGAAACCGTTCTGGCGGTCGGGAAAGCCCGCGTCCAGCGCACTCTGGCGCGTACCGTCCAGGAACACGATGTCATCCTCGTTGAACTGGGACAGGAAGAAGGAGGACCGGTAGTTCAGGAGAGCCTGCCAGTCGAAACGGCCCGAGCCGATGTCGAACCACTGGGATAGTCGGGCACTCAGGTTCATCTTGGAGGCAAGCGGGAGCCGGTTGCCAACCAAGCTGACGAGCGGAGATTGCCCACCGGCATCGAAATCCTGAGCTCGGGCATCTGCCACCACACCTTCGGTGACCTTGGTGTCGAGATAAGCCGCATTGAGATCAAGCGCGTAATGTGCCGGCAGTTTAAGTCGCAGTTCGGCTTCCGCACCATAGATACGCGATGCACCGATGTTCCGGTTGACCAGGGAGTATCCATTGCAGACTGGCGGGGCCTGCGTTTCGTCCAGGTTGATACAAGTCAGATCCTGAAAAACCTGATCCGAATAATCGTAGTAGAACCCCGTCAGGTTGAAGATTGCCCGGCGACCGAAAGCATCGAAACTGTTCCGGCTGCCGATTTCATAGACAACCAGCTTTTCGGGGCTGAATGCTTCGGGAATTGTCGAACCGTTGAAACTGTCATTGAAGCCGCCGGACTTATGTCCGGTAGACACCTTAGCATACAGCATGCTGTCCGGTCCTATGTCGAATTCCAGGCCGGCTCGCCAGTCGACAAAGTCGAACTTGGCCTGACCGATCTGCTGATCGGGAATGGTCAGTTCGACAAAACTGAAGCCCCCACCGAATCCGGCCGGACAATCGACGAAGCCGTTGTCGATATCGGGTCGGTCGATACAGGTACCGTTCGGATTGGTGCCATCGGCAATCGCACCGATCTGCTGGATGAGAGTATCGCGCAGACCCGGGCTGCGGATTCCCTCGATCAAGAACTGAGCGCGGCCCTGCAGCGTGTCGATGGCGCTGACATTGAAATTCGGGCGATCGAGCAAGTTCGGGCGGAAGCCTTCGGTTCCAAGACGTGTGGCAAAGCAGCAGGCGAAGTCTTCGCCGCCCAAGGTCAGAGCCCAGTTTCCACCGATACCGTAGCGGGATTTCTTTTCTTCGGTGTATCGTAGCCCGCCGAATACGCGCAGGCGATCCGTAATGTCGTAGGTTCCGTCACCGAAGAAGGCGAAGCTCTCGCCATTGACATCGGGCATGGTGAATTCGGTGCCCGAGTAACAGCAGTATCCGCGGTCGGCGACCGCCATATAGCCTACCGCCTGATCTTCCTTGAAATAGAAGCCGCCCAGGTTCCAGCGGAAGCGCTGATCCTCGTTTGCGGACAGGCGCGCTTCGTAAACCTGGCTCTGCGACCTCGTCTGCCAGAAATTGTTCGAAAAGTTGTCGTACTGGAAATTGTCCAGGTCGCGCCCGGGATAATCGATGCCCTCGCTGCTGGCGTTGGCCTGGTAAAAATCGACCGAACGGTAACTTCCGGTCAATTCGCCCGTGAAGGTGCCGAAGTCGTAGGAAAGCTTGCCCTGGATTCCCCAGAGCTCGTTCTCCATGTCGCCCTGCATGCCGCGATAGACGACATCCTTGAGGTTCAGCTTGTCTGGACGCAGGCCAGTTGCGGTAACGGCGCCGAAGATGTTCGCTCCGGGATAGCCGGTTCCCGTCTCCTTGCCGTAATCGCCAACGACAGAGACGCTCAAACGATCGTCAGGCTCCCACAGCATGGAAAGTCGCCCGGCGTAGTTCTCTTCAAGTCCCGCCGGCTTGAGCTGGCTGGCCTGTTCGTCGGTAGAAACATTGCGAAAACCGTAATCCCGGTCGACGTAATAACCAGCAGCGCGCACGGCGAGTGTATCGCCTAAGGGAATATTGATCGCACCTTCCGCACCGTAAGACGAGCGGTTGGCAATTTCGGCCTGTGCGTAGCCGCTGAATTCACCAAGCCGTGGCTTTGCAGTGATGATATTCAGCGTGCCCGCAAGCGCGTTGCGCCCATATAGCGTTCCTTGCGGTCCCTTGTTCACCTCGACCCGTTCGAGGTCGTAGAACATCAGGCCCAGGCCACGCGGCCGCGGAATATAGGTTCCGTTGAGATGGGGGGCGGCACCGGGATCGCCCAGTTCGGTGTTGTTCGATGAACCGACGCCCCGGATGAAAATCTCGACATTGCCTTCCTGGTTGGCGATGCTCAGACCTGGCACGGCCGCCTGCAGCTGACGAAGTTCGACGATGCCGTCCTGTCGTAGCTGATCGGCATCGAGCGCCTGAACCACGCCAGCCACTTCCTGAAGGTTCTCTTCGCGGCGGTTGGCCGTGACGATGATGACATCTGTGCCATCATCTTCTGTCGCTTCGCTTGGCGCTGCCGTTGCGGGTGCGGATTGGGCGTGAAGCGGCACGGCAGCAACCGAGCAGAACAACATGGTGCCGAATGTCCCGGCGAATTTTAGTCTGGTCATAGTATCCTCCCCTTTGGACCGATCCGATGCGGTCGTATTTACTTGCATGAAAGCTGTTCACCCGTGGGCGACATGATGCGTGCCGACGCGAGGGTGAGATCGAGCTGCCCGTCGGTCACCAGCATGAGCGGTGCATCTACGCCGCTCATGTCGACGCCTGCCTGCGCGAAACAGTTCAATGGGAATGACGCGCGGGTCCATCGTCCCGTTTCTGCGGCGGTTGTCAGTAATGCGCGCACGGGAAATCCGCCGCCGCACTCCTCGCCGCAGGTCATTAGCAAATTGACGTCTGCGGTAGGTGCCTTGTCGACCTTGAATTCCAGTTCGAGCGCGAGGCCCCCATTAGCCTGACGCGTCAGATCCATCCCGGAGTCCTGAGCGATCGCGACGGCAGCTCTTCCTGATCCGGACCACCGAAGTCGAACCGCGTCTTCCTGCGCATTGCGATCGGCACCTTGAGCAGTGATGAGATCGGGCGCAGGGTTTGTTGCAAGCGCGCCAGGTGAACCGATGAGCAGCTGACGGCCCGTGGCTACCCGCCCGCCGGAAAATAGCATGTTCTCGTCCGTCGGAGCTGCGCTGGCACGCTCTTCAGGAAGCTGATCCAAAGAGCCATCTTCGGCAGTCGTCAGTCCATAGCCATAAGCAAAGAGCGGATTGTAATCCGCATCACCTAGGTTGACGTTCGTCTGGTCGCTCGATCGTGGCCAGCTGTAGGACAATCTTCCGGTAAATTCCGACTTACCGAACAGACCATCCGCTACGCCGCCGCCTTCGGTACCGGGAAGCCATGCTGCTACGAACGCATGGGAAGCATTAAGAAGCGGATTTACCCACATCGCGCGCCCGGAAAGAAAAACCGATACCGTCGGAATTCCCGCGGCGCGGAATGAGCGCAACAGCGCAAGGCTGCGGGCGTCGTCATACCCCACGTCCGGGCGGTCGCCCTGGAACTCGGCGTAAGGATCTTCCCCAAATACGACGATCGCCACATCGGGGCGGTCGCCGTAGCTGCCGTCAGGGGACAGAGTGGCGCTTCCGCCCGCGTCTGCCACCGCAGCTTCGATGCCTTCCCATATGGATTGCGCGTTCGGAAAATCGGACCGTTTTGTATCTGTTCCCTGCCATGTCAGGGTCCACCCACCGGTCTGCTTGGTCAGATTGTCGGCTCCATCGCCTGCCACAAGCACCTTGGCTGCTGGATCGAGTGGCAAAATTCCGTCCTGGTTTTTGAGCAGCACGAGAGATTTGCGAACGGCCTCGCGCGCAATGGCGCGGTGATCGGCGCTGCCCAGGCGCTCGAACTCTCCGGCGTAGGGTCGAGAAGAGGGCTTGCCCGCTTCGAATAAGCCGGCTCGAAATTTCACTCGCAGGATGCGGCGCACAGCGTCGTCGAGTCGGGCCGGAGGCAATGCTCCACTGCGTGCGTTCGCCAATGTGTTCTCGTACAGACCCTTCCAGCTATCGGGCGCCATATACATATCAAGTCCGGCGATGACCGATTGCGCACAGTTGGTGGCGGTACAGCCTTCGACCTGGCCATGCCCGTTCCAATCGCCGACGAGAAAACCGCTGAAGTTCCAGCGATCCTTGACAACACCCGTCAGCAATGAGGCGTTTCCATGCATCTTCGCGCCGTTCCAGCTGGAAAAGCTGACCATGATCGATTGCACGCCCGCATCTATGGCGGGAAGGTACGGCGGGCTGAAGACATCGCGCAGGCGGCCTTCATCGATCCGCGCGTCACCCTGATCCTTGCCACCCGCGGTTCCGCCATCGCCCAGGAAATGTTTGGCGGTGGCTACGATGTGCGAACCACGCAACCAGTCATCATCACCGAGCTTGCCTTGCAGGCCTTCTATCAGAGGGGCTGCATAAGACGTTGCAATATCCGGTGTCTCGCCAAACCCTTCGTAAGTCCGGCCCCAGCGATCGTCCCGCACCACGGCAAGTGTGGGTGCGAAGGTCCAATCGAGGCCAGTGACGCGCATTTCGATCGCGGTTACTTCCCCGATACGCCGCATCAAATCCGGGTCGTTGGCGGCCCCGAGCCCGATATTGTGCGGAAACAGCGTAGCCCCCACGATGTTGTTGTGACCATGAACGGCGTCGCTGCCCCAGATTACCGGAATTCGGGGGAGATCGCCCTGCGGCTTCATCGAGGCGGCATAATAGGCATCGGCTGCCTCCAGCCATTTCGAAGCCGGCGCGTTGTACTCACCTGTCGGCGTCGAATTGCCACCATTGAGGATTGATCCGAGGTGATAGCGGCGAACGTCTTCGGGTGTGGCACTCGCGATGTCAGCCTGAATGATCTGCCCGACCTTCTGTTCAAGCGACATTCTGGCGATCAGCGCATCGATCTGTTGTTCGATTGCCGGGTCAAGCGCGGCAGCAAGACCCTTGGCGGGCCAGCGCTGCGGATCGGCCACGGCACTCGAATTCGCGTGAGCAATTGCGGGCACTGCCGTGTGCGCCGCGCCCAAAGCAGCCATAACAGCCACAGACAAAATTGCGGTCTTGCGACGCCTCACTACCCTCTCCCAAATTCATATGACAACGTTTACCGTTGCTCCTGACAACGTTTACTGCGGTGCATCGACACAAGTCAAGAGAGGCGCTAGTCAACTTGCTCAGGGACCCCCGCCGGGTTATCCGATAAGCACATTTTCGGGAGGGGCCGCCATTTCCAAACGCTCGACGATTATCGATGTGGCGAACCTCGCCGGAGTGTCGATCAAGACGGTTTCCCGCGCATTAAACGATGCTCCTCACGTGAGCGCCGAGGCGCGCGAGCGCGTGAAGGCCGCGGCGGCAACCCTGGATTATCATCCGAATATAGCTGCCCAGAGCCTTATTGCCCGGCGTAGCTTTCTCATCGGACTGACATATGAGCGACCGAGCCCCAGCTACGTGGTTGAACTCCAAAACGGTGCGCTCGCTCGGCTCGAGGAATCGCGTTACCGCCTCGTCGTCCTGCCGTTCCGGAATGTGGCCGATCGCCCAGCAGAACTCGGACGGCTGCTCATCCGAGCTGGACTGGACGGTGTCGTCCTTGCACCGCCCGCCTGCGACCAGGACGAACTGCTGGCAATGCTCGACAAGCACCGACTGCCTTATGCTCGCATAACGCCTCACAGCGCGATGGACCGGGGTATCGTGCTAGCAATGGACGAAGTTGCAGCAGGCCAGGCTGTCGCCGCGCACCTGCTGGAATTGGGTCACACGCGCATTGGGATCGTTTTGGGAGATCCCACGCATGCGGCCAGCGCGGCGCGCATGGAGGGATATCGCCGCGCCTTTGCAGAAGCGAAGGTCGTCATCGATGATCGGCTCATCTTGACCGGCGATTTTACTTATGACGTGGGCTACAAGGTGGCGGAACATCTTCTGCGCCAGACACCACAGCCGACGGCCATTCTCGCGCAGAACGACGATATGGCCGTGGCTGCGATGGCTGCGGTACGAGACTGCGGATTGTCGGTACCCCACGATATATCGATCGCCGGCTTCGACGATTCGGAAGTCGCTCGTACCGCTTGGCCCCAACTTACGACGGTTCGTCAGCCAGTCATGCAAATGTCATGGGACGCAACAGATCGTCTGATTGGATGGCTGGACGCGGATCAAAAAGATGGAAGCGAAGGCGAAATGGCCTCCGCTCGCCGCGGCAATCACCCCCACCAATTGGTCGTCCGAGCGTCCACCGCCCCGCCGAAAGTTTAAGATATGCAGCAGATTGAAGTCATTTCTAGCTGAAGTCTTTGGGTGTGCGCTCCTAAAAGTCTCGCTAATCCGAATACGGTATCCCGGCGATGGGTATCGCAGGGGCCAGAGCACCCCTGCCCGTTTTCCTCGTTCCATTCGCCGAACGAAGACGGTCCGGTGTCAGTCCCTTCTCAGACCTTGCAGTAGAGCGAGTGATTGAATGAGGCGTTGCGAAGTTTCGCCGCTGTCTAGTTTTCCGGCGTAGTTACGTAACCCCGACCGCGACTTATCCGGTATGGCCCGCGGCGCTCTGACAAGCTCTTTCCTTTCCAGCTTAATGCTACCCATTCGTGAGCGGCAAGGTGATCGACTGCTTCATGGACGCGCGGCATTGCCGCGCGCCAGCCGTTCTTGCGGTGTGAAGCGATCCTTCGTGCGACCTCGCTAGGGCATATCGTCGCGTCCGCCTCTCTTTCTCCCAACATTGCCAGGACTGCAGACCTTGCAATCTTGTCCGTCACTTCCGCTTTTGTCCGGACGTCATGAGATCAGGCTTCTTCGGGGGCTTCCAGTCTGGCGGCAGAACAGGGCGCTGCCGGCTCGTGCCCAGTCCCATCGTACCTGGCTGCTGGCGAGCCAGCCCCGACGTATCGGCGGCTTCAGCGTCTGTGGCTTCTGCTCCGCCTCGCATGAGACTGATGCGGTCACGAATTTGCCGCGCTTTCTCGAAATCGAGATCGCTGGCCGCGATTTCCATTTCGCGTTGGAGATCCTCGAGGGTCTTGCTCATTTCCTGTCAACGTGCAGACATCCGCTTTAGTGCCGCTGGATTTCCAAGTTCAGCCACGAAGAAAACAAAAATGAAGAGATCGAGGGAGGGGCCTGCCGGGTCTGCGGAGCCGGAAACGATCGTGGGATATTTTGAAAGACGCCCGCTCGATGTTATTAGTATACGTCAAGCCAATCATTAGAGACTGAAGTTCCATTACGTAAGCTGTGTAGCATGATCTAAGAAGGCTTCAGCCAAGAGCCACACGCTATGTTTATTCGTCACCCCACCACGGACCAAATGTTACCAGATGATATCAAACTGGAGGACGATTGGGTTCGCCATGATGGGGCGAAACGAAGGGCGCCGGTCGGTGATCAATCCCTAATTCTTTTGCGCGATGGCACGATTTTCCGACCGATCTCACCGCTGCCCAATAAATGGGGTCCATTCTACGAAATGTGCCGGTGGGAGTGGAAAGGCCGGGACCGAAGCACGTTCGATGTGATGGCTTATCGTGAGATTGAATGACGAACGCGATGCTGCTTCCTCACCAATGTACGACGCACATGACTGTTTAAGGTCGGCGGTAATGGACGAGCAGGATTCACGGTAAGGTGGTGCGAAAATCGCTTGGCCGAATACCGTGTTTGGCAAGCTTGTCGTATAATGTCTTGCGCGGAAGCTCGAGCTCGCGTTGGACTTGTGTCACATTACCTTCATGAGATCGCAGCGCATCCTCGATGATTGTCTTCTCAAATTGAGCCAACATGGTTTTCAGACCACCTTTTTCGCTGACCTCGGTTTGCGAGTTAGATATCTCGGTTAGGCCCATCACAAAATTTTGGGCAAACATTCGCAGTTCTCGCAAGTTGCCCGGCCAGTCATGCGTCAGAAGATGGCGCCACTCATCTTCACTGGGGGGCTGAGCCTCACGGCCCAGCTGCAGTTCGTATTCAGAAACGAATTTTCTGAAGAAGAGGGGAATGTCGTCGCGACGATCATTCAAATCAGGCAAGGAAAGCGCAATACCGTTCAACCGGCTGATTAAACCGGCGACCCCTGGGCCTAAGGGAGGGCCTCCGGTTATCCGGTCGCTGGCAGTCGCGATTATCCGAACGTCAACATGTGTAGGACGATGCCCGCCCAGTGAATGGAAGAAGCGGTTGTCGACGAAACTGATGAGCCGGGCAGTCGCTGCTTCCGGAAACTGGTCGACGCCGTCCAGAACAAGCGTGCCGCCATTGGCACGCTCGATCATGCCGGAACGTGACATCGCCACCGATGGATCGCGACCGAACACGAGCAAATCGGCCTCTTCATTCACGAGGATCGCAGGATCAATGACTACGAGAGGTCGGTCCGCGCGTGGGCTTAAATCGTGTATCTCGCGCGCGAGCAGGCTTTTCCCCGAACCAGGCCCGCCTCGCAAGAGCAGATCTGCGTCCGTTCGTGCGGCTTCCCTTGTAACTCGTTCGAGCCTTATTGCGGCCTGCGACTGCCCCAGCAAATCGCCCGTCGTGCGCGCCCGCAGTTCCTCGCGAAGCTTCCTGTTCTCTATAGTCAGCGCGCGCTTTTCCGCCGCCCGGTTGACCGAATGCGCCAGACGCGAGATCGAAAATGGTTTAGTGAAAAAGTCGGCTGCTCCGTTCTTCATAGCCCTAACAGCGAGATCGACATCGCCATGCGCGGTCGTGAAGATCAATTGCATGTCGCAATCAATCTCGCGAAGCTTTTCGAAAAGTTCGAGGCCGTCCATTCCCGACATGCGAATATCGCTAATCACGACCCCGGCAAACTCGCGTTCGATTGTTCTCAGCGCAGAGCGCGCGTCCGCGAATGGACGAACCGCAAAACCCTCCAATTCAAGGCCTTGCGTAGTTCCGAGGCGCAACGAATCATCGTCCTCCACGAGCACAACCTGGATTACATTTTCTGTCATGAGCAACGCGGGATATGCATGGTAAAGCGCGTACCCGTAGCATCGGCGGCCAAGACCAGGTCACCGCCGAGATCCCGCATAATGTCCTGTGATATGACGAGACCTAGACCCAAACCATCCTCTTTACTCGTGGCAAAGGGTTGAAAAATCCTAGCGAGATTATCTTGCGGAATTCCCTCACCGTCGTCGACGACATGTAGTTTCAAAAACGAAATATCATGTTCGATTTCGATAGCGATACGCTCGTCCGGTCGCGTTGCATCGAGAGCGTTTTGAAGAAGATTGACCAGGACTTGCTCGAGCCGGATGTGTTCTGCCTCGACTTCGCTTCGCCTCAGTGTTTCGCTTGGCAGGTCGATACCCCTGTGACGCGAACTGATGCGGTCTTGTAGCAGTAGCATAGCGCCATCGATAATCTCACCGATTTCGACGAGTCGGCGCTCGCCGGGCTGACGACGGCTGAAACGGCGAAGTTCGCCGGTGATCCGACCAATCCTATCTGCAAGCTCAACGATCTCGCGAAAGTTTTGCCGGGCTCGATCTGGCCGCCCTGCCTCTACGTACCTCTCGCCATTTTCGGCAAACACGCGAAGAGCTGCTACTGGCTGGCCGATCTCGTGGTTCACACCGGCAGAGATTTGCCCGAGTGTGGCCAGCCTGTTTGCCTGAGACAGCTGGTCTCGAAGCGTTCTGGTGCGCACGGAAACTAACGCATCTTCTCGCGTTTTCCGGCGTCGACGCGCCAGTTCGACTGCGAAGAGCATGCCGATCAAGGCGATCAGCACCAAAACCAGGATTAGACGGCCGGTAGCAAGAGCGGCTGTCACTCGGGCGCCGGGATCAATCAGCAGATGCAGTTCCCAGCCAACGGGCGAAATCTTCTGCCGGGCTTCAAGCAGGGGGATCTGAACGATCTCGCCACCAGAGGGCCGCGAGGGAAATGTGAGATATGGGAGATCTCTTGTTCCGAATTGCGTGCGATCTCGCGCGGAATTGCGTCTAGTAGAGCCGGTTGGGGCGGCGATATGGAACCGCCATTTAGAATTGCTGGCAAGCAGTACCACACCATCGGCATCGGTGACGTATACTCCACGCGTGGCACGAGCCCAGTTCGCTTCTGTCCGGTCGAATTCGACTTTCACTGCGACGATCCCCAACGGAGCAGTTTCGCGACCGATGCGGCTCGCGATATAAAGGCCGGGCGTTCGGCTGACAGTGCCAAGCGCAAACTGGGTCGATGACCCCGTCTTCATTGCGTCCGCAAAATACTCGCGAAACGCATAGTTCGAGCCGACAAAGCTGGTGGGCAAGTTCCAATTGCTTGCCGCCAGTGTTTCCCCGCGATCGTCCATCACGTAGATGGCGGCGGCGTCCGCCTGTAGGGCAAGTGCTTCCAGCCTGTGATTGAGCGATTGCGATCGGCCCCCTCGAGTGCGGGTGAGAGCCTGCACTTCCGGGTCCTGCGCAAGGGCAAGCGGCAGGAAACTGAATTTGTCCAATTCATTGGTTAGGCTGGTAGCCAAGATGGCAGCCTCGTCACGCGCGTCTACCTGTTCCTGTTCGATTGCACGCGACCGCATGGTTCGATCGGTGATCCTCATGCCAACAACGGCAAGAATCGCGGTTGCCATCGCAATGCCCAGCCTGACGAAAAAGCGGCGATGCTGGTGGAATACACTCACATCTTCTTTGTGCGGATTTCCGCCATAAACACAATGAAAATGTGTGGTTATCCGCACACATTCATGATGAAACCACAACCATCGTCCTGTTTTTAATGCGTTTTTTTATTCTCATAAGCTCGCTTGTCAGTTCAGCCTCGCGAGCCTCATTATTGCCTCGATGCGGATAGGAACCGCACGGGATGGGAGAAAATCATTGGCGGTCAGCGAACACGCGACAAGTGTTGTGCCCGGATCCGATCAGCGCAAGCCGATCTACAGGCGTTTGTATGCGCAGGTCTTGGCGGCGATCTTGGTCGGGGCGATGACTGGTCATTTCTTTCCGGACCTCGGAGCATCTCTCAAGCCGCTGGGCGATGGCTTCATCAACCTCGTGAAGATGATCATCGCGCCGGTGATCTTCATCACCGTCTCAACCGGCATTGCCGGTATGAAGGACATGTCTGCTGTAGGCAGTGTGGCTTGGAAGGCGTTTGCTTATTTCCTGTTCTTCTCGACACTGGCGCTGATCATCGGCCTTATCGTCGCCAATGTTATCCAGCCTGGCGCAGGGCTGAATATCGATCCCGCATCGCTCGACACCGAGGCTGTGGCCACTTACGCCAAGACTGCCGAAGAACAGAGCCTCGCCGCATTCCTGCTGGGCATCATACCCACCACGCTATTCAGTGCGGTCACTAGCGGGTCGATACTTCAGGTGCTCTTGGTCTCTGTCCTCAGCGGCGTGGCCATCTCCGCCACGCGGCCGCACAGTGATCTCATCTTCGACACTCTGAGTTCGTTCGGACAGGTCATCTTCAAGCTCGTGCACATGCTCATGAAGCTTGCTCCCATCGGCGCGTTCGGCGCGATTGCTTTTACCATCGGCGAATTCGGTATCGGATCGCTGGCGAGCCTCGCCATGCTCGTCGGAACATTTTATCTCACTTCGGGTCTTTTCGTCGTCGTCGTGCTCGGATTGGTGGCCCGAGCGACAGGCTTTTCGATCTTCGCGCTCATCAAATATCTTCGAGAAGAACTGCTGCTGGTTCTGGGCACGTCCTCCTCGGAAGCAGCACTGCCAAGCCTGATGGAAAAGATGGAAGTGGCCGGCTGTCGCAAGACCGTCGTCGGCTTGGTCGTCCCAACGGGTTATTCCTTCAATCTCGACGGCACGAATATCTATATGACCCTCGCAGCGCTGTTCATTGCGCAGGCAACGGGAATCGACCTGTCGCTCGGAGAGCAGATTGCGCTGGTTCTGGTTGCTATGGTCAGTTCCAAAGGCGCTGCGGGCGTGACCGGAGCGGGCTTCGTCATTCTCGCCGCGACGCTCTCTGTGGTTCCTTCCGTCCCCGTTGCAGGCATGGCACTCATCCTCGGCATCGACCGGTTCATGAGTGAATGTCGCGCCCTGACAAATTTCGTCGGTAACGCCGTGGCCACAGTCGTCGTGGCGAAATGGGAGAACGCGCTTGATCGTAACCGCTTGCAGGCGGCGCTGGCGGGCAATCCCATGCCACTGCCAGAAGAAGACATCGAACGGCATGAACGCTCCGGACCGTACAGCGAAGCAATAGACACCGCCCTTGGAGAACGAGCATGATCGACCGTCGGAATTTCCTTTCAGTCGCGGCCTTCACCGCCGGTGCCGCAGGCGTGACGATCTCGAGCACGCCAGCCCTCGCCCATCCAATCGAAGAGATAGAACTATGGCCTGGTACCCCGCCGGGAAGGGGCGGCGTGACAGGGCCCGAAAAGATTGGCGGCAAAGGAAGCGGATATGGCGCCGTTTCGAATATTTCACGTCCCAGAATGCGTGTGTACCGGCCCAATCATCCGAACGGAAAAGCGGTTCTGGTCTGCGGCGGCGGCGGATATTTTCGGATCCAGCTCTGGAAGGAATCCACCCCCGCCGCCAGGTGGTTGCAGAATGAAGGTTATACCGTTTTCGAACTGATTTCGCGCTTGCCTAATGACGGCTGGGAGCCGAGCGCGGCCTTTTCCGATGCGCAGCGTGCGATGAAAATCGTCCGCACCGATGCGGCCGAATATTCCATCGATTCCAGTCAGATCGGGATAATGGGATTTTCTGCAGGCGGCCATCTGGCCGGGTTCACAGCGCTCCAACCTGACAAAAATTTCTACCGGGCAAATGACCGGTTCGAAGCTGTGAGCGCCCGTCCCGATTTCGCCGCACTGCTCTTTCCTGTCGTGTCGTTACGCAAACCTTTCGACACAACACGTACGCGGCGCGAGCTCATTGGTACCGATCCGGATATTGCAGCACAGATTGCATGGTCGCTGGATACCCATGCGAGCAAAAACGCACCGCCCACTATAATCTTTTCCGCAGCGGACGATCCGATCACCCCCCCGGGACACGGTATCGCACTTTTCCAAGCACTGGTCTCGGCAGGCGCGGCGGCGGAAATCCATATTTTCGAACAGGGCGGACATGGCTGGGGGCTCGGCACGAAAAGCCAGATGCTCAATCAATGGCCCGATATCTTCGAGGCCTGGCTGACCAGGCGCTCCAGTGCACAAACTTGACTGTAGAATTTGAGGGAGGATGACGATGAACGTTTCAGCGACCAGCAGAATGGCGCTCCTTTGCGGAGCTAGCCTCTTGGCTGCAGCCTCGGCCACGGGCGCCACGGCGCAGACGACTACTCAAACACAAACCAATACTCAGGGACCGCGGGCCGAAGAGGGCCCGCCCATAGACGATGAGAATGCAATCGTCGTCATCGGGTCCCAGATTCAAGGAGCTAAGATTAACGACGTCCTGCCCGTCACAGTGCTCGATGAACAAGCGATCGAGAATATTGGGGCCGCTTCGGGCGATGAGTTGTTCCGGGCCATTCCGCAAGCAGGGACGGTCGCCTTCAACGAGCAGAACGAAACCACTGTCAACAATGCTCGCGGAGATGTTGGGTCAATCAATCTTCGCGATCTCGGAACGGGCAACACCCTGCTGCTGATCAATGGTCGCCGAATGACCCTCCACCCTGGTTTCCAAACGGAGCTTCTCGTGCCGGTCGTGTCGTCGGATACGAACGAAATAGCACCGGGAAGCGTCCGCCGCATCGAAGTGTTGCGGGACGGAGCTTCCGCAATATACGGCGCCGACGCAGTCGCCGGCGTGGTCAACACCGTTCTCAAAGGAAATATGACCGGCGGTTTCCTCGAAGGTAACTGGCGCGCATCCGATGGAACCAGCCTCTACAGTTACCGCATCAGCGGCGGTGTTGGCTTCGATTTTGCCGGGGGACGGGGCAACCTGACCCTTTATGGCGGTTATTATCACGAAAACGGCATGCCGGTTACCGAGCGCGCCTATGCGGCCGACGACGATCGAACAGCGCTGCTCGACGGCACGGATTTCGAGGGCGATACCCAGTTCAATAACAGGAACACCTTCGGACCGTACGGACAGTTCGAAATCCTTGCACCGGGCGCAAGTACACCGATCGGCGACGACGATTTCTATTTGCAGCCTGGCTATTTCCCTAACTGCGCACTCGATTTCGGAGGCGGCATCTGCGCCCGAGCAGGATCCACACCGACCCGCGATGTTCGGTATAATCGAAACTTCGGAAACAACCTGATCAGCCGCAAGAACCGCTACAATGCAATGGCGTTGTTGAATTACGACGTGAGTGACACTCTCGAAGCCTATTTCGAAGGCAGCTACTACCGGTCGGAGAATCGGCGAAATATTACACCTTCCGCCATTCTCAGCGCCGTCCCAGTCGGCATCTCGCGCGATGCCTACTACAATCCATTTGGTCCAGTCGGCAGCCCCAGCCGGTTGCCCGGCACCGCGATCGATCCCGACGGCGCCGACGTGATCATGGAACGTTATCGATTTGTCGATGTCGGCAATCGGGATGTGTCGGTGGACAAGGATACATTCCGCCTTGTCACCGGCCTGCGTGGCAATTTCGGCGCGTGGGATTTCGATACCGGTCTGCTTTATTCTGAAGCCGACACGATTGATCTTGCTCGTAACAGGGTCTCGCTCACTCTCATGCAACAGCAGATAAATCTGGCCACGCCTGACGCCTACAATCCGTTTAACGGCGGATGTCTCGCTGATCCTGGCGAAGGCGACTGCACACCCAATGCGCAGGCCGCAATCGATCCATTCCGGATCGACGTATTCCGCAAGGGTGGCACGACACTGGCGCTGGCAGATTTCAAATTGAGCCGTGACGATTTGCTTGCACTGCCCGGCGGAAATATGGGTGTTGCGACCGGAATAGAATGGCGGCGTGAAACGTTTTACGACGATCGGGATCCCCGCCTTGATGGCACTATCACGTTCACCGACAGCGTGACTGGCGCCTTCAACGGCAGCGATGTGGCAGGGTCCAGCCCTTCCCCCGATACGAACGGCAGCCGCAATGTGTATTCGGCTTTTGCTGAGCTTTTTGTCCCGCTCGTTTCTCCCGATATGTCCATCCCGCTCGTCGATGAACTCAACGTTCAACTGGCCGGCCGTCTGGAGCACTTCGATGACATTAACGAAACCGCCGCCGTGCCGCGCGTTGCAGCGTCTTGGACGACCGTCCCCGGTGTAACCTTCCGAGGCGCATGGTCGCGAGGTTTCCGGGCACCTAATCTTGTCCAGGTGAACGACGACGGCACGACCCGTTCGAACACGAATGCCGATTATGTCATCTGCCAGGCACAGGTACAGAAAGGGCTTGTGGAAGATCTGGGTGACTGCCCGCGGGGAGGCGTAATCAGCTTCCGATCCGGAACAGAGAACCTTGTTCCGGAAGATAGCACCAGCATCAATCTCGGCATTGTTCTTGAACCGGAATTCATTCCGGGCCTTACCCTCACGGCCGATCACTGGCGAGTGAAGCAAAGCGGCCTTGTGGGCACGTTCGGTTACGATAACGAGATCGCACTCGATTATTTGCGTCGTCAGAACGGCAGTAGCAATCCGAATGTCGTGCGCCTCGCACCCACCCAGGACGAAATAGATCTGTTCGCCGGCACCGGCCTTCCCCCTGTTGGCCAGATCGATTATGTAATGGACGACTATCTCAACCTTGACAGCCGGGTTTCCAAGGGCTGGGATTTCGGCGCGTTCTATCGTGTGCCGGACTTCGGGATCGGCAATCTACGCCTGCGGTTCAACGCCGCCCGTCTGGAAAGCTTCGTTCAATCTGCGGGGCCGGATGGTCAGGAACTGCTGGATGCGGTCGCTGCCGGCGTATTGCCAAACGAAATATCGATCGATGGGTTGGGCGAACTGCTCGAACAGAACGGTCGTCCAAAATGGCGGTTCAGCACCTCAGTCAACTGGGACAGCGGTCCGGTCAGCGTCGGTATGTTCGGCAATTACGTCGGCCATGTATATGACACCAGCGTAACCCGCGGTGATCCCATTGAGAGCGATGACCCCAATGCAAACTTCTACCGTGTCGACGATTGGTTCACAATGAACCTCGCGGTGTCATATAGCATCGACAACAACACTGCACTTGATGGGACGCGGCTTCGTTTTGCGATCAACAATCTGTTCGATGAAGATCCTCCGCTCGCCGACGAAACTTATGGCTTCTTCAGTGATCTGCACAGCGCCCGTGGACGCGTATTCAGTGTCGAACTGCGCAAACGGTTCCGCTAGCCGCCGCAGTTGGACGGTGCTGATAATGTCAGCACCGTCCCTGCTATTGGGGGCGTGCACGGCATTACCCACATCGCCACCGAGTACATTTGTTGCCGCTCCTGCTTGCGCAACCGCCTCCGCGAGGATTTCGTTCGATTTTGAGAGCGCATCGCAGTCACGCTGCGTGATTGAGGGAGAGCGTGACTTTACCATTCTTGTCAGTCCTGAGCACGCACCGCCCATAAATCCGAGCCCTTGGTATGCTTTCCGGTACTCCATTGAACCCGGAGGGGATGTGGCAATCGGGCTGGAGTATCTTGAAGGTCGTCACCGCTATGTACCCAAACGCGAAGCCGCAGGGGCATCAGACCCGCTGACAGTCACTCAGTCAGACGTTGGCAATAGAGCAACATTCAGTCTTGCCCCTGGCACGGGGCGCATAAGCGCGCAGGAAATTTTCGACTCCGCAAGATATGATCGGACGATTTCAAAGCTGCAGCGGCTTCCCTTTTTTCAGCTAGTGGAGCTGGGCCACAGCCTTGAGGGCCGACCTATCGAAGGGTTGCGCATGGGCCGGAAGGATGCGCCAAATCTGATTGTGCTACTAGGGCGCGCTCACCCTCCGGAAGTCAGCGGTGCCGTTGCCATGGAAGCATTCATGAATGAACTGGCTGCGATTTATGAAGAAGGCGGGCTTGATCCGCACATTCTTCAGGTTCTGGCCGTACCTCAGCTCAATCCCGATGGAGTGGCACGTGGTCACTGGCGAGCAAATCTCGGGGGTGTCGATTTGAACCGGGATTGGGGAGTATTCTCCCAACCCGAAACAAGCTCGGTAGCCAAATGGCTAAATGAGCTCGAGCCAACTATCTCGCCTATGGCGATGATCGACTTTCACTCCACCCGAAAGAATCTCTTTTATGTTCAAGGCGCTGATGAAACCGATCTGAATCAGGAGAGATTTCTGCAGCAGTGGTTGGGATCTCAGCTAAACCGAGTAGAAGGCTACCCTTTCACTATCGAACGGCGCAATGCCAACCCTGGCTCTGGGACTGCAAAGAACTGGTTCTACGCTCAGTATGGCATACCGTCCTACACCTACGAGGTTGCAGATGAGGCAGATCGGGAGGCGGTATCCTCTGCGGCGCGAATATTGGCGAGAGGTCTGCCAGCAGCCATTCGGGGATCGCTCTTGTCTGCTGGACAAGGAAAATGAATGGCAGCGCCACGGCATGCTCCAAGCACGATAGGTTGGGGATGAAGTAAAGCATAGGGACGACTCATATGCCTCAACTTCACTGGCCAGTTGTAACTCGGCTTCAGTATCGGAACTTCGCCCAGTCGACCTGATGGCTGATAGTATGATGTTGCCGCTAGCAGCTTATCTGGAGCCGTCGGAGAACGCGTATCATGCCACTGACCTTTCCCGGTGACTGCTTTACGGCCAAAAGTAGTCAAAGTAACTTCGTTTAATTTATATTGTTCAAAGTTTACTGAATTTTATACCTGAAGTCTGGCACTTTCCGTTCAGGCGTAAATAACAGAAGGGGCCGCCCGTTCGTCCCGAGCGGCCCCACTGTCTGCTCTGCGAGCATGGCGTCAGAAGCG
>CEVI01049144.1_pt1 | contig 19802 bp, 14 predicted proteins | sample 531471 | NCBI WGS metagenome assembly CEVI01 (sample SAMEA2623513, study PRJEB7988) | marine metagenome | isolation source: saline water (ENVO:00002010), including
TTAGCTTATTGGCTCTCAGCTACCAAAAGTAAAACCAAACCCATTTGGGAAACTTTAGTGAGTATGCCGCTTATTTTACCGCCCACTGTTTTAGGTTTTTACCTTTTAATCGCTTTTGGTCAATCAAGTTTTCTGGGAAAGTTTTTAGAAGATGTTTTTGGATTGCAATTGGTATTTTCGTTTAGTGGACTCGTATTGGCCTCTTTCATTTATAGTTTACCTTTTATGGTGCATCCCATCCAAAGTGGTTTTAGCTCTTTACCGGTTTATTTAAAAGAAGCAGCATATTCTCTGGGAAAATCAAAAACTACTACTTTTTTTAAGATCTTGATTCCAAATATCAAACCCGCTTTATTGACGGGAATTGTGCTTTCTTTTGCACATACTATTGGTGAATTTGGTGTGGTGTTAATGATTGGCGGGAATTTACCCGGCGAAACCCGTGTCGCATCGATCGCAATTTATGATGAAGTCGAAGCGCTAAATTATAGTAACGCCAATACACTTTCGCTCATTCTCTTTGTATTAAGTTTTTGCATTTTGCTTTGTGTTTACCTGATCAATAATAAATCCCTAAATCGAGTTGTAAAATGATCGAGTGTAAACTAAAAAAAGAGCTGTCTGCTGAGGAAGGAAAAATGATACTTGATGTCGATTTTAGACTGAATGACGAGGATTTTGTTGTACTATATGGAAAATCCGGAGCCGGAAAAACCTCCATTTTAAGAATGCTATCCGGTTTACTTGATCCGCAAGATGGTTATATAAAACAAGACTCAAATTTTTGGTTTGATGCTGCCAGAAACATTAATCTATCCACGCAAAAACGGGAAATCGGAATCGTATTTCAGGACTATGCCTTATTCCCTAATATGAATGTAGAGGAGAATATTTACTTCGCCCTTCGGCAGAAAAAAGATAGAACAACTGCGGAAGAACTGATCGAGCTGATGGAATTAGAAAATCTGCGGAAACAAAAGATTCAACAACTATCGGGCGGGCAACAACAACGTGTTGCTTTGGCCAGGGCTTTAGTTCGAAAACCAAAACTTTTGTTGCTGGATGAACCTTTAAGTGCACTCGACCATAGTATGAGAACTAAGCTTCAGGAGTATGTTTTGAAGCTTCATAAAACCTATAAGCTAACTACTATTCTGATAAGCCACGATCCTGCTGAAATTATTAAAATGGCCGATAAAGTTTTGGTTCTTGAAAATGGGAAAATCACCAAAACCAGAACGCCAATTTCAATTTTTAGCGAAAGTAAGCTAAGCGGAAAATTTCAGTTTACCGGGGAAGTTTTAGCAAAAATCGATGAGGAAGTCGTTTCAATTTTGCATGTTTTGATTGGTAATAATGTGATTAAATCAGTCTCTGCAAAAGATGAAATTGCACATATTAAAAAGGGCGATAAAGTACTTGTGGCCTCAAAAGCTTTTAATCCAATAGTAACCAAGATTGAATAAAATTTGATATCTACAAAAAACAGAACTTACAGCTTAAATAAAAAATTATGATCTCACACCCCGAAGCTTTAGAAAAAGTACTGGCTACAGCAACCCATTTTGGTTCAGAAAAAATTCCACTGTTAGAGAGCCTAAACCGGATTCTGGCAGAAGATATTTTTGCCGATCGCGATTTTCCGCCTTTTGATCGGGTAACCAAAGACGGAATCGCAGTTAACTCACAAGCGCTGGAAAATAATAAAACTTCTTTTAGGATTGAAGCGGTTTATGCCGCCGGGAGTCCGCAGGGAATCTTAAATAGTCTGGAAAATTGCGTGGAGATTATGACAGGTGCTATGTTGCCTAAAAATTGTGATTCGGTGATCATGTATGAAGATATTGAAATTAAAAACGGAATCGCGACACTACAAACTGAAGTGAAACCTAGGATAAATATTCATCGTAAAGGCAGTGACCGCCAAAGCGGAGAAAAAGTGCTATGCAAAAATCAACGAATTTCAGCTAAAGAAATCGGTGTTTTAGCTACCGTAGGAACATCGAAAGTTTTAGTCAAAAAATTACCAAAAATCGCTATTATTTCAACCGGAGATGAATTAGTAAACGTTGAAGAAACTCCGCTTCCGCATCAAATTAGAACTTCGAATACATTAAGTTTATTTGCTGCTTTAGAAAAAGAAAAAATTACTCCCACTTTACTTCATATTCGTGATGAAAAAGACATAATGCTCCAGCAGGTAGAGAACGCCATAAAAAATCATGATGTTTTATTGCTTAGCGGAGGTGTTTCAAAAGGAAAATTTGATTATCTACCAGAGATTTTTGAAGAATTGAAGGTTGAAAAAATTTTTCATCGCGTTTTGCAGCGCCCCGGTAAACCTTTGTGGTTTGGGAAACAACATGAGAAAAATGTTACCGTTTTTTCTTTCCCAGGCAACCCGAATTCGACTTTTGTGAATTATCATATTTATTTTATCAAATGGCTTACAAAATCTTTAGAATTAGAAGATTTAAAATCAGAAGTTATTTTGAATACAGCTGTTGATGCTAATTCAAACATTACAAGATATTTATTAGTGAAAACTAATAGTGAAAATGGTGAAATTAAAGCTGAATTATTAAACGAAAATGGATCGGGAGATTTAATTAGTTTAGCGAATGCCGACGGAGTAATCATACTGCCACCAGAAAAAGATTTTGAGGTTGGCGATCTGGTAGAGTTTGTTTCTTTTTAGTAGTGAGTAGTGAGTAGTGAGTAGTGAGTAAAAAAATCAGGAATCAAAATTTCTCATTTTAATTCCTGATTTTTATCTATTTTCTATTTTCTAGCAGCGAAGCGGTCTATTGTCTTTCCACTAAGCCACTCCTGGTTCTAAACCGGCTTCGATCAATTTTTCCGGAGTGATGGGTAGATCTCTCATTCGTTTACCGGTAGCATTAAAAATCGCATTGGCAATTGAAGCTGCCACACTTGTTATACCCAACTCCCCTATTCCTTTTATGCCCATTTCGTTAGCAATTTTATCTTCTTCTGGTAAGAAAATCACATCTATATTGGCTAAATCTAAGTTTACCGGAACGTGATAATCAGCTAACGTCCTGGTAATAAAGTTTCCGTAATTCGGTTCTACCTGCGTACGCTCGGCAATCACCATTCCTGCCCCCATTGTAAGTCCGCCAATAATTTGGCCATAAGCTGTTTTAGGGTTCAAAATTTTCCCGGCAGAGCCAACATTTACCATGCGTTTAATACGGTACATCCCGGTATCTTTATCTACCCAAACTTCCGTAAAATTAGCTCCAAAAGAAAACACCGAATGTTTTTTGTATTCTTCAGATGGCTCTACGGTTCCTTCGGCTTCAAAAGAAGACAGATTGTTTTGTCTTAACAACTCTGCAATTTCAATTTCTTCAGATTCAGCAATATTTTGTTTCTTTTTTAATTCAGCAATCGCATTTTCACAGGCTTTTCGTGCACCATTGCAGTACGAAGCTGCTCCCCAGGATCCTCCAGACCCCGGCGTTACCGGAAATTCTGAATCTCCAATTTCAACTATTACATTCTCTACTGGAATGCTTAGATATTCTGAAACGGTTTGCGCGACAATAGTGTAAGTTCCTGTACCAATATCGGTAGCATCCATCTTAAGGTTTGCATTTACAGCATTCTGCTTAAGTTCTAACGCTACTTTTGCTGAAGTTTTCATATAAGGAGCCCTACGTGAAGCTGCACTTACCCCGTAACCAATTAACCAGTTTCCATTTTTATTTGTTCTCGGTTGCATTTTACGTTTTTCCCATCCAAACTTATCGGCTCCAATACGTAAACACTCTTTTAATAATCGTGAAGAAAATGGCTTATCTTCACCCATATCTACCTGAGTATCGTTTTTTATTCTAAAATCGATAGGATCCATTTTTAATTTCCAGGCCAGCTCGTCTATGGCCGATTCTAAAGCAAAACTTCCGGTGGCCTCTCCCGGGGCCCGCATAGAACTTGGACACTGAATATTTAAAGGAATTAATCGATGGGTCACGGCATTGTTTGGCGTTTTATAGAGCATTTTAGAAACATTCCCACAGGCTTCGAAATACTGTAAATTCTTTGCCGTATGCGAAGTTGTATGATGTGCTAAAGCCGTAAGGGAACCATCTTTTTTTGCCCCTAATCGCATTTTCTGTTCATCAAACTGGCGCATTCCCGTATTGGTAAACATTTGTTGGCGCGTCACCGTGATCTGCACAGGTCTCCCTATCATTTTAGAGGCCATCGTAGCCATAGTGATATGCTTAAAAACATTCAGTTTAGACCCGAAACCACCACCAATATACGGAGTGATAATTTGAACATCTTCTTTAGGGATATTAAAAGTCTCTGATATTGAAGTTGTCGCTTGATCTAAAATTTGCTGATTGGCGTACATTTTCACCTTAGCATTATTCCAACTAACAATGGCAGCATGCAACTCCATTGGCTGTTGATGCTCGATAGGTGTAGTGTATGTTTCTTCCAAAGTCACATGGGCTTCTCGCATTCCTGCCTCCATATCACCTCGGGTAAAATCTGCGCTATCTCCAGGTTTATAGGCTTTACTTTTATTCTTATCTAAATGAATATCCGGTGTTTCCTCCTCGTAAGTTACTTTTACCAACCTACAGGCATATTGCGCCTGCTCAAAAGTTTCAGCAACCACACAAGCAATATATTGCCCGTAATAATAAACCTGCCGATCCTGAAATACCGGTGCTATGGTAGTTAGTGAAAAATCCGTCATTTCTTTCGTGTAATTTTTCAGCTTTTCGGCATTTTTATATGTAATAACTGCCAAAACACCTTCCAGATTTTCTGCCGCTGTAGTGTCTATAGATGTTATTTTACCTTTGGCTATGGTACTGTTTACACCCTGAGCGTAGACCATATTTTCCACAGGAAACTCGGATGCATATTTTGCTTTCCCCGTAACCTTCAGATGGCCTTCTATTCTATCTATAGGATTTCCTACTCCTGATGCTTTTATTGTTTTCATTTTTTTCTAAGATTAGGGATTTTAAGCTTTTCTTTCATAGGCTTGGGTAAGCGCTCTTACGATTGCACTTTTACCCATTTCAACTTTATACTTATTACCTTCAAAAGGTTTAGCATCTTGCATTGCCATTTCTGCTGCTGCCTCAAAGTTTACTTTATTCGGTTTTTTACCTTCTAAAAATTTTTCAACTTCGGTAAACTTCCAGGGTTTGTGTGCTACGCCGCCCATGGCGAGACCAGCTTTGGTAATTACACCACTTTTAATCTGCAAACCGGCAGCTACAGAAACTAAAGCAAATGCATAACTAGAGCGCTCACGTATCTTTAAATAATAATAATGATCTGAAAATTTAGGTTTGTCTAAATGAATGGCAGTGATCAACTCCCCATGTTCTAAAGTGTTATCTTTTTCAGGCTGATCTCCCGGTAATCTGTGGAAATTGGAAAAATCTATAGTTCTTGAAGAACCACCTACTTTTTGCACCTCTACTTTTGCATCCATCGCTGCCAACGCCACGCACATATCTGAAGGATGTGTTGCGATACACTTATCGCTATAACCAAAAATAGCATGAAGAGAGTTCACTCCATCTTTAGCACCACAACCTGAACCCGGTTCTCTTTTATTACAAGGCATAGAGGTTTCATAAAAATATGGGCAACGTGTACGTTGTAATAAATTTCCGGCGTTGGTGGCCATATTTCTAATTTGGGCAGTGGCTGCAGAAAGCATTGCCATAGAAAGTAATGGATAATTTTTTCGAATATCGGGGTGATTGGCGGTTTCAGAATTACTTAACATTCCTCCTAGTGTAAACCCGCCATCTTCTTTTTTAATTATATTTTTATAGTCCAGATTAGCGACCTCAATTAATTGATCGGGACGTTCTACATCTTCTTTCATCAAATCAACCAAATTCGTTCCTCCACCTAAATAATGCGAAGTACTGGTATAAGATTGAAGTGCCTGTTCTTTATTTTTTGCATTCGTGTAATTGAATGGTCTCATAGTTAGTTTGTGTTTTATCCTTAAAAGAGGAATTCAAAAAGATTTTTGATCCTAAAAATCAATCAATAGATCAGGAGTTTTTGGCTTTCTCCATTTGCTCGGCAGTAGCCAACTCCCAGGTAGGCATCTCGTCGTCTCCAGAATGCACTTCTTTAAAAGCCTGAACTATGTTATTATAAGCTCCACACCTACAAATATTCCCAGACATTCGCTCTCTAATTTCTTCTTCGGAAAGTTTTAAATCGGTTTTTACCTGTTTAAAATCTTCGGTTACATAACTCGCTTCTCCGCGTTTAGCTTCTTCTAGTAAAGCTACTGAAGAACAAATTTGCCCCGGTGTACAATATCCACATTGGAAACCATCATGTTTTAAGAAAGCTTGCTGCATTGGATGAAGATTTCCGTTTTCTGCTAAACCTTCAATCGTAGTCACTTCTTTACCTTCACAAGTGGCGGCTAGAGTTAAACAGGAAAGTTTACGCTTACCATCTACCATTACGGTACAGGCACCACATTGGCCGTGATCGCATCCTTTTTTAGTTCCGGTAAGTTCCAGACGTTCTCTAAGCGCGTCCAAAAGTGAAGTCCTCGAATCTAAAGCCAATTGTTTTACCATATCGTTGACCTTAAGATTTACCTTTACTTCATTTAAAAGTACCTTGGGGTTATCTGATAAAGCTCTGGCAGGACTCGCTAATAGATCTGAAGTTAAATAAGAAGAAGCGCAAATACTCAAGCTTGCCGCAGACATTTGTTTTAAAAATTTTCTACGGGAAGTTCCGTTTAAACCAATTTCGTCAAAGATTTTCTCTTCATCTTTAGTTAATTGATTTTCATCACGGTTTTTAATCCATTTTTCAATTTCATCCATATACAATTATTTTTGAAGCCAGTTAAGACGTAAAACCTGAAAGAATCCTTCTCAGGATTTTTTCAAGTTAAAAGCAATGCTTCAATTTAAATAATTGATTACAGAACAAATGTTTTAGTAATGTTATTGTTATCCTAAATTGAAATCAAAAAGTTTGAGGTAGGCTATTGCAGTATGAATGGAAAAATCTTTTTAAAATTTCGAAGATATCATTATAATCCCAGGCAAAAGGGAGATCATAAACTTATCAATGCTAATAAATTTAATACCATTATCATAATTCTAAACTATGAATAACTATGAATACAAATCTTTAAAATCTTTCTTCCACTTCACAATTTCGTTATTATACATGGCATCAAGTCCCATTTGTACGGCGATGGCTGCCTTGGCTCCTGTTACAAAATCTGATTTTGGCTGGGTATTGTTCAAGACACTATCCGAAAAATCCATTAAAGCCTGTTTGGAAGAATGAGTATGCTCGATCTTTATCGGCATTCCTTTACCTTTCTCCCATTGCATTGTTGCGCCCGAGACGCCATCGACCTCTCCAAGTTCCCGATCCTCATAATCTCCTTCGGGATAAAACCAGGCATTTTCATAATCAAGAATGATCGTCCCCTTGTCCCCTAAAACTTTGATTTGATAATCGTTCAGGGCATTAGACGTTAAACAGGTGAATTTGGCTTTAACCCCTTTTGGATAGCTATAGATTAGATGAATATTATCATAAGTTTCGCGACCATCTTTCCAGTAATCAATTCCACCAACGCCCATCACCTGCTCTGGAACAGCATCCATTACCCAGTTTACAAAATCGATTTGATGCGAGCAGAGCTCGGCTACCAGACCTCCGGAATATTCCCGGTACATCCGCCAGTTAATCAATCGTTCCAAACCTGGATCGGGTACCGGGCGGCGCCAATTCCCATGACGATTCCATTGGCATTCAAAGGCAGTGATATTCCCCACCTTGCCTTTTTTGATCAAATCGACCACATGGGTATATAAACGCGAACTATGATATTGATGTCCTGTTTGGAATATCGTTTTACTCTCTTTTTTCTTATTATTGAGCTTTTTTATTCCTTTATAACCTTTCGCCGTGGTTTTTTCGCCATAAATATGCTTACCGGCATCCAGGGCATCAATTTCTATGGCAGAATGGGTACTAAACGGTGTAGCAACGAGAACGGCATCGATATCTTTATTATCAAGCATTTTCCGGTAATCCGAATATCCCTTTATTTTACCTGAAGCTCTTGAAACCCCTCGCTCTAATCGAAAGGGTAAGATATCACAGCAAGCGATTAAGTTTAAATTGGGGATCTCATCTATTACAGGGATCAATCCGCCGCCACGGTCGCCTGTTCCGATCACCCCAATATTAATACTATCATTTTTCGAAAAGGACAGCGTATTTAAAGAAGGTACCGACATGGCCGCCATTGCTCCCAAGGCTCCCAAACTGCTTCGCTTTACAAAACTTCTTCGCTTCATCATATCGTTTTTCATCATATTCTTTTTCATAGAATATCTGTATATTTTAAATCTGATTATACGTCCAGTTCCCAACCTGGTTCATAACTCCTGCTCCAAAGGTTCATGGCTTCACGATCATATATCCTTCCTGATTTCTCATCTACGGCAAAGCCTTTATTAATGCGATATGCAATATTGGCATAATGCACCATAGCCATGCTTATACTGGCATCATCAATAGGGGCATTTAATGTGGTCTTTCCACGAATGGTATTAAAGAAATTAAGCATGTGCGCTGTGGTCGTATCACCGCCACCGCCCAGAGCAGTACCTGCTTCCTGAGAGCCGGATTCTGTAGACTTTATCATTTTTCCGGAGCGGTCGTACATCTCATATTTATTACGGTCTACAAATACGGTACCTTCACTTCCATAGATAATAGTTCCACGACCGCCATTATAAAGATCGTAACCACTTCGACTTCTCCCATCCCACTCTATGATTTTATCATCCGCAAAATTAAAAGTAGCCTTCATGGTATCATACATTTCCCAACCATCTTCTTTAAAATGACGCTTATAAGCTTCTACATTTGCTTCGCGAGGAAAATCCACGCCCAGTGCCCAACGGGCTACATCAAGCTCGTGAGTACCATTATTCCCGGCTTCTGCTGTACCATAATTCCAGCCATACCAATGCCAGTTGTAATCCCAGGTATTATCGGTATAGGCTCTTCTTGGAGCCGGCCCCTGCCACAATTCCCAATCCAGGCCTTTAGGAACGGCCGCTGGTTTTTGATTAGGCACCGCTCCCCTAGCGTTAGTATAAAAGGCGATCGCTTTAAAAGGCGTACCGATAGCCCCATTATGTATGGCGTTGATCACTTCCACCGTATGAGCCGAAGAACGCTGCTGATTCCCCATTTGCACCACCTTATCATACTTTGATGCTGCTGCTACCAGTTTCTCATTCTCGTCCATGGTATGACTACAAGGCTTCTCTACATATACATGTTTCCCGGCTTTTAAGGCCATGATAGCGCCCGGAGTGTGCCAGTGATCGGGAGTAGCATTCACCAGAATATCTATTTTTTTATCGTCGATCACCTTACGAATATCGTTCTCCTCTTTAGGTGAATATCCCAAACGCTCCGAAAAACGTTTAACCGCATTTTCCCTTTGATGCTGCATTACATCACATAAGTACACCAGCTCTACATTCGATTCTTTTAAGGAGATAGGATCAAGATAAGCGCCTAAACGTCTGCCCAATCCGGCAATTCCTATATGCAGTTTATCATTAGCTCCGATAATTTTACGGTAACTACTCGCAGGCATGGCCATAGCAGAGGTCGGTGCCACACCGGATGCAGCAACAGCAACACTGCCTAATAAGGATTTGGTAATAAATTCTTTTCTTGTCGCCATGCTATAATGTTTTTATTTTAATATTCTTAAAAGATACCCGGTTACCATGGTCCTGCAGTAAAATGCGACCTTCTTCCAATTCTCCAAAACGATCCCATTTGGCATATTTACTTTCCGAAACCAATTTCCTGAAATCTTCGCTGCCCCGCTCATACTCCAATACTTTGGTGCCGTTTAACCAGTGTTCTACATGATTGTTTTTAGATATGATCCTTGCGGTGTTCCACGCTCCAACCGGATGAATGGGTTTATCGGGATCGGCCTTGATAAGGTCATAAAGAGAGGCTACGGTACGGCTACCTTCATGATTGCCCAATTTAGCATCTGGATGTTTATCATCGTCTAAAATCTGGTATTCCAGACCTATAGAAGAACCTGGTCCTTTATTAATATCTGTATCTACATAATATTTAATCCCGCTATTGGCTCCTTCGGTAATTTTAAAATCTGCTTTAAGCTCAAAATCTCCATATAATTTCTCGGTAACAATATCACCACCGGCTGCCGATTCGGCTCCACCACTTGCCAGTACAGTTAATATCCCGTTTTTGATCTCCCAACCTTCTTGTGGGAAGTCCTCTAAACGTGCACCTCGCCAACCTTCGGTGGTTTTACCATCCCAAAGCATTTTCCAGCCGTCTTTTTCCTCTGATGTGGTTAAGGTATTTTTAGTGGTCACAGGAGCGATTTGCATTTTTTGGGAATAGTGCTCCAGGCTATCGGTTTGAATACGGATATCCTTCCACATGATCGTTTTTCCAGGCTTATCATCTTTAGCTATGCTATGTACCTGCAGGGCTATAAATCCGCTTGCTGTTTTATCATCTATCAAAAAGCTGGCAGGAACTCCATTGATCCAGGTTTTTATGGTATCGCCTATGGCTTCTATACGATAATGGTTCCACTCCCCTTGTTTAAAAGCTTTTTGTGCTTTAGAATTATTATCCAAATCGACTAGCCAGCCTCTCCTACCTTCATCATAAATACCTGCACTCCATGCCCTTTCTGAAGGATCGATCTCAATTTGGTAACCATGTACCCTACCATTTTGATAAGAAGCAATACTGTTACTTCTAATCTGTATTCCTGAATTCATACTGGAATCCACCTTATAATCCAGTTCTAAGATAAAATCATCATACATTTTATCGGTAGTTAAAAAGGAATTGGGCGTACCGCTAACGGTCTTCCCTACAATTATGCCATCTTCTACTGCATAGTTAGCTTCCCCACCCATCTGGGTCCACCCCGAAAGATCCTGACCGTTAAATAAGGCCTTACCTGGTTTTTGTTTTTCTGAAGATTCCTTACAGGAAAAAATTGATACTAATAAAGCGAAAGAAAAAATGCGTAAATACATTATCAAGTATTTAAAGATAAAACGATATAGCTATTCTAAAACTCAATATATAAATTAATATTTTAATAGAATATTATATTTTAAAAATTTCCCTTTCTAATCTTTAGATTTTTGAATAATTAGCTAAAACGATTAATTTAAGACTTTAGATCTCTGTAAATTGTCATTATAGACTTCTCTATATTTTAATCTTTTTCCAGGTTTTTTATTAGCCTACTTAAAAAATTCAAACTACAGTAGCAATACATGCTAGATCCCAAAGGAATTAATATGGACTATTAAAGGGATGCTCCCTCTATAGCAAAAATCCTATATAATCTCTTATCCCCGATCTAAATGAAACGAAATTCAAAATACGCTGACATCTGGAATTGAGAAGGTCTCAGACTCGAAGACCAACTAATTCATTATTCAGGCAAAAATTTAAAATCAGATCAATGATAATACTATTGGATTAAAACAAAAAAATCAGGTGGTAAACTTAAATCTGAGAGATCGTTTATTTTGAAACAGGAAAATTTAGGGATTAGACTGGAAAGTGCATTGGATTACCGATAGCCATAACAAACCTTATGCTCCTCTTCCTGTTTTTGAAAAGAATTCATTTAAATAAAAAAGTTACTGCTGTTAAATGGTATATAAACAGACTGGTATATTTTCAATTTTTAATAAACAATCTGAATCCTTGATTCCAGGATTATAGCAAAGGTATTTTTTATCAGCCTATAAAAATCGTTAAAACTCAAGAACAAATAATCTGAACTTTAGTGATGCCAGTTATAACTTCAAATATGAAAAATACAGGTTAAATGAACAAGATGTCCTAATATTGTACCACACTGGAAATTAAAATTCTGTCTACAGCATCATACCAAATTAAAATTACCATATCAAAGAAGTGCATTAAAGAAGAAAAACATCAGTTTCAGCTTTAAAGCATTGTTGATTTAGACTTATTTGATCTTAACCTAAGCATTCTGCATCCCAACAGAATTCATTAAATTTTTCAGATAAGGCACAAAATTCTCTCTGGATCTCAAGCGATCCCATTCCTCCCTTTTCTTAAATTCATCTTGAAATTTTCCCAAGAAGAAATTATAGATTTCAGGGTATTTTGAGGTATAAATTTCAAAATTAAAGATGACGAGATCCATTTTATATTCTGCCTTATCCCTTTGTCTTTTTCCAACTGCAATGAGAAGTAAAGCTTCTGCTCTTTTAAAGTCTGAAATAAATTGTTCTAAAACCTCGAAGTGACGTAAAATTAAGCGATTCATAAGAGTGATAATTATAATTAATGAATTATTTACACTAACAAATGTAATTTTCGCTTAAAGGTGTTTCAATACCCATGAGAGGGGATATTTCGATTTTTCTTACAAATTTTAAGCATTCTACTTTCAAAATTTGAAAGTAAGAACCTCATGGCTAGTTCATGAGGTATGAAACGGATAAGTTTTTACAATTTCGAAGGAAGTCTCGAAGTATTTGCCAATAAAAAAGAGGCTATCAAAAAATAGCCTCTCTTACATAAAATATTGGTTAAGTATGGATAATTAATAAGCATTAGCAATTATTTGCTCATAAAGTTCTTGTCTGCCACTTATTTTGCTTGGCTCTCCATTAGCATTCCCTAACTTACTTAATTGCTCTAAAGTAAGTTTTCCTGCTTCAAAATCTTTACCGCTACCACTATCAAAAGAAGCATAACGATCTTTTTTCAAGCCACTATATTTTGTGTTTTTAAGAATATGATCTGCAGTAATTAAACCTCTTGCAAAAACATCCATTCCAGAGATATGCGCAATAAATTTATCTTCTAAATCGGTAGAGTTTCTTCTTACTTTTGCATCAAAGTTTATTCCTCCACCTTGTAAACCTCCGCCTTCAAGAATAATCATCATAGCCTGTGTTACTTCAAAAAGATCGATTGGGAACTGATCGGTATCCCATCCGTTTTGATAATCACCACGGTTAGCATCGATACTTCCCAACATACCTGCATCGATAGCCGTTTGTAATTCATGCTCAAAAGTATGGCCTGCAAGTGTGGCGTGGTTTACTTCAATATTCAGTTTAAAATCGTCTTTAAGACCATATTTATTTATAAAACCTAAACAAGTTGCTGCATCATAGTCGTATTGATGTTTTGTTGGCTCCATAGGTTTTGGTTCTAAAAAGAAGTTCCCTTTAAATCCTTGTTTTCTGGCATAATCCCTACACATTCCCAAGAAAGTCGCCAAATGCTCCTGCTCTCTTTTCATATCGGTATTCAGGAGGCTCATATAACCTTCACGACCACCCCAAAAAACATAATTTTCACCACCTAAAGCGATAGTCGCATCTAATGCTATCTTAGCCTGTGCCCCTGCATAAGCTACCACATCAAAATTAGGATTTGTTGCGGCACCATTCATATATCTTGGATTACTGAACAAGTTAGAAGTACCCCAAAGTAATTTTAATCCGCTTTCTTCCTGCTTTTGTTTCGCATATTCAGTCATTGAATGAATTCTTTTCTCGAACTCTCCTAAAGTTGGAGCTTCGTCTACAATATCCACATCATGAAAACAGTAATAAGGTACACCAAGCTTCGTCATAAATTCAAAGGCAGCATCCATTTTATCCTTTGCCCGGGCTACAGGATCATCTTTTTTATCCCATTCAAAAATTTCGGTTTCAGCTCCAAAAGGATCTCCTCCTTTATTATTGAACGTATGCCAGTAGGCTACGGCAAATCTTAAATGCTCTTTTAAAGTTTTACCGGCTACCACCTTATTTTCGTCATAATATTTAAAAGCTAAAGGGTTATCACTCTCTTTACCTTCAAACTTTATGGTGTCGATATTCTTAAAATAATTACTCATAATATTAAAATTTAATGGCTTTTTTCCAGTTATTATAAATTGTTTTATAGGCTTCTACCAATGCTGGCTGAGGTGTTATGGTTTGTAAACATTCCAAACTATCAAAGGCTTCTTTTAAAGTTTTATAATGCCCATAACCATAGGCTGCACCTCTGGCCGCTCCGTCAGCACCGTTTGTTTTATATAGTTGAAGTGTGGTATTCGTCGTATTCACAAAAATTTCCTTAAAAACCGGACTTAGAAATAAGTTATCTTTACCGGCGCGTACTGTTTTTCCAGAAGCGCCAACTTCCTGCATAATTTCAAAACCGTAATTCATAGCAAATACGATTCCTTCACAGGCGGCTCGTACTAAATGAGGGGTTTTATGAATATTGAAGTTAAGATTCGATATTCCAGACAAAACTTCTTTATTCTGAAATATACGCTCTACTCCATTTCCGAAAGGATGAAAAAGCAAGCCTTCACTACCTGGTTTTGATTGTGCTGCCACTTCATTCAGATACTCATAATCAACAATATGATCACGTCCAGAAGACAAAATATTTCTTAACCACTGATAGAGAATTCCGGAACCATTGATACAGACCATCACTCCGTTTCTGTTTTCATTTTCCTGGTTATTTACATGTAAAAACGTATTAATCCTATTATCTTTATCGAAAGCATGATTTTCACTAACCGAATAAATTACTGCGGACGTTCCTGCAGTAGTCGCTATTTCACCCGGACTAAGTACATTTAAAGACATGGCGTTGTTAGGTTGGTCCCCGGCACGATATGTAATTTTCACATCTTCTGAAAGCCCTAATTCTTTAGCTACTTTTGAAGAAACTAAAGCCTGATCTCCAAAGTTAGAAACCACTTCAGGAATCAATTCTTCTGAAATCCCATAATACTCAAGAATCTCTTTTGCCAGTCTGTTTTCTTTAAAATGCCAAAGCATCCCTTCAGATAAGCCTCCTTTACTAATTTGCGGTTTTTCACTAAATCTGGCAGCGATATAATCACCAGGTAACATCATATAAGCCGCTTTCTTATAAATTTCTGGCTCATTTTCTTTTACCCATTTTAATTTTGAAGCCGTAAAATTACCCGGACTTCCTAAAATCATATCATGACATTTCTCTTCTCCTATTTCCTCAAAAGCCTTATCTCCGATGGTAGCAGCACGACTATCACACCAAATTATCGAAGGCCGTACAGGATTTAAATGACTATCGGTTAATACCAAACCATGCATCTGGTAAGCAATACCAATAGCTTTTATTTGGGTTAAATCAATTTGATATTCAGATTGTAAACGTTGTAGCGCTATTTTAACGTTTTCCCACCATTGATTCGGGTCCTGTTCTGCCCAACCTGGCTGTAAGGCTTCCATTGCCATTTCAGATTTTGGTTCTCCAACAGCTGCAATGCTTTGTTGAGAATCAGCATCGAAAATCGATAATTTTACTGAGCTACTTCCCAGATCTATTCCTAAAAAATACATTCTAAGTCCATTTTATTAGCTTCTGAAACAATTTTTCAGTACACTAATAGTTTATTTGACTACAAGTATAATTTAAATTTTGAATATTATCAAAATTTATAGGATAAAAATGACTAATAATTAAATTAAAATTGAATTATTAATATATAAACTAGTTTATCTGAGTTTTGATTATATTAATTCTACATTTTTAAATAAAATGAAATAAGACTTTTAATCAAAAAAAATACCTCGGGAGCATGCCCCAAAGTATCCAGGTGAAAACCTTTTTAATCTTAAAATAAGACTTGGTGAATTCATCCAAGGATGATGACTCAATCCCAGTAATAACGACTTATTTTCTGGGTTGTCGATAGCCTTTTAGACTTTGCCATATTTTTCCAAGGCTAACTGCAATTTGTTTCCGGAAAAGACTTCAAACACTAATAGTAAACTTATAATCAAATAGTGTATTATTGAGTGACTTTTCATCTTTAACCGGACAATAGCGATTTATTTGGTATGATTTTAAATATACTTATTTTACCCGCTTTACTGTTCTAAAACCCAAATGATCTGTACCAGAATCCATTGATGTTCCCATTCTAGATGAAATTCGATAACTGGCACAATAGGATTTATTACATAAAAAGGAACCTCCTTTTATCACTTTTTCATTTTGGTAAGGATTGTCTTCATTAAAATAAGTGGTCGATCCTTTAGGGTTTAATAACTCCCCCTGTTGTAAAGCATCCTGATAATATCTGGTATTAAAATTATCTTTAGTAAATTCCCAAACATTACCTGCCATATCATATAAATTAAGACTGTTTGGCGGAAAAGATTTTACCGGTGCGGCATATTTATAACCATCTTCTGGAATATTTTTAACTGGAAACTCTCCCTGCCAGGTATTAGCTTCTTTATTCAACTTAGATTCGTCGTCACCCCAGGTGTAAATTCCGCCATGAAGTTTACCATGTGCTGCCGCTTCCCACTCAGCTTCAGTAGGTAGGTCACGCCCTGCCCAACTGGCATAGGCCAAAGCATCTTCATAAGCTATATGAACTACCGGGTAATTATCTTTTCCTTCTATATCGCTTTGTGGTCCTTGCGGATGTTTCCAATCGGCTCCCGTTTTCCATTCCCACCACTGGCCGTAATCATTAAGGTTGGCTATATTTTCCAGCTCTTTTTTAAATATTAAAGAGCCTGGTTGTAAAACACTATCATGGGGTTTTGGGGTTCCCGGTGGTAGTTGTTTTTTCATTTGTTCCCAATCGATTGGGCGCTCTGCCACGGTCACATATCCTGTTTCAGCTGTAAATTTTTTAAACTGTGCATTGGTTACTTCGGTTTGATCTATAAAAAAACCGTCTACTGCCACAGGATGTGCTGGTTTTTCTCTAGGTAAAGCATAAGGATCACCTTCTGATGCTCCCATTGTAAATTTTACACCAGATACCCAAACCATACCTTCTGGAGTTTCAATTTCTTCTGGTTGCTGTTTCAAAAGATCTTCAGGGTTTACCGTATTGCTTTTTTGTGAAGTTTGTAACTCGGTATCCTTGCTTTCATTAGTTTTCAATTCTCTTTTTTCCTCTTCATTTTTACAGGAATAAAAAAACAGACTAAAAAAAAGAATAGCATATATTGATAATTTTAGCATTGAATTATTTTTTATCAAAAGTAATGAGTATCTGACAGAAATCATACCTATTAAATTAATGACTACTAACGCTCCTAACGAATCATTAAAAAAGACCGACTTTAAACAGTCGGCCTCTACATCACCTAAACTCTATCTTAATTTTTATATTTATAACAGTGTACTTGGACAAACGTACGCTGTAACCGGAATCGTAGTTTCTTTAATCGATTTAAAGCCTCCAATAACATCGGTTAGCTGCGACCAGCCACGTTGTTGTAAAATGGATGCTGCAATCATACTTCGATATCCACCAGCACAATGCAACACAAATTCCTGCTCTTTTGGGAACTTCTCTAAATGCTGATTGATCTGGTTTAACGGAACATTTACGACACCTTCAATATGCTCTGAATCGAATTCACTTTTCTTACGCACATCAATAATCACAATATCCTGATTCATTTTTTGTTCCAGTTCTTCCGCAGTAATCCGATTTATGGTATCAACCTCCTTACCGGCGGCTTCCCAACTTTTCATTCCGTCTGCTAAATATCCCTGTGTGTTATCGTAGCCTACTCGGCTCAATCTTGTAATCGCCTCTTCTTCTTTTCCTACTTCAGTAATCAATAAAATAGGAGTTTCCAAATCAGGTATCATTTCCCCTACCCAGGGTGCAAAACTTCCCTGTAAACCAATATTTATACTATTGGGAATATGAGATTTAGCGTAATTATCGGCTTCCCGGGTATCTAAAACCAGTGCTCCTTCTTCATTGGCCAAGAGTTCAAATTCATCAGGAGTTAAAGCTTTTGCCGCCTGCTTCATTATTTTATCAAAGCTCTTATAACCACCAATATTCAACAAAACATTTTTCGGAAAATAGTTTGGTGGTGCAGTAAGCCCGGTTAAAAGTTCTTTTATAAACTCTTTTTTGGTCATATCTGCCCTTAGTGCGTAATTCGTTTTTTTCTGATTGCCTAGCGTATCTGTAGTTTCTTTACTCATTTTTTTACCACAAGCCGATCCTGCACCATGATTAGGATAGACCATAAGATCATCATCTAATGGCATTATTTTATGGCGAAGGGAATCAAATAAATATCCGGCAAGTTTATCTTCAGTTAAATCTGAAATCACGTGTTGCGCAAGGTCCGGTCTACCCACATCACCGATAAATAGGGTATCACCTGTAATAATCCCGTGTTCGTTACCCTTATCATCTATCAATAAGTAGGTAGTACTTTCCATCGTGTGACCTGGAGTATGAATTACCTTTACCTTGTAATCACCGATCTTGAAAATCTGCCCATCTTCAGCAACTAAGGCCTCATAACCTGGCTTGGCATTAGGCCCAAAAACTATTTTAGCTCCGGTTTTTTTTTGTAAATCTAAATGACCGCTTACAAAATCGGCATGAAAATGAGTTTCGAAAACATACTTGATTTTCGCATGGTCATTTTCTGCTTTTTGAATGTACGGATTAACCTCTCTTAACGGATCAAAAATTGCTGCTTCGCCTTTGCTTTCGATATAATAAGCGGCATGAGCCAGACAACCGGTATATATTTGTTCTACTTTCATAACTTATAAATTAATGAAGCGATATTGTTAATTTCTAAGTGTAAAAATAATAGAACAATAATTTTTAGACGGTAACTATTGTTACAATTTCAATATTTAATCCCTATCCCTCATTGAGGGTTTCATTACCCAAGGCTTGTCTCGAAGTTATAAAAAAGTTTTTTCGATTCATATCTCGGGGCTTGTCCCAAGGTTCTTGATTCCAGGGTCTCATAGCTATCGCTTAACTTATGAAACGTAAAACCTCATCCCTATTTCCAGGTATCACGACAGTTCTGGATTAAGGTATCATAGCCTTTGGTGATGGCAAAATCAAGTATCATTTATAAAAAATAAAAAAGGAGATTCCGTAGAACCTCCTTTATATAGTTAAGCGAAATAACCGAAAAAGCCTGTAAAACCAAGCATGTATTGCTTTTACGGTTGTAAAACTAACTAAAAACCTAGCTTAACTAATCTTATTCAGTAACATTAAAATGAGCATCTGTAGTGGCAACATTTCCCTCGTGGTCTGTTACCTCTAGTGATAAATGATATTCACCTGTTGCAGCATCTGCAGGTACATCGATATGCTCATGAAAATCTACAATGGTTACCTCTTCGTAATCAAAAGATTTTTCAAACTCCCATCCATTTTCTCCATCTTCAAAGTGAATATGTACTTCTACTGTCTCTATACCATGATCTCCTGATATTGCAGCTTCAACGTGCAATTCTTCTCCGGCTTTTACATTTTCATCTACTGTCATGTCTGCAATTGTAATCGCATCAGCATCGTTATTTCCATCGGTAATATGAAAGTGAGCACCTTCTGCATGCGTATGTCCTTCAGCATCAACAACTGTAATCGTCATATGGTATTCTCCTAAAGCTGCATTTTCAGGAATATCGATATGCTCATGAAACTCGGCTGAAGTACCCGAGTAATCTTCATAAGTTTCATCGAAAGTCCATTCTATCTCTCCATCTTCAGGATCTAGACCGTGACCATGGATATTTACAGAAACAGAGCTTATTCCATGTTCTGCAGTTAATTGTGCTTCAGCATGCAACTCCCCTCCACGAACGGCGTCTTCACTTTCGATATCTGTGAT
>CEVI01120824.1_pt1 | contig 19754 bp, 27 predicted proteins | sample 531471 | NCBI WGS metagenome assembly CEVI01 (sample SAMEA2623513, study PRJEB7988) | marine metagenome | isolation source: saline water (ENVO:00002010), including
GTTCTGTGAGAGGGATGAGGCGGTGATGCCTCACCCTACTCGATGTGTCCGCTCAAGACAGGTTTTGTTCAAATGGGTTTATCATATCCGCGAGCTCAGCTACCATTTTGTCCGGGTCAAAATCCTTTGGTCTGTGCTCGACGTCATTAATCAGTACCTTGAATGGGTATCCAAAATCTGGCTGAAGAGTTACTGCATTATCTTCTATTCCAACAACCTTGTAACTTAAGAAGGCTCCGCTGGTACCAAATTCAACAAGGAACTGCTTATTGATTACTTCTCGTTTAAATATGACATGATCACCTACTGAAATACCCATAACTACCTCTGCTTTGTTTTTGTGGATTATAGTTGCTGGAAACTTTGTGTTTTTGCATAGGTGGTTGATATTTGGCGGGTCAAAATTGGTTACTACAATTACCCCTCTTTCTACCATTACAACATCGTTATTTGATGTCTGTGATGTACGTGTTGATGCGTCCTTATTTTAAAATAGCGCTCTATTTTTATCAGTGAGGTTCATATGCAGGAGACAATAAAAAACGAAAACCAATGTATACGAGAGACGCGCTTTCCCCTTGTAGAAGTGCGTATGGTCGGCATTGACTGTACCTGTGAGCAATTTGAAAGAATCGCAGCGACGTGGCCGACGTTCAGTAATCATAACGTCATGCACGAACATATATTGGATGCGGTCGCATTTAGAAACAGTGACGTCAAGCGTCTGTCGTGTATTCTTGGCCAAGATGCAACCGAGTTGAAAGGCGCTTATATCTTATTGGTAACCCCTAGATAACCAATTTCGCGGGGGAATTTACAGGCGTCTTAGGACGCCGCTGCGTATGCACCCCAATAAAACCCGTTCCCGGAAAGAAGAAATGTCCGGGTAAATTTGGGTTGAATGGGGATAAGGGAAGATAGAAGCTAGCAAGTATGTTTTATTGACGTCAACATGTCGTTTAACGACATAGGTTGTCTGCAAAAAAAGAGCCTGACCATCAATCAGGCTCTTTGCAATTGGCCATCTGCGAGAGGGAATGGCAAATGTCCAATATTACGACTTACTGTAGCTCCAGTAGCGTTCTTCCCTGTGGTGTTGGCGCTTTGAAGTTACGGAGAAATTCTTCTCGCGTCCTCTCAACTGCTGCCTCTGCGTCTTTAAACGTTTGCGCATTCACCACTATCCCCATCTGATTCGCCTTGGCATACAAGGCTTCTTCTTCGGGCAGCTGCGCCATGAACTCAGCTGGCTGCCCCAATGTTGAATCATTATCTATGATAATGAAGCCCTCTTTGACGTATACCGCAACTAGCGTTTCGATATATACCCTGACTTCAGCAGCAGTCTTTCCTTCCTCAGTCAAGTCGATGGCCAACTGGGTCCCATCAATCACAACAATACTATCGGCAGGGTTGGTCGGCGCTGGACGGGTAAAATATACCGTTGCCATGACAGCAAGACCAAGAACGACGATAAGTATGTTCGTTAGTGACGAGGAGTTTGTTGGTTTCGCTTCTCTTTTCTCTGGTTTTTTGTCTGTACTAGCCATCATTCACCTCCCACTTTAAAGGTTGTTGACCCAGTAATCATGAAGTCCACTTCGGTGCCGGGTAGTACCTCAATGACCGGTGTCACTTGTTCGGCCATCGCCATATAGTATTCTGCAAGCGTATCACCCGCTTTCGCTACACCTGAGCCAACGGCTGCTACACCAGCTGTGCGTAATTGTTGTTGCTCCCATATCGCCTGTGGGGCACCGTTTGTGTTGATGTTTTGTAACTGGCGAGGCGAGGCGACTTCTGCAACACCTGATAGCAGTCCTGCATAGACTGTGTTTTCAAGCAGATCGTAGCCCGTGAATATCATCTCGCCGGGGATGCCCAGAAGACCGTCGCCGCGAGACACTGCCACCGCCTTTAATGGCTCCTCGTAAGCTATACCGTCGTCGGTGATACACGAGATGGAATCTGTTCTGATATAGACACGACTATCGCGTAATCGCCCTGTTGCCATCCCCATAATGTGGCATTCACGAATATCCAGCGTAAAGTAGTTCGGCATGAGTGCTTCTTTCTTTACGCGGAACATGACCGGCATTGGTTCTGATGTGGCTTTTACGCCTGTAGGTGCCGCTACGCCATTCAACATGACAGCGCTCATGATAGAGCCCTGTGCTAACGTAGTTGAATTTTGTATCTCATCGGCAATCTTCTTCACCTGACTCTCTTTTTCCGCTATCGCCGCCGCACGTTCGTCACGGACTTTCCTGTCGCGCTCAGAAATGGTGACTATGCCTGAGTCTTTAATCTTTATTTCACCGTCAGTGCCTAATTCCATAACTTGGCGTTGTGTCACGGTTCTTATAACGTTGTTGCCAAAGGTTTTTGGTGCCTCACTGATGATCTGACGATTAGCCGCTGGAGGGGGTGGCATCGTCGGCATGCTACCGTTGGGATACATACTCATTGGGTTTTGTGTCTGTATTTGGTCTTGATTAGGTCGACGATCTACTCCATTTTGTGCAGTTTGGCCGCCCACAACTGTAGGACCATTTTCCTGCATGGTCTTCAGGATGTTCGTCAACTCAAACAAATCCTGCTTCAGCTCAATGTTTTGGTCTTTGATGGACGCTAATTCTTTCTCGCGAAGCGCTTCCTTCTCCTCCATTTCTTTCTCGCGCTGGGTGAATCGCTCATCCAATTCGTCCACAAGCCCTTTGATTTCATACGACTCCATTTCTTCAACAGAATCCGAAATACCAAAAATGCTTTCTGGTTCTTCAAAGACTTTACGGTTACGTCTGTCCTCGCCAGAATCACTGAAAACAAAGGCAGCCATCCCCAAAAAGACGATACCCACCACTACGCCCGTGCGTAGCTTGTAGTCTTCGGCCCATTTCTCTTTAAGCGTATCTATTGCATCTTTAAACATTACTCATCTCCCCACGTTACACGCGGACGCCTTGCCTTACGCTGTACATTTTCGTAATAAAGCTTGTCACGGAGAATATAGAGCTCCATCTCTTCACCCGGTGCTAGATAAGACTTCTTAAAGAGCGCAACTGCAATCACGTCGTCACTTAAGCACATCTCCTCGCGTACCATGTACGTGCTATCTGACGTATTTTTCACACCAACAACATCAATGATTTCAGAGCCTCCCAGTAACCGCTGTGCTGCTCTATGCGGGATTGCCATGCGACATGGTGTTCTATAGTCTTCAGGAATATCACCACTCAGTGTAAAGCCACGCGGAAAGTCACCTTGTGCAACCGGCGTAAGCAGGTCGATAATGCGTTTCGTATGTTTATCCGAATAGGGAACACGTTCCGCCTTCGCTTTATTAATAGCCTCTTCTTCCTTCATTTTTTTCTGATACGCAACGGATTCGCGTTTCATGCTGTCGTCCATGGACACGGTGATATCAGCAATTACTGGAGGGGCGTCGATAGGGATAAGGGTGATCGAAACTTGTGAACTCTTCACGCCAGCCTCATGGATTACCAATCCAACAGGGTTGCTGTCTGGGATGGATATATAAAGATGGCCACCTTCTGTTTCGATGACAGAACGGGCATCAGACGTTTTTACTTTTAGCTCAGTAAAGTTTGTCGATAGGGTGTTTAACAGTCCTTGACCGACAGGAATGACGATACTCTGCTTTGGCTCGATATCAAATGCCATGCTGGGCTTATACATCTTCCGTGCTTGCTCTAAAAACTTTGCGCCCGGCGAATTCGCTATTTGCTCTGCAGCATATTGCTCACGTGCTGCCATTGCCGCTTGATATTGCTCCTGCTGACGGCGTATCTCATCGACTTGATTGAACAACTCCGAGTCTTCAACGTTAGTCGATGGCGGTGTATATCCATCTTCGACAGGAATGCGTTGGTTATTGGATTCCTGCAGGTAAGGTATTTGTGGCATCTGCTCTGGTTGCGCTGGTGGCTGTTGAGCGAATGCACTACTCCCCGCTATGGCCAATGTTGCTGCTAGTACCTTAATCTTCATCGTTTTCACCCTTAGCGTTAAGTGGCTTTGCTGTAATGCCTTCTTTCAGTTTCATTTGTTCTTCGGTGTAATACTCGTTCACAACTTCTGTACCTTGTGACTTAATTACGGTAGTCGTTGGATGTCCAGAGTAGGCTTTGTAGTGCGTCAGGCGCGGCATGCCATTGTTAACAATAAATTGGAATTCGTAGGTATAGTCATCACTGATTGGCGGAACACCTTTCCCTTTCACAGAACGTTTACCCCAGACCCAAACAATATTGCGTGTGTCTGAATACATCACGTCATCCACAGAAAAGGTCTGCTCTAATTCACGTACTTGAAGGACACGAGCTTCACTCTTGAGCTTTTCTGATACAACTTGGCGAAGCGCCGGTGACAGCATCTCCTCCATTCTATCGACGACAAAATCAATGTTACGCTTTGATATATTGCCGACCAGCAACGCTGTTTGATACGCAAACTGCGTTTGATATTCTTCACTTGCTTTATCACCTTCAATAACCATGTCTTTTGTCATGTTAGGCGGCACCATGACGACAATAGGCTCTTTATTAAAAGCCATGAACATCAATAGGACGACGGCGACAGACAGCGAGGCGATAGTAACCATCGCGAAGCGCTTGTAACGCTCATAATCGGCGTAGGTTTTACTTATAAACGACTCTGATTTTTTCATTAGTTATGTCCCTCTCGTATTCTTTTCATTAGCTGTGATACCGTTTGATGGCCGGATTCACTACCGTTCTGCTTTTTCGCATGACTTTCATAACGTCCAGAAGCCCCATCCTCCATATCTTATGGACGTATTCATCAAAGAATGAGTTTTGCAATATTTTCCCTACTCCCCAGAACACTAATATTGCTCCACCAAAGCCTGTCTTCCACATACCAAACATTAAACATATCACCAGTATCATGACGGCCGGAGCGAACTGTATGGCTGGAAAGATAAGCATCATCAGCGGGTCGTTGATTCGCCGTGGAAACTCGTATTGGTTGTCGCCTGACATTGCTACCTCGCGCAGTAATTTTTTCTACGCTTATTATTCCGCGTTTTTTAATCCATTCTTTTCGTAGAGAGGGCAATTTTTAGGGGCGTAAATTGACTTTTTTGTCTTAGACGGATGATGTTTAGAAAATGCAACCGTAAAAAGGGGGCAAGTAAGGCAGAGATGTTATTGGTGAGAACGCTTCATTCTGCCTTGATAAGGTGTCAAGGCGCCGCTCACGTAATTTTATAGAAAATCTGATTGCCTGATGATTGCATTGCAACCCAACGTGATGCTTCGTCGTAGCTCATGCTTCGTTGCGGCGGAATAGGGACGTGAAAAGCGTGACGTTCAATTTTGTAGCCAGCGTGAGTTGTTTTGCTCATTGTGTGCCCCTTATTGTTGTACTTCTTTCAAACTGTCTTGAAGGTAGTTCTCAACGTCGAACAGTTCGCGTTTCTCTTGTGCGTTAAGGTCTTGTCCGCTTAACAGTCTTAACAGTAGTTGCGCTTCAGTTTCAGTCATTGGGATGTTTAACGTGTTCATAATTAGGTCCGTTTAGTCGCTGTCGATATAGATGAATCATAACGCTTTGAGGCTATGCAGCTACGCTTTGGGCAGGGTGGATTTGTGTCAGGGACGGACATTGGAAATGTGTTGTTATGTGCAGGATTAACTGGGGCATTGCTGCCCCGGTCAATAATTAGCGGCAGGTGGTATTGCCGAAGCTGTCGGTGGTGCAGTTGGTGCGACTGTTGCCCAAACTTGAGCTGGAGTTGCCATAGCTATCTGAGTAGCTATTGTATCTATCGTTACCAATACGGCCATTGGTATTGCCGAAGCTGTCCGTGTGGGTATTAACGCGATCATTACCTATGCGGCCAGTCGTGTTTCCGAAGCTATCGCTATACGTGTTGACACGTTGATCACCAATACGTCCTGTTGTGTTCCCAAAGCTGTCTGTGTACAAGCTGCCTGTTGTTCCGTCACTGCATCGCACTGAAGTGTTACCAAAGGCATCTGTGGTGCTGTTACACGCTGCTTGTGCAAATCCCGCTGTGGTCAATGCTAGTGTGGCTGCTAATGCGTATTTTTTGGCGAATCTCATGTTTTCTCCTTTTTGTGGATTCATTGCTGAGTGTAGCAGAGTTGATGGGTGCTTATACTAAAGTTGTAATTTTTCACGGATTCTTTTTTTGTCCATAACGTACACCGACTTGATGCTTAAATATTCATCCGAAAACTACAAAGTTCTACCTGTAGAGGTGGGTTTTTGTTACTAATTTTTGACATGCTCGACCTTACGATTAAAGTGCTCCCTTTAGGTCACTACAAGGATATTAACTCATGTTTTATAAAGTCGTTAAACGCGCTAATGGTGCTGCAATTGTTGTAATGTCAGAGGATGGAATGGCCACAATAACACCAGAGGTAGCAGAGATTAACGACATGCGATGCTTGGGTGTTGTGGGTGATGATGCTTTGTATGAATTTGTCTCGCTTCAAAACCGCATTGAAATCCAAAGGGCGAATCAAGTTGACGGTTAACGTTACAACGATATGTCGCTCACCTCTTTTAATTGCGCGTCCGTGACATACTGGGTTCACGGGCGAAATTCATAGCTTCCCGTCAAGAGTAAAACGAAAAAAGACCACCTTGCTGGTGGCCTTGAGTTTGTTAGCAGCGTTTTGATTAACTATGCAGCCTCTTTGTGTCTAGCAATGTTTTTATGCATCCAGTGGCTTGTGCTCATCCATTTTACGCCTTTTTTAGTGATAAACGCTGCGTGTCCACCAAAGCCATCAGCGCGAGGGCTTGAGCAGGTGTGTGCAGCTTCGATACACACATAGCTATCACTGTTGAAGTGTTTAAGAATGAGATAGCAAAATGTCGCTGCAGATTCGGTATTAATGCTCTCATCGTGCGCAATGTGAATACAGTCGCCTGTGTCCATATAATCAAACGGTAGGTACACATTGCCAGGTTCGTAGTCATCAAGGCTTTTGATAAACTTCTTGGCGATACGGTAGACATCGTTCGGGTAGGCTGATTCGTGCATCGTTTTTCGCGATTTGGTGAAATCGACCTTCTCATCTTCAACACACTCTAAAACCTGAAGTGCAAAGATTTTTTGCTCAATCGGTAGCGTAAACTCTAATGCTGCTTTGGTGTAATAGTTGGCCATGCTTGCTTCCTCGTTATGCTTTGCGTGGTTTATAAGAGAAATCTGCATCCTGACGCAGTTGTGCATTAAGATGCTCGCAGCGTTGACGGGCTTCTGATTCTGTCATCGCGCCTTCAAACGTGGGCGTGTCCGGGAATGCGCTATTTAATGATGCTTTGACAATAATGTGGGTTTTCATTACGCGGTTTCCTTGTTGAGACCTTTAATATGAGAACATCATAGCGAAAGCTGTTATTGCGACTACGTTTTGGGCAAACGCAGCCGTAGGGAAAACAGCGTCATTGGGGGAGGGTGTGTCTGTGGCTGACGGGGTATTGTTGTCTGTGATTGACGTTTATTTATTGGCGTGAACGCAGCTTGCTTTCAACTTCAGTTGCCACCTTGCTGTCATGCTGTGACAGTGCTTTTATAAAGCCTTTTTGAATGGCCTTGTTACTCAGGCATACGCCAAAGGCATAGTCCACCAGCATATTCGAATCCCTACCGGATGCCTTCATTTTGTTGAATCGTTCAACGAATAGCTTGATCTTATTCAGTCGGGAAAAGTGGATTTTTCGGGCGATGGTTTTTGACAATGTTTTATCCCTCCAACCCAAACATTTCTCCATCTTCCGTTGGTTTAAATTTTATATCGGGATGCCTTGCTTTGAATTTGGCAATAATATTGATTGCAGCTTCGCTCATGTCCAAGAATACAGAGTCTAAGCGCTCACCACGAAATGCGCCTACCCAGCCGCTCGATGTTTCTTCGAAATACACCTGTTGCTCGACGGTAGCTGTATCAGCATCTCCATTGGTGGTAGCGATCACGTAAAAACTCATAGCGTTTAACCTTTGTAAATTATTGATATGGTGAAATAATATCGTCTCAAAGCAATACCGCCATGATTTGGACAGATGGGTTTTTGTCTATGAGGGACGTGTTATCGTATTGCGGTGTAAGGAAGGGAAAGGGCTTTGAATTCAAAGCCCTCTGGTCGGTTTGATGAGCACCCAATTCGTACTAATAGAGATTAATAGTCGCCATATGCAGAGTCGTCGATTTCGAGTGCTTCTTCCTCCTCGTTATCATCTTCCCAATCGTCTGAATCGTCTTCCTCATTATCATCTTCCCAAACATCCTCATCGTCTTCCTGACGCCAGCCTTGGTCTGGATCATCCAGTGAACGCTCTGTTGGGGTAAATCCGTTGTAGTGGTTAGATTCAAGTGCGGCGCAAATGCCAGATGACTCGTCATCACCAAAGTGTTCGGCCACAATTGCGCACCACTCCTCGCTTAACCAAATGTCACCAGAGAAGCCGATAGCGCTTCTCATCTCATCAGTGACCGTTTTCATTTCGTCGCCTTCGAGCACCGCATGGTAGGTTTGGTCTTCAACATCTACTGCTCCGTAATTGTTGTACGTGCCACGCATCTCCTCGACAACCTTCCCTTTAACAAGGCGATATAGGCGAACTTCATCGCCGCCGCAGATTTGCTCCCCAGTGATTCTGTCCATATATGAAAACATGCCCATTACGCTTACCTTTTGTGACTTGTTGATATGGTTAAATCATACTGAATTGAAGTAATGCGACTACGAATTGGGCAGGGGGGAAGTTGTGTCGAGGGTGGACGCAGAATCTTGGGTAGTTTCAGTGCGCACGATGCATTAATATCTGAAGTAAAACAAAGAGGCGTGGTGTCTTAATCGCAAGTAGAGTCTAAATCACTCATGGCGTCCTGCACTGCCTTAATGATGTCTCCCTCAGACATGCCCACCTGCTCTTCCAAAAAGCGCAGTTGTTCTGACATGCCTTCATTATTAACGCGTGACGCGAGTCGACTTGCTCCTTCATCAACGATAGGATCCAAATCTTCTGCACTAACACCTAAATTCCAGAGTTTTGTCTTTAATGAACTCACTGTTTTTACCTGTAGTGTTTGCAATAGAAAACGCTTACTGATTAGCAATCGATTGGTTAAATTGAGCAGCAAATCATACGACTTAACGTTTGAATATGTTCGATGTAAAAATCGCCTTCAAACACCTTCTCGCTATTTCGCACGTGCTGCTCAAACTTCTTTTCTGCGTCCGCCTCTGACTTAGCCTCAACAACCTTTACATGGTCGTCACAGTCACAGCATCGACCAACTACAACATATTGTGTTAATGACATTTTACCTCCAAAGTATCCGTTAGTTGGCAATGAAAGAGGACTGCTTTGAGTGGCAGCCCTTTTCAGTTGTTATTCGATTAGCTTGCGCGTTTCGACATAGACTGTTGCTGATAACCGCCTTGCTGATTGTTGCGACCACGATTCTGCTGCATAGGCACATTGTTGCTTGGCTGGTCATAGCCTTGGTTGTTGTAACCTTGATTAGGTGCTTGGTTATAATCATTGTTGTTTTGTGCATCTTGACGCTGTTTGCCGCGACGAAGTACATCAAAGGTATCAATGACGATGCCTACCTTAGAGCGGTTTTGGTTGTTCTGGTCAACCCACTTGTCTTCCGCCAGCGAGCCTGTAACAAAGATTTCAGTACCCTGCTGGACTAGCATATCTAACAGCTCGGCGGTGCGACGATAAGCTGTGGCGCTAATCCACGTAGTTTTTTCCTGCGTCTGACCTTGGTTGTCTTTGTATTTTTTTGTTGCTGCGAGTGATAGGTTGGCAACCAAATCACCTGATGGCAGTGTATTAAATTCGATAGAGCCGATGTTTGCTTTCGCTTTCACTTCAAAAAAACCTTGTGACATAACATATTTCCTCAAATTGGATTAAAGTGTTTAACCTTGCCTCGAAAGACATCTTAATAATGCCCTACCTGAGTAATGCGACTACGCTTTGGGCATGCAGCAACCGTAAAAGATGGTGTCTGTCGATGACTTCAATATGACTTGTCTGTGTGTGACATGCAGTCCATAATCAAACTGTATATAAATACAGTTAAGAGGTTGTATGGAATTTCTAGTTAATCGCAACTACAAGAAATTGAGTATTGGCGATACACCCAATAATGAGTATCTCTCTGTTATGGTGTCGCCGACGGACTTTGAAAATATTCGGTACGGAGGAGCTCTGCGAGTGAAGAACGAAGCAGAGCTTGATGAAGGGCTCTTTACTTACTTTCGCATTAATCCAGCTTATCGGGAGCGATTTGAGGATCCGTTTACCTATTGCAATGATGAGTCAACGCTGGTGGCCTATGTGAAAGATAATAACGTCTATATCCTGATGAAAGATGCGAGTACGCCATTCTTGCGTCCTCGCGACCCTCGTTGTTTTAGTCAGCGACAGACAACAATGTCTGAAATGAAAGTTGCGGGGTAGGGGGAATTACAAGAATATCAAGAGTGCCGTTGGCCTTTATCCTATCGAGTAAGAACCCGCGGCCTGAAGACAAAAAGCGTCTGGATGAGTTTATGGCGACCTTTAGAGAGCGCTCAAAAGCGAAGATAGCAAAGCAATTTCCGCCCCTTATTGAAGCTGAGATGGACAACGATTAATACCAACCTTCGGTTTACCTTATTGGATTTCTAAAGGTTTACACATACGGGGAGCGTCCATTTGACAAAATAATGAGGCATTTTGCTCAAGTGACTGAAATGCAGTCATTTAATTGTATCTTTCCTATAATTCCGGTCTCTGAAGGACAAAGTAACATGGAAAATGTGCGCTTGATTAGATGGCTAACAACCCAGTAAGCGCGACTATGCCCCGTAAGTGTACACCTTTGTGTTTTGTTAGAGCTCTATTTCCTCGCGAGTCGGGCTTCGCTGCAATACCACTCGGTGTTGTTTAGTCCCAAATTACCGCAATCCACTGTCTGCGATGGCATCTGAGCTGCCAATACATCACCGTAGCTCTGTGCCGAAGAGGGTGACGTCGCTTTGACGGTAACGGTGACGGCTTCTTCTGTGTATGTCTCAGACACAGTAACATCAAACACATCTTGTTTTTGCACTATTGGTATCTCCTTGAGTTGGGTAGGCCGTGGTTTCTGTCTGCATCATTTCGGCGATTTCCTGCGTATATACTGTTCTTGCTAATCCGCTGACTTTCACCACTTTCATCCGTGAATTCAAATATCACTTCAAAGTCATGGCTTTTCCCTGAGTTTGAGCGATGTGCTAGTACAGTCTTGGTAACCGGGATACCACCAATGTTCATCTCCTGCTTCCCGGTGCATTTGCCCAGATGAGCAAAAAAGATGTCGTTGAGTAACGAATACGTAAAGTCCTTTACGGACAGACCTTGGGGGTTGTTAATACGTTCTTCCCGCTCCGCTTTGGCCTTTCTCTTAGATTCCTCTTTCTCAAGCGTCTTTTCGATAAGCGCTGCTTCAGATTCAGCATAAGCAATCAGTTCGTCATGGACAGGTTCTACCTTGGCTTTTTTGTCACGTTCTGAAAATAAGCCACCAGCCTTATACAACGCAATAAGTGTCTTAGCGCCTTGAGGTGTTACCTTTATACGTCCAAAGTCAGGCGTATCTCGTATGCTGTGGATGTCCGACGAGGACAGCGTAATACCGCAGTATTCTATGGAGGGCTCTGGTGTGTCGGATGTCATATTAAGGATGTCTACTTGACTCATAATTGAATCAAGTAGGCTGTTAAGAATGTTTGTCACGGTGCGGGGTTTGACGTTAGGCAGCATTTTGCATGCAGCTTGGTAATCAAGTAGAAGATTGCGTTCTATTTTCATTCAGCGCCCTCTAACGGTGTTATTTTTTCTTTCTATTGTTCAGTTGCCTCTAACCAGCTTGGGTCGAAATCTGACGGCCATTTGAAGTATGGGCCAAACCGGCTCTTTTTCACGTGCTCACCACCTATGGATTGCCCCTTGTCCGTGAGCGACATTTCACCATCTTTATTTTCGATGTAACCACACAGCTCAAGTTTACTTAGGAATTCATCCGTTGTCTGGCCAAGGCTCTTTGCTACTTTGCTGGATGATAGGAGTGTTTTATCTGCAGGGTTAAGCCTTTCTGGTATTGTTGATGCTGCATCCTTATTCGTATCGTTTGTTACTGTGTCATGCACTGAGAGTGAATTTAAAATGTGCTCTTTAACCTGTTTTATTGTATAGGCTCGCTTTGCGGTGAATCTGATAATAGGTAACTGCGCTGTCTGACAAGCTTCATTCAAAAATCTGTCACGGACAGCAGTAATTTTTGATTTATGGGATTTATCATCAAGTTCAATGGCCGCTTTCACCTGTAATGTGTTTGCATCACACAGTATATAATCAAAATGCTTTGACGATATTTTATTAAATGAAGCCTGCCAACCGTTTCTGCCATTTTCTTTTGATGGCGATAGCACATCTGCTACGCGCACTTTGCCAAACACCCTTAACCCTTCAGGTAGCGAGCTTTCAAGTACGCCTAAAAATGAGCGTTCAGCATGACTGAATAGCGATTTGTTTTTTTCATATTTTAAGTTATTGCTCTGTCTACCCGATAGAATAAACCTCAAAATCAGTGAGAGGGTAACAAGCAGTACAATTATTAATATAAGTACTTCAGAGCTACTCATACCCCCTCCTGTTCTTCAAATAAACTATCACTTGTACGAACTGGTAAATATGTGCGCGTCATCACATACGCCTTTGGCGATTCCGGTTCTGCCGCCATAGTATTTGCCATTATTCTCCGCCACAGCTCTCTCGAAGAACTGATGGTATTTAGTGGCTTTTCTTTTCACTATGCTAAGCGTCTCATCACCTGCGAAATGCTGCGTAGCTAAAAACAAATCAATGTTTTTCTTGTGCACACTTTCACCTTCCCCCATGTTTTCGTAGATAGGTTGAGCAACGGCGAAAAATGCCGCACATTCGGCAAACATTTCGTGCATCTCTATATTGTTTCTTTGCATGTATTTGTTGAATTCATAGACGCTTTCAAAGTCGCCTTCAACGAGATTGATGTCTCTGAATGACACGTCAGCACTCGCCATCGGTGTGATAAATGCGCTGGCAATGATGGCTAACACTGTGTTTCTTAATTTCACGGAGTCTCTCCTTAATAAGGTTGCCGGTTATCTTACCTTCCCTTGGTGTTGAAGCTACATGTTGGGCAGGGCGATAGGGCCGGTGGTATTTCAGACACAAAAAAAGCGACACCATGGCCGCTTTTTTGTGTCAGTGATGGATTAACATCCACACGCTTTACATGCACAGTCCACACATGCACACGCGATGTCTTGAGCCTTGACGGCCGCCGTGGTTACCACCGGCATCATCTCTTCTTTTGCTGCTGTGACTGCTGCACCCACACCTGTTGAGTCAACAATGTCACTTAAGTTTGCTAATGTAAGTCCAGCAAGGAACGCACTGCCCACTTGGATCCAATCTGTCGCCAAAATCTTTACTAGACCGTAACCAAATGCTAGTACGATGATAAGCTTACCGAATGGACCTTCAAAGAACGCAATAACATCAGACAAAATGTTATCAATACCTGTTGTGGTACCTGTAGCCATTGCTGCGCTACTTACCGCGAATAAGCCTGCCAGAGTGACGAGCTTGCCTGTTTTTGAAGAGAAGAAGTTAGTAGCCTTCATATCTATTCACCTGTATTCGTTAACGTTAATGTTAGCGGACAACCCGCACCTTTTGCTGACGAACCAAGTTCGACATTCGTCCCAACTGAGTCGAGCTTGGTTCGACCTGCTCTGGCTCAAGCTTGGCTTGTCAGCGACATGTTTATTATTCATCACATTCCCACTGTTTTTTTTCATAGAGCTCAATAATTTAGGGGCTGTAATGTTAGAATCAGAAAACCTTCGAAAAGTTGGCGATGTACTGGCTCACAGCAAATGACGCAACCAGAACAAAGATGGCCGGTGCATAAACACTCGCTGATGCTAAAAAGCTTGGTGCAAATAACAAACTTAAAAACGAAATAAAGACAAACCACAGTACTTTCATATAGATGCGACCTTTACCTGTTGAGGCGCCACCAAGCTGATACATTTTGCGACGCCATGTGTAATAGCCTGTTAATATCATCGCTATTCCCATCGGCAGAGTCAGGGCCGCCCAATACTCCAGCATCGATAAACGAAAGAACACCTGATAAGCAAATAACTGTGAGTTATCAATAAAGCGATATAGCACCATGTCATCTTCTTTGTACACTGCGGCTACGCCACCTTTCTGATTGTCTTCTGTATTTGGATTGAACGTACTATATATCCACTCATACACCCCGTTATCATAGAAGTGCTCTTTAAAGCGGCGGTTCGTCTTGCGCTCTACTATCTTCCATGGTGTCTCTCCAAGCGAAAGCTTTACCGTATGCATCTCTCCTTGTATGGAACGCTTATATTCCGGTGTATCCTGTAACATCATAAAAACTGCAGACACTAAAAGGCTTAGTGACAGTATGATGTGGACGATGTAGGTGCGAGACACATTTGCGTCGGTTATTGCTGTGGCCATGCGTCACCCCTCCTTAGTACATTCATAAGGTTATTTACTGCGTTGTATCCTAGCGAAGGGATACCTAAATTTAATAAGTCCGTGCGTTCGAAAACGCGATTCACCAACAATAAACTTAGTTCCGTGTTCGTCAACGACGCCCTAACTTCCTGTCTTTTTACTTCTACAGTAGCGCTCTTACTGTCCAGCAAAGACGCGTAATTATCATGAAGTATATCCAGCATCTTCTTCGTTCCTGGCTTTTCACTGACATACACTTGATATTCGAACAGCGTGGGCAACCGAAGGAAGATACTGTGGAAAAAGTTATAATACGCCTCACGTAAACCGTCCCTGTCTATCGCATCCTCAAATTCTGCGCTTGCGTCTCGTAAAATGCTTGAAATTACGCACTCTCCATCGCTGGTGGTCATAAATGGCCCGGCTAACAGGCAAAGTCGCTGCGCCGTTGGTGTGATGTTTGGGTGATAGCTCGCGATGGCCGATAGGGCATTTCGTGCGTCGCAGTCAATTATGGACAATGGGGTGCGCGTCTTCATGCCGCGAGGGAAATCACGGACATGGTACACCTTGCTGTACTGCTTATCCCCAGCCACTGTTATAGGTACGCCTATATTAAATAGGTCTTCACGGTCAAATATACGCGACAGCATAATGAGAGACATTTCAAAGTCGGTGAGTGACTTACTAAATGGTGTGTGTGTGACCAGTAGCGCGTCCCCCTTTGCGCATATCGCTTCTTCAACGTTCTCCTTCATCACATCGATTGCTCTGGCCGCTTTACCGCTCACTAATATTTCCGGCACGTACTCCATTATTTGGGGTAGACCGTCTCTAACTGACATAAAAAATGCGCGGTAAGCCTCCTGCCTACCACTTACCTGAAGGGTGTCTTCGTGTTCATTGCATGCTTCTCTCAATATCTTGCATGCTACTATCTGTCCTTCTTTATCCACAAAAAATGGCCCAATCAGATTGCACATTCTTTCAGTCACACGAGCAATCTTTGGGTTAACCCTCGCTGCCTCATCAACGGCACTTCGGCAATCTGCGTCTAAAAAATACGTCTTGTCCGTCGCATGCTTGAATTCTTTGGTGTTTCCTGTCGTAAAGTAGTTGGTTCGGAAGCTAAACTCATCGCTTAATGTGCCTTTACCGCTTAGTGTAGCCATGGTGCTCGCTCCCCCTCTTTATCGTCATTCTTGATTATCGGTAAACGCATCTTTAACTTTTTACCGTCAGCTAAACGCGCCACATATTGCAAAATAGGCAAATCACCTAATAGGGTGGGTGGGAAGGCGTCTTCGCGTTGACTCGATAATGTCTCTTTGTATCCAGCATTGAAACTTAACATCGAGGTACCTGTGTCACTCGATGCATTAGTTGATATATCTTGTTTCGTGACTGATGCTTTTGAGAATTGGCTGGACACGTATTCTTGTGTTTTTGGATCCGTGGTGCGCATGCTGATAAAGTTGTTACACAATCCCAAGAAACGGTCTGCCGTCGCTTGGTCGGTCTTCGACGCAATATCACTTATCGTTTGTGTGGCCAGTATCATCTGCATCGACGCCGCTCGACCTTGGCTTAGAATGTTAAACAGCGCATCGTTATTCTCGATACTCGCATGCACCTCATCATTCGCTATCGTTACACGACGCGGCTCATCGGTCTCATGGTTGTATCTGTCACCCGCTACGGCCGCCGCCTCTGCAAGGATAAGTCTGGATAGGAAGGACGCCGTTGTACCGTCCGTTAATGAATCCAGTGAGATGTATAAACAACCTCCCGTCTCCATTAACTCGGCAATATCGATAATTGGTCTATCGTCATCTACCGCTTCCGTTTCAACCGGGGAGAAGAGCTCATCTAACGGCTCGGCGGTTAATGCTGTCAGTACCGGACGCAAAGTCGTTACCATCTTCACATAATGGCCATCGTCATGAAGGGCAAACTCAATCATTTTCTCTACCGCAGGGCAGGGTGAATCTTTTGAAAGTACACCGATGTAATATTCTCCCAGCGCGGCTAAACGGTCTGGATTGAGTTCCTTAAGTTCCTTTGACAACATGGCCGCATACTCCATGCCCACTGTCTCTTTGTAATACTTATCCATTACTCGCATGGCCAATCCACGTCTATCTGATGCAATCACTTTTTGAATGGATGTCAGACGGATAGGCTCGCCCAAATATTTGAACGCCAGTGACGTCGCATAGATAATCCCGTATGCGAAATCTTGGAATGGCTTAGACGATGGGCCATTACCCATTAGCGGGGCAACACGCGCCGCTATCTCGGTAATCCTCGTGTAATTACTTAGCAAGGGTATGCGGCACGACGTAGAAGGGCTTGAAGGATGCAGGTGGTAGAATTTATCCGCTTTTCCCAAATACTCCAGTTCATGTTTGATGGTCGCCTGCCAGTCCTTATCGTTCTTAGGGTCGAGTACCAATAACGTATTCCCCAAATGCAGTGCGTTAAGCGACATCAATTTCAGGAGTGTTGTCTTTCCTGTACCAACATTCCCTGTTATGCACGAATGCCCATACCAGTTGGTCTCATTGATGATTTGCTCCTCCTCATTTCCCATGCCATGAATCCACGGTGAGCCACCAAGCTTCTCAGTGTCTGCTGCCATCATCTTCGCAACAGGCTTTAAAAAGAACGGCAACTTTACTTGAGAGAAATCTGAGTCCATGTCTGCAACTTGGTAGGCGCGATTGGCGTGTTCAGCTCCCCACTTAAAGCCTCTTCCCATGTACGTAGAACGTCTATCCTTCTTTTTCTTATTCTTGTCATCGCCATAACGAAGGTCTAGCTGATTCTTTTTTCTCAACTTGCTTAACTCAAAGAACACCATCTTATTCGTCGTTAGCCTTAACTGCCTATCCAACAATGGGATTGACTTGTATCCATAAACGACAGCAGTCGCAATCATAATGACGGACAGTATGAACGCTTCTAAAAGCGTCTCCCCTTCAACATAAATCGCACTTAGTATGGGTGTGGCAATACCCGCAACTAACCATACCGCTGCGACGTTTATCTCGAAAACGGGGCGAAACAATTGCTCTGAGTATCTCGGATCTAATTTATGCATAAACCCACCTCTATTCCTCTATCTGAATTTTGTTAATACTTTGTCCGTCTATGACAACAATGCTCTCTATACCAACTTTACCGCTTCCCGCCTGCTCTCCCGATTTCATGATTGCTCCCTTGATATGGCGATAACGAATAGGGGTGCTTCTCTGTGAATTAATGTAGTTAAGGAGTGGAATGGTCTTTATTGCCGCCTTGCCCTCATATTCAATTGCAACCGTAGAAAGGCTTACACCTTCTTCTAATGAGTCGGATAATCCTCGAAGGTAAGCGCCTAATGTTCCCTTGGGCGCATTCTTTATCTTGATATGAAGTCCATGTATTGATGCGCTGTCGCTCGCGAACACAGACTCCCAGTCTATTTCTTTGTCCTCTTTCAACTCCGAGCTTTGATTGGATTCAAGACCCTTACTCTTGTCCTTGGAGGACGGCGCTTTACCGTTGCTTGCTGGTTTGGTGCTGGCGGTTTTTGTGTCTTTGATGGACGCTGCTTTCTTATCATCCATTTTATTTGGCTGAACTTGCTCTTCATTAATACCAACCATTTGGACTAATTTGCCATTTAGCCTATGCGCCACGACAAGTACGTTGCCTTTATTTTCTTCTGCCAAGCCTTGGTGTCGCATTAAGTTAATCGCTTCAGCTCGTGTAGCTATATTATTCTCCTGCATAACGTCATCTATACAAACGAATGTCGATGCGTGACGGGGAATCTTGTGCCGCTTTACTCTGTCCAGTTTTATAACCGGGGTCGTTCTTTCGTTGTCAGTCGTAGATAAACTCTCTTTCTTGCTTGCTTTATCTTCTCCATTTGGCTTTCTTTTGGTGACACTTTTTTCTGAACTGTCTACTTCAGGCAAATGCTTGTCCTTAGCTGACGATACTCGCTTCTTGGTGGATCCTTGCTTACCCACTGGCTTTGCTTTGACTGCGTTATCACTAGTGTCTTTTCTTCTGTCTTTCGTTGATGCTTCTTTTTTTTCAGGCGCCTCTTTTTGCGCAGTGCCATTCTTGTCCGTGCTCGAACGCTCTTCTTTGCTTGATACGTCTTCAGGCGATGCTCCGTGTTCACCTTTACTCTCTTCTTTAGTTGCCTGCTCAGTGTCGGCGACAGACGTTGATTGCTCAGAGGGTACGTTCTTGAATTCCATCTTCGGCTTTGGCTTCTTATTTTTTTTTGCTTCTTCGATGGCTTTTTTTATCGCATCTTGCTTAGGCGATGTTTTCTTGTCCTGTGTAGACGGCGCTTTCTTATCCGCCTTCGATGCTTCTGATTGTTGTTTTGGCGCTGCTATGTCCGTGCGCGACGTACCACCTACATCGATGTCCGCGACAGGCAAGCTATCAGCTTGAGTAGGTGGAGTGTTGTATTGTTCTTCGCTGGTGGTTTGCGACGCATGAGGTGCAGGCTTCGCTGGAGCAAAATCTTCATCAGCGTATGCATTTCCGTTATCTAAATCATTCACTGGTGTGCTAAGTGCAACCAACTCATCTTTATTTAATTCGTGTACGATGCCTCGCTCATCTATTTGATAAAATTTTTCGTGGCTCGGAATGGTGTATACGCCAGACATAGAGTCAGGTGCTGGGTCATCATTAAAGACGTAGCCCTTCCATTTTACTCTTATAATTTCTTCCCATATCGCGTTACGCTGGCCAGTGATAATCTCTAACAGTTCTTCCTTCGTGAATGTGCCCGGCGTAAAGAGTATCGACTTATACTCGTCGCTGTACGACTGAATTATGTGATTATCTTCCATAATGTTTAGCACTGTCTCTACCGCTCCGGGTATGTTTAGTTCGTGCTTTTTTGCGGTGTTTATAATGGAATGAAATGCCTTCTGGTAGCGCAGGTATACCTCGCCGCCAATTATCCATGCATGCGCACCCGTGACATTGAAGTCCCACGTAGTTCTCGCTATCCTCATTGCGCGGATAATTCGTCCATGCGTACTTACTTTCTTGTCTACGAGATACGCTGAATTATCTGATAATCTCATGTTCCTCGCAGACGACATTTGGTCGCCAT
>CEVI01069344.1_pt1 | contig 19555 bp, 18 predicted proteins | sample 531471 | NCBI WGS metagenome assembly CEVI01 (sample SAMEA2623513, study PRJEB7988) | marine metagenome | isolation source: saline water (ENVO:00002010), including
TCATCACAGAATTGCTTTCGCGAAAGCAAGATATCGGTATCATAATGCGGTTCGAACTGTGGGGTACCCGTCACAAAAACCTGTTCTGATTTGATTTTGGGATAATATTCCAGCAACTGCGATTTCATTAAGTCTGACCAAACGAAATAAAAGTCTGTTTCTATTGTGGTCATACCTTTGGGTAAATTGTCCCAGCTGTAGATCCAGCAAGCCGTCTTGATTCCCAAATCCTTTGCTGCCAATACGGGCGCGATAGCCTGAGTGGCTCGTTGCGTGGTACAAAAAACCAGATTGGGTTGATGCTCCTGCAACTGCGCTTTGACCTCCTTATACCGAGCTGTGCATCGCTCTGCCGCATTTATGTTATCCATTAGCTGTTGCCAGCCCTTCTGAGATACGCTGAACCGTTCATGAAATGTTACAAAAGCACTTTTTAAAAAGTGCCTGGGAGCATTCCATCTTAACGGAAATCGATACGTGCCGTAAACCTTGTCATGGGTTCGCTTTTGCGAAAGCGCTAATTCCACCCGCTTCCGTGCATGATTTAACACGGATGTTTTAGGATGTATTTTTGTACTGAAAATTTTTAATTCCTGATAGCTCAGGTCTTCCTCTATAGGGAATATCGTATTATTCCAATAGGTGATATCAAAACCGAGCTTCTCGCCTATTTCTTTGAATCCGGTAAACGCAAAATTGCGCAAACCAACCCCATCTGGAAAAAGGATAAACACTTTTTTACTCATTAACCTAGGCCTTGCGGTATTTCAACTTTTCGCGCTGTATTTGCTCTATGGGTAAGATATCAGTAGGTTTACGCGTCATAGCTTGATGAACAGCACGAAGATCTCGTGCCAGCTTTCTCATACCGGCCGGTTCTAATGAGGCACTATGGTCAGTCCCCTTCCAGGTACGATCTAAGGTATAATGGCGCTCAACGATGTGAGCTCCCAATGTATAGGCTGCCACATCCACGGCGATCCCTAAATGATGACCTGAAAATCCTACCGACTTGATTCTACTCCCATATTCATTGATCAAGGTAGTGATGTCCAATAGACATACATCCTGAAAAGGCACCGGATATCCCGAAGTGCAATTGTAAAGCACCAGATCTTTTGCCCTATCATTAGCTTCAAAGAACTCAACTAATTTTTTGATTTCCCCTCGTGTAGTCATACCTGTCGAGGCATGGATCTCGCCCTTGTAGTTTTTACACAACCACTCCAACATTTCAAAATGGTTATTGTGCGCACTGGGTATCTTGATAAACTCCGGTTCCAGACTGGCAATTTCCTTGGCACTGGTCAAATCCCAAACACTGGTTGAATACGTGACACCCATTTCCTCGCAATAGGCCTTTAATTCGGCGTGTTGATCCAAATTAAATTCTAAAAACTCACGGTGTGCCCCATAAGTGTCTCCATAAGAATTTATAGGGTTGGGATGGGGTGCCTCATATTGCTCTTTAGTCAACAACTCTATATTATTTCTCTTTTGAAACTTAACTGCATCGACCTTACAAAAGATGGAGGCGACTTTAATCATTTCCTTAGCGATTTCCAGATCGCCTTTGTGATTGCCTCCTATTTCAGCAATCGTGTAAGGTGGTTGGTATTTACTCATATCTAGTATTATATCTTAAAATAAATTTAGTGGCTTCTCTAATGGCTCCTGCGGCACTGTCACTGGCCAAAATTACATCTGCATTACGTTTAATTTCCGGCGTGGCATTAGCCGGCGCAAAGGACCATCCTGCAGCGCAAATATTTGCCAGGTCGTTGACATCATCCCCTACATAAGCGATCTGTGAAAATTCTAACTCGCGCTCAACTCCAACTTTGCAAAGCAGACTGTATTTATCCCTGACACCTAAAAACACATCCTTGATTTTGAGCTTTTTCATACGACTGGCTACGATCTGCGAATCTTCGGAAGTCATGATCATGAGCTCCACATTGTTTTGGCGCAAAATTTCCAAGCCCATGCCGTCCCGCATATCAAACTTTTTGATCAGCTCTCCATCACTACCATAATACACACAGCCATCAGTAAAAACTCCATCCACATCAAGTACCAAATGAGTAATACGACCGGATTTCTTTCCCCTTTTAAGTCTGGCTGCGAGTAATTCTTCGGCTACTAACCAATCTGTCATAGAATCAATGTCGGTTAGACTATCCTCCGGCATTGTAATGGTTGCAATTTTACCGCTGATGCGGTTCCTGCTTTCCAACCAGGCTTTTCGAGTCGTGACATAACAGGCTCCATTTTCTATCAATTGCCCCTTAAAGTCCTGACGTCTGGGTCGCTTCATGTAATCGTAGTTATTTGAAGTTCCATCGGGATTCCAGGTAAATCGGTGCGTGTTTACTACTGTTAAGGCCGAATCGTATTCCGAATTATCTTTTATAACATCGAGGCATCTATTGATATCATTTGCAGTTGTAAAGGGTGTCGTTGCCTGTAACAGGCAAAATACTGAAAAGTCAGGCTTTTCATGCTCTATAAACTCCTGAATAGCAAACTCGGTACTGGCGGTATCACTAGCGCTTGCTTTACTGCGTAATACTGCTTTTACCTTTTTCGTCCAATGATATTCCTTCTCAATAAAGGATGTAATTTCGGTATCGTCTGTAAACACTACAATCTGGTCTAATTGCGAAGCAATTGCCTCTCCCAAGACCCAACAAAAAAGCGGTCTACCTAAGAGCTTCTTCTTGTTCTTGCCGGGAATTCCTTTGGAACCTTTACGTACTGGAATAAAACCTATAGAGTACATTTCAATTTATTGCTTTAATTTAAAAGATAATATTAAACCTATTTAACTTAGGTGATAGCTTTTCATTTTGGCGAATTGGCCTTAATAGGCGTCGAGGTAAAACTCCAACTCTGTCTTTTAGGAACAGCAAAAGGGCCGACAATTTAAGAGCTTTGGTAATTTGACCTTGTGCGCTCATCAAGTCAATAAGTTCCTGATCATGAATCGTTTTAAAACCAAACATTATTTTACCCAAAAATAAAAGCTCCTGTTCTTCTATTAATTTAAGGTCAAATACTCGATAGAAAAGATGTAATTTCCCGATTGATTTTAGAGTTAAAGCGGTTCTTAAACATTTATTACACGAGGAGCAATTGATAACATTCAGTGCACCTGATTTAAAACTACTTAAACAAACATCCAGATAGCGTTGTGCCAAGTCATCATCACTTATTGCTTTAATCCTTTCTATTCTTTTCAGATTTATTACTGATGGATGAGCTTCAAATTTATCATATTTAATCAGTGGGAGAATTAAATGATCATAATTAGAAGTATCCCCCTTTTTCAGATTGCTTTGTTCAGTTGAGTAGGCAGAGGCATAATAATATTTTGCTTTTTTAAGCCCAATTGCGATAGCGCAAGACAAATTCAGAAAACTATGGGCGCTTTTAAATTCGCCTTTTAACAAACGGTATACATTTGTTTTAACACGTATAAGTGGTATGTCGAGGTGTTTAGAGACTTGGAGTGCATTTTTTAGCCTAATTTGATAATTAATATCCTTCAATCTGCCTCCATAAATCCCGTGTGACCCTGCGTCAAAAAAAGTAAAAGCATCAAAATTTATTTCTGAATTTAAAATTGTTGTAAAGCTATCTACTCCACAAGATAATCCTGTGATTGTAAATTCTTTTTTATTAGTATCATTCTTTTGAATGTTGGGAGTAGCTAGTACTTTTAATTTTTCTTTTACCTGATGTATACGACAAAGTTCAGGGAGTACGTAATTATTTAACTGAATCAATAAATCGTGAGAAACAAAGCCTTTTATTTCCAATGATTGCCTACGCTCAATCATTATTGGCAGCATCCCAAGTGCAAAAGCATCAAAAGAATCTATGCGCTCACTTTGACAAAACACCGCATCAAAATAAAGCGGATCTGAAGACACATTACTCATACATATGAGCTTATGGCCATTATCATTACTAACGTATTCTAAATTTGATAATTTAATCATCCGATTGTGTTCTTGTAACTATTAAGAACTTCATTTTTAATGGAATTACGATTAAGTGAAGTAATGGTTTTTAGAATGCAATTCCTCATCCTTTTTTTATCAAAAACCAACACATTACATATGAGTTCAATTAATTGACTTTTATTTTCGGGGGCATTTATTAACCAACCGTTGATACCGTGCTCAATTAATTCCGCTGTTGCCTCTCCTGGATTGGATTGGATTGGAATACAACCACAAAACATGGCTTCAATCATCGTATTAGGAATTCCATCACTAATACTATTTCCAATATAGAAATCGCAACGCTCCATCAGCTGCATCACTTTTTCATAAGAAAGTATTTCATGTACCTCTCTTAAGAAATTTGCTGGATAATCGTTATTTTTTAAATGCTGAAAAAAATCCGGGGACGCCCCAAAACAATATACCGAAATCTCATTATTTAGTTTATAAACCTCATATAATGCTTCTAAAGCAGTTATTGCTCTACCCAGGTCATTTTGATATGCTTTTAAAGCAAAGCTGTTATTTGTTTTACGCTCCATTTCGACTACTCTAGGCTCAAAGCCTCCACCGCCAGGGAATGTACCTAAATACACCCCATTAAAACCTTGAGATTGGGCTATGTTGTAATCCCTTTTACAATCTGTAAATAAATAGTCGACCCTCATAAGTACCGCTGGTACTTCTTTGAGATACTCTGGTTTATTTTTGCGATTGTATAAATCACTACCCCAACTGGAATAAATCCATTTGAAATTTTGATGATCATTCATTACTGACAGAATGGGCAAGCAACCTATTTGAAGCGCAAAACTATGTACTACGTCTGGATTGATGGTTAGTAATACCTGTTCGAAAGCCTCAGCTACAGGAACATCATATTTGGTTTCAAGCATTTTATATAGCTTAGGTATCTGTTTTTTTAGAAAAGTTCGACCCCGTCGTTTTAAGAATCCCTTTTTCCAACCTGTAATCTGCGACATCCAGGACATGGAGGGTGCGTATCCCTGATCTAAAATATCAAACCAAAACACCTCAAGACCGCTATCCCGCAACTGCTCTGACCAGCGTCGAAAGTGTAAATTATTCATAGAGACCATCAGGATTTTCATTTTATAAACCAGTAAAGGGATTGAATATCCCTAATCGTAAGTTTTTCTTTATCGTATTCCTAGAGGAATAGATTTCAATCACCCTATCCGCGAAATCATCATTATGTTTATCTAAATAAAAAATAAACTCATCATCAATATAATTCTTATAAAAAAGGTATCCTGTTTTATCTATAACTAAGGTTTTCTTTTTTAAAATTCTTGCCTCTATAGCACATCCGGAGTAATTTGTGATATGTATTTTGCAAGCATTTAAAGATGTAATCAATGGCCTTTTCAATGGATGTTCAATTGAGTAGCAATCACTTGGCACTTCATTTTTCTCTAAAAAATTCCGAATCAATCCTACGCCAGTAGCGTCTCTTGGATGAATTCTTAATATCCATGAATAGTTACTATGCCCCATGAGTTTCAAAATCTGCTCCGGGAAAAAGTAATTAAGTTTCGAATTACTTATTAATTGTAAGGTGTATAAAAAATCACAATATTCTATAGGCTGATTTTCGTTCTGAGTCATTGCCAGCCAGGGATGACCTGTTACTCTACTGCCGCTTTTTTGTTTCCACCAAGTACGTATATGATCACTTGATTTTTGATCCCAATTCCAATAAACCTTAGGCATTGTGTTGAAACCTCCTTCTGGTATTTTAGTCCAACTGCTGTATGCCATATGAACATTCGTTTGTGGGCCATGTTGGAAATCAACCGTTTCTAGACCTAGTGCGTTTGCCGCAAATAATGCAGCTGCCATATCATCATACCCATAATAACTAATCGAAATAAAACGACGCGTACACCGATTTTTAAAAAGTTTCTTATATAGAATTGAAGTAGATTTTACCTTTTCCCCCCACTTTATTATACGTTTCTGTTCCAGGTCCAAACTGATTTTGATCAGTGAATTCATTCTTAAATGCTCTAAAAAAGAATCATAAAGTGGTAAATTAAATTCATTACTAAGGTTTTTACCCGTTGATAGCCTCCCTATAAGCCTGTCTACTACTCTGTGACCGTTGCGTAGACTTATACCATCTATAATATTGGCTGGATTGTAACAACCAGGTTTAGCCCCCTGCATTTCGATAATTGTAATTTTAGCCTCTAGATGATGTGCTTTTACCATGGCATCAAAGAATTTGTGAAATAACAATCCTTTATACTGCACGCGATATAGCGATGGAGTTGAAAACATAACAGGCAGAGATGAGTGTCCCTGAATTGCTTTAAAATAATACAACAATTCAATAAATTTCGTCTTGCACCTATTAAAAAGACTTATCTTGTTTGGTTGGATTTTATCACTTTTTATTGTGGAAGTACCTTCTACTAGCTGAATAAGTGCATAATAAATTTTAATCCTCAAGTGTGGCCATACGTGAACACCAGCAACTGACCACGTATCTACCGGAAAATCTGCCTCAATGGTGACTATATAATCATGAATGTCTTGATGACTTTTTATTTCACGTCGCATCAAGTATTTTTATTTTTTGATAGAATTATTGAAAGACTAATTATATTAGTGCTTCTAGAATACCTATAAGGTTGATTACGATGATTCAAAATGATGGTTTCGAGTAGTAACCTATTCGAATCTTCCACGGAAATGTATTGCGGTTGTTTTAAATGGAGTAGTGCCTTGAGGCGTGTCTTTAAAGCTCTGGCGTATTTATGTTCTTTGATCTTTACCAATACAACGCCTTCAAATATACATTCCTTTAGTTGAAGGCATAAGGCACTCATTTCTTCCAGGGTGGAATTTACCTCCACTATAAGTCCCGGCTCAGATAGTTTCTTATACTGATCCAGATCAAAATTCAAACCCCAATCTGAAGATTGATTTGCCTTCTTCCTGTTCAACTTTCGCGAAAGCCTTAAATAATCATGATTTATTCGCTCTAACTCTGCATGGTACGGCAATTTGCTGCCCTTCTTCCGGTACTGCTTTTCGTGCCATTGATGCAACACCAACAATTCATCCTTATAGTGCGTGGTATTGACACCAGAACGTTCCAACCGATCAAATATATCTGCGTCCTCGGCTCCCCAGTTGTGGTAGACCTCATCAAAGCCATTGATGTACAATAAATTTCTAGTCTTAAAAATAGCTGTACCGGTCAAACCTCCAATAAAATCAACCTGATAATCATCAAATGACTTCTCACATCTGCTTTCCTCTTCAGATAAAAATCCATAGGGAAAATTAACTGAATCATGTATCGCAACCAGCTCCAAGGCTTTTTCAATGAGTTTTGGATGACAGATACAGTCCATATCCAGCACCATAAAATAGGTGGAGGTCGTGTTTCTCAATACTATATTAATAGCCCGCGTTTTATGAAACAGCTGTCCCTGTGCAGGACATAAAATCAATCTAACCTTAGGGAGATCTTTAAGTAGTAATGCAAGCTCTTGCTGATACTTCAAGTCACTACCATAATCAACAAGGGTCAATACTTTAGAATTATCCAATTGCTGATAAATGGATTTAAGACTACGCTGAACTAATTTCAGATCACGATTACGGTTGGGTATGACGATTGTGAGATTATTTTTCACAACACCTTTTTAGGTTTTATCAATTAATTGCTGAATTGCTTTAAGAATATATTATTTGTATAATGGTTTAGTTATTTTGGAAAATTGCAACTATTAATAATTTATTTACTAAGCATCACGGAGTATTATAAGTCAAAGTCTTGAAATTTTGAATTTGGCAAACCTTTATTCTTATATAAGAATTTAATAAACCCCTTGTATCGCGTTAAAAAAGTAAATAACTTAAATTTTATAATATAAGTCAGTGGTTTGCAAGAAGCCTCTCTTTCTAATAAATTCGTATCAAGATACTTTTTAATGATTATGCCACTCTCTCCATAGTCGCTCATCCAAGCCTCAATTTTATTGCCCATATGACGCACATAGCTCTTAGTAGTGGCAAGCCTATACAGATCACATTTTACAACAGGTCTATCTAAGAATCGATCTTCACTATTACCTCCTAGTAAATAATCTGAGGAAGTTTTGGGCAATTGATTAAATACTGAAGCACGGTAGGTAACACAGAAATGACTATTCCCAATTACTGCTTTTCTTCCGTCAGGAGCCCTTATAGTCATAATTAAATCTTTATACTTCTGATCTAACCAGGGCCATCCTATACTCTTTGCAAAATTCTCTAAACCTTCAGAATCTTGAACTTTAGTAAATGAAAGTCTTTTTGAAAAAAAATAATCAAACCAAATATTCTGGGTCAGTCTATTTTGTGTTCGGTAAACAGGTGTTGGGCTAACGGCACCCGCTTTTTTAAAGGAATCAAAAACTGAAAAAACAGCTTTATCCCATAGCCGCTGAAATAATACGTCTGCATCGGAAATCGTGACGTAATCGGCCTGAATTGACCTCAAAATTTTTAAAATAGAATTTACTTTACCTATGGCTTGGTTTTCAAAAACAAGCTCATCTATATAACCATCAAGATACATCACATAGATCTCATTCTTAATAAAATCACTGCTAACTCCGTTTACAACAAGTGTCAATTTGTAATGGTAAAGCGAATTTATTTTTATACTTCTGAGGGTGTAACCCAGAATTTCAAGTGAGTCTTGATAATATGGGTCATTAGAAGCAAAAAAAGGAATAATTATTTGATGTTGAACACGTATATCTTCAAGCAACATATCCCTATTTAGATTAGTCCCCTTTCTCATTTGATATCTCCAGGAGGATGAAGAAGAAATTTAATTTGATAAGCAAAACGTTTAAGCGCATACCATAAGTCCATAAAAAAATTGCTTAAGGCTCTTATAATTGAGCCTATAAGGCCGAATATTGCATTTTTATAGGTAAACCCTTTTTGCCATATCAAATAATCCCCTTCAATATTCTTTTTAAATCTAAAATAAGCCTGCTCTCTATTTCTTTTTATATGATAATGAAAAATTACCGGAGCAAACTCTATTTTATATCCCTTTTCGATTAATCTAAGCGTCCATTCCTTATCTTCAAAAGTTGGAACAGAATCGTTAAAATGATTTTCTTTCCAAACTGATTTTCTAAATGCGGATCCAGAAAAGATCAAACCCGATTTATTTGGGTCTTCTTTACTACTTATTCCTAAAATATAGTTGGTAAAATCATTATGACTATGAAGACATCTGAGCCCAGCTAATTTATTGTCAGAATCAAAAAGACTTTTTATGCACGTAAAAAAGTTAGGCGATACGGGATAAGAATGGGCACTAAAAATAACCACATAAGGCTGGCTGGCTTTTGCTGCTGCAAAATTGGCGCTACCACCGTAACTAAAATTTTCAATGACTTCAAATTTGGCGTGATATTTTTTACAGACTTCTTCGCTCCTATCAGTAGATAAATTATCGATAACAATGATTTCTTCAATATCATTTATATAACGGGTCGTCAAATTAAGCAAAAGGAACTCTAATGCTTCAGCCTGATTTTTATTCCTGATAACTACAGATATCAAAATCGGTAATGTTTGCAAAAGTGATACAGTTTGAACAACCAGGTTCTCTTTATTTTATCAACAAAAATTTCTAGATCCATAAAGTCCTTGTTCACTTGTATGGGATGATCAAAATATTTTTTGTAAAGATCTATATGCTTTTCATAAATCTGATCATAAAGACCCCAGTAAAATCTAGGATCAGCAGCAAACCGGCTACGCATATTACCCGTTATATGTTGCCTGTAAAAATAAAGAGGTTGTTCAATTTTGTATACTTTTGAATCTTCATCTAACATACGAATCCAAAAATCCCAATCCTCAAAAGAATCTAATTTAATATCATAGCCCCCACAATCTTTCCATTTTTTCTTTAAAAAAACAGAACCTGCAATAAAGCAATTTTGGACAAGTAACCGTTTATATGAATATTTTGGTAAGTGGTACACGTGACTTTTAGTTCCAAAAAAACGTATTTGATAATGAATCAAATCGTAACTTACTATTCGCAACTCACGGTTAACGTACTCCAATAAATTTTTATGTAGACAATCATCTGCATCTAATGGTAAAATGTATTTACCTTTAGACATTTCAATTCCTGTGTTCCGGGCGGCACTTAAACCTTTATTGCTTTGATCAACATACCTAAACCGCTTATCCATTTTACACCAATGCATTGCTACATCCTTGGTATTATCTGGACTACCATCATTTACAATGATACATTCCCAATTAGTGAAAGTCTGTTCTAAAACGGACTGAAGACTTTGATTCAGATAATGCGCTTGCTTATAGCAAGGAACGACTATGGAAACTAGCGGTCTTGCTCCCATTATCTTTTGAACCATTGGATAGGCATTTTAATAAGCTGCCAGAGTCTGTCATTTCTTCTTGTTTTCAATTTTCTTAAATCTTTTCGGAGTAGGCTGTTGGAATATATATATTGACTCATGACGCCGTAAAAATGAGTCTGGTATAGGTCCTTGTGTTTTTCAAGCAATTGCATTCTAAGTTGGCTGTCGAATAAATCAAGGGCATTTTGATCCCTAGAACGTTCTTTAATCCTGTAATTAAATAAAACCTCGGGTATTATATGCATACGTTTACCTGATTTTAAAAGACTGATATTAAAATCCCAGTCCTCAAAACCTTTTTTAAATGAGGGATCATAGCCACCCACTTTTTCCCAATCCGATTTGTCAAAAAGCCCACAACTAGTCCCATTATTTTTGACCAGAAACGCTGTAATAAGACCGCCAGTCGGACAAATTATCTCAACTGTTCTATTTTTATAATCAAATTGCCTATACTGACAACTTACATAGACTACATCTATCTCCTGTAGTAAGACTTTTTTTGCCTTCTTTAGAAATGTAGGTTCAAAATAATCATCTGCATCAAGGGTGCAGATATACCGCGAGCTTGACTGTTCGATACCCTTATTCCTCGCAACAGAAACGCCGAGGTTCTCTTGATATATGATCCGGACTCGAGAATCAGATAATTTATTAAGTACTTCTCGTGTTGCCTGATCTGACCCATCATCTACGATGATAATCTCATCTGGCAGCAGGGTCTGCTTGAAAAGGGAGCTTACCGCAGCCTTAATGAATAGACCATCGTTGTAACAGGGAATAACTACCGATATATTACTTTTAATTTGCAAAGCTGTTTTCTATTATAAGCCCAAGTCTACATTTAAAAACTATTACCCTTGGGGATAGTTGAAAATATTATAAACTGTGGGCAAGAAAATTATGCCTAGATTAAACATTCATTTACGTATAAATCTTATAAATTTATAGCCTTTGCGAGTTATAAATGTCATCACTATAGCTAGTGGATAGAGAAGTCCTTTAAAGCCTTTCAAAGTAAAAAGCAAGCCAGTAGCCCCTATAATATTCTCTGGCACCTTCTTTATTCTTGCGAGCTTATAGGATAGCTTCAAATGTTCATCAAGTAGCCAAATTAATAGTTTTTTTGGTGCCAAGTCATCTAAGTATTTTGCTGTATAATAAAACAACTCTGCATTCATTTGATCAAACCATACAGGCCTCTTTTTTGCTTTTACCACAAACCCATCTTCGTGAATACGCCTTTTGGATAAAATTTGGTTGATCAGGAATCCATTCTGAGTGAGCAGCAATAATTTTATATTGTATTGGTATTCACTTGCTTGGTCCCTAATGCCTCCTTTAAATTCCAATTGGTCAGCAAACCCTCTTTTAACGAGAAGGTCATTGGTAATCCAAGCGGTATTAAACATAGTAAAATCTATGGCGGTCAGGTTATAGTTATTCCTATCTATCTCATATGGTCGTTTCAACACACCAGTTTCATCAAAATTAATACAATCTCCTACAACAAAATCATAATTGCCTTTTTGCAAGCAATTTACACTTACTAACAAATGATCAGGAAGCATAAGATCATCACTGTCAAAAAATTTTATAAATGCTCCAGATGAAAGTGAATAGCCATAATTTCTACAGTAATTGGCTCCTTTAGGAACATCTTCGGGTCTTGGGAAATATTTAAAACGTGGGTCTAAGGTTATTAACCTTTCCACTATAAATTTAGTATCATCACAGGAGCCATCGTCTATAACTATGCATTCAAATTCTGTATAGTTTTGATTTGCTATGCTTAGCAAGGTTTCTTGAATGAAATTAGCTCGGTTGTAGGTCGCTATTATGATGGATACTAAGGACATTAATTAAGACCGCATAATTTTTTTAGCTTATAAATTAACCTGTCACTACTCTCTTGCAAGAGATAAAATGACTTTCCACGTAATAAAACGTTCTGTTTTCTTAATTGAACTATCTGTTCGAAAAGTTTCCGGTAAACCGCTTCCAGATGTCTTTCATAATCAATTCTGTATTTATAAAATAGCTGTAAGCGCAATTCTACTTCATTTTGATCTGCATTGGTACTACGACTGTTTGGCCTAGAAGTATAATGAAAGAGTACTTCTGGCACCACACCAAAGCTGTAACCCTTTTTTAAAATACGTATATTAAGATCCCAATCTTCAAAGCCCGCGGTAAATTCCGGATCATAACAACCTGCATCCATAATTGCCTGCCTTTTAAAAAGCAGACAAGAAAGTGCACCATTATTGGCTAGGCACGATTCAAGGTCGATAGTAGGCGGCGTATAGTGCAAAGTTTTTCTCTCATTAACAACACGAGTGTATCCGCACATTACTGCTCCTAGCTTTTCGTCATTTTCAAAAAGCTTCAATGCTTTGGCTGCAAAACTGGGTTCATAATAGTCGTCTGCATCTAGTGTCAAAATATATTCAGATTTACTTTCCCTAATGGCACAATTTCTAGCACTAGCCACTCCCTTATTTTTCTGGTAAATAACCCTTAGGGAGGGTATTTGACTTTCAAGTCGTTTCAAAAGATCAGCAGTACCATCTGTAGAACCATCGTCCACTACAATGATTTCATTAAGCACGTGGGTTTGCGAAATAAGACTCTGGATTGCACGTTGAGTTGTATCTATTCCATTATAAACGGGAATTATTCCTGTGATATTCATTAAAAAGATTGTGATCGATTAACTTCTGAACTTTATTACTTACCAGTATTGGTAACCAATTTCTGAAAATTCTAATTCAAAATAAATTGCGCTTCTTTACAAGTAACCAAGCTAATGAACGAATGGTAGCATTTAATATTTTAAGAGTGTATTTGTTGGTCTGTAGTAAATCAAGGCGCTTGTCTAAATTATTCACCTTCGCCCTTAGAGATTTTGAGTTCTCAATTAACTTGTCATAATGGTAGTTTACAGCCTCAAATTGCTCACTAAGAACTGTATTGCGTTGCTGAACATGTACTTTTTGATAATCTGCTTGAGAGGATATGCCATCTTCGATGAAGGTTGCGACAACCTTGCTAACCCTTACATAGCTGCAATTGTGAAAACAAATTGTCCTCAGAAAAAACTCCCAGTCTGCCACAATACTGAGGTCTGTTCTATAATCCCCATAGCGATGGAAAAGCTTGCGCTTAATAAATGTTGCGGGGTGCCCTAACGATGTAATTTTAAAAAAATCGAAATCGAGTTTTTCAGGGTAAGTATGTATGAACTTTATACCGTCGTCAGGCCTCATAATTTGTAGATTTCCATAAATTAAATCTGCAGGGACTTTCAGTTCTTCTTCAAATTGTTCTAGGGTATTGTTAGCATAAAAAGTATCACCACTATTTAAAAAAAGTAAATACTTGCCTTGTGCAACTTTAATACCTTTGTTCATCGCATCATAAATACCTTCATCAGGTTCACTTACCCAATAACTAAAAGTTGTAATATTCTGCTGTAAAAATTCAAGCGTACCATCAGTAGAGCCACCATCGATGACAATATATTCAAAGTCTCTAGAAGTTTGTTGCAACACGCTAGCTACGGTTCGCTTTAGCCCTACTACATTATTTAAAGAAACTGTAATTATTGACAATCTCATCTTTTCCTAAAACGAGGTAAATTTGTTAAGATCAGTAATAATAAATCTATCTATCTCATCCACGTAACGCAAATCCGTATTTTGAAGATTATAAGCCTTATAAAGCTTTTTTTCAAAGTATCTGCTATTGAATATCTTTAATTTATATAGTAACCTAATAATCTTTTTTAGATTTTTAACGCGGTTTAGTTGACTCACCTGATCTTCATTTAATCTAAAGTTGGAAATAATTTGATTGCATTCAGACAAATAAGAAGCTAGGCCCAATGCACTTAACTGATCTTTACGTTTTCGCCAGCCGCCGATGGGGATTGAACAATGATACAAAGTAGAAAATTGAAAAAAACGAAACCACAATTCAAAATCCCCAGCCAATTTAAGTGAAGAATTAAATTTTCCACCCGCCTGTTCCCAAAGATTTTTTCTCCATAAACAGGATTCTTGCTGAATGTATTCATAGTCTCCCATCAAATAACGCAATAGGCTGAAGCGTTTTGCTGGCTGGGTATGAACTATCGTACTACCTTCATTCAGAAAGGTATTCAATCCATGGATCCATTGAATATTTTCATTATCATGAAATATTTTTGCGACCGTCATTAATGCATTTGGCAGCAATATATCATCAGAATTGATATAACCCATAATTTCTCCAGAACTTTTTTCAAAACCCTTATTTAAGGCGTCATACATACCATTGTCTGGTTCTGAAATCCAATAATGCAAATAATCCTGATATCTTTTTATAATTTCAACAGTACCGTCAGTACTGCCGCCGTCGATAATAATGTACTCTAAATTAGAGTAATTCTGTCCCAATACGGAATTTATCGTTTCCTCTATAAATGATACTTGATTAAAAACCGGAGTGACAATCGTAATTCTAGGTCTTATTCTAGCAATGCTTTTCATCTAAATTGATTTTATGGCAATCAGATTTTCATAGGGGTACTTATCTTTTAAAGTATGTGGTCTCAAACTTCCGCCATATATTTCAAACCAATCGTATCCATATTCAATCATTTGTTGATGGATTTCTTTGATATCGTAGCCAGCATTAGCCACATTCTCATCGGTAAATTCTACCATAACGATTGGGGAAAAATTAGTTAAGAATTGATTAGCACCTTGCAACACATATTTTTCCCAACCCTCAACATCTATTTTTACGAATCTTATTTTCGATTTATCAATCTTTGATAATTCAATATCTAGCGTTGAAGCAGGCACTGTGATTCTACTTGTTAATCTTCCATTTTTGTCCTGGGCCGGAGAATTGAAAGCATCATTGCCATTATCTGAAATATGAAAATCAATGTCACCACTACTATCCGATATTGCAATTTGCCTAGCATCAATATTTTCCCGTTTATTTATTCGTATATTCTCAGTAAGCCTTTTGTATGTCGTAGGTGTTGGCTCAAATGAAATCACCTTACCAGTTTTACCTACCAATTCAGACGCTAGAATAGAAAACAATCCAATGTTCGCTCCTATATCCAAAAACGTGTCTCCTTTACTTAAGATTCTTGTAAGAAAGTCTAGCTCATTTTGTTCGAAGCCTTCATCAATATTTATGGATAACAAACTGTCTTTATAAAGCTTAAGCTTACTTTTTTTAGTTATTCTATGAATCATAACGTCTGAAGTCGAAAATCTATTTTTTCGACGTTCAATCTCTTTTAGTCTTAATTCTTCTTCATATTTTGAGGTAACCTTTTTTAACTTTTTTTCTACCCGTTTGATCAGGCGATATTTAATATTTTTAAAATCAATAATTTTCATATCTCAAAATCTAATCCATTCAATTTCCGGCATAATAACACCAGGTCTGTTCTCCATATATACTGCATTAAGACCTTTTGTATTCTCACAAGTAAAACTGATAATCAGATCATCGTCATTAAGTATCCATCTTTTGTTGTGAATTCCGACCACTGGCTTTAAGCCGTAATTTCCATTCTTTAAGAGATTTGCTGGTATTATGGCCTTACAACTGTGATTCCCAACTCTAAGAGCTTCTATTTGAATGCTGACATCATCATTAAATGATCGCCATAGAGTCAATCCTGATGTCAAGTCTATCAAATCAAAACCAACTCTCAATCCTAACTCTGATTTTAATATTGTAAAATCATAATAGACATCGATATCTTCATCTGTATAAAAAACCTTGCGCTCACTAGTTGTTTGAAAAATCTTTAGACTTTTCAAAGTAAAGGCATGATCTGATTGCGCGGAAATAAATGTCTGTAAAGCATAATGATCAATCTTACTAGCTCCTTTGCTGAGGTATTCCTCAATTGCGTCGGAGGTATCACCGTCGTAAAAAATGTTTCCATCCTGCAACAAAATACAACGACTACATAATTGTTGTATACTCCCCATATTATGACTCACAAACAATACGGTCCTACCCCCAGTGCTTGAAATATCCTGCATTTTCCCAATGGCCTTTTTCTGAAACTCTGCATCACCAACGGCTAAGACCTCGTCCACCACCAAAATATCCGGTTCTAAAAAGGCGGCTACAGCAAAACCTAACCGAACACTCATACCGCTAGAATAGCGCTTGACCGGGGTATCAATATACATTTGACAACCGGAAAAATCAATAATCTCATCGATCTTACCGGCAATCTCCGCTTTAGTCATCCCCAGAATTGCCCCATTCAAATAGATATTTTCACGACCTGTCAATTCCGGATGCATCCCGGTACCAACTTCTAACAGACTGGCCATTCTCCCCCCTACTTTAATGCTACCGGTGGTTGGACTGGTCACTCTGGAAAGAATCTTTAATAGGGTTGATTTACCTGCACCGTTTTTACCAATGATCCCAACAATCTCCCCGCGTTTTACTTCAAAATTGATATCCTTTAAAGCCCATACATAATCTGAACTGGCAGTTGAACTGCGGTCATTTACCGAACCAATTTTCAAATACGGATCTTCCTTTCCTCGTAGCTTCGCCCAGGCCCTATTAATGTCATGACCTAAGGTTCCGGTTCCTACTTTACCCAAACGGTATTGTTTAGAAAGGTTTTCAATTCTTAAAATAGTTTCGTCCTTCATTTTCAATTATTCGTAAACGGACAGGCTTTCATCAATCCGTCTTGCAGTTTTTTAATAGTTGCTTCAACCGGCAAACTGTTTCTGCAATTTTCCACATACTTAATCCAGTACTCGACATCTATTTGGTTAACTAGTTCTTCAGGATGATAAGCTTCCAATCCTACCGACAGAAAATAGTCACGATATTTTACCCCATCTCCAAAAATGGCGTTTGAGAATTTCACCTGTACCGCCGGGATGTTGTAGGCATGTGCTACGATAATGCCGTGCAGGGATGAGGAAATAATACGTTTACACGACAGTATTTGATGGGTTGTTGATTCAATATCAATGGTCAGAAAGTCGATGATGCAAATGCTCAGGTCTTCCTTCATCATATTTTTAACCTTTCTATAATCATTAATATGAGGAATAATACCCAACTCGTATTTTTTGGATTGAACATCTTCAAAGTATAGCGGTAACAGCAATGCCGGATCACCATATACTTCCGGACAATCGTAGCCCAACTCAAGAATACGTTTTCGCGATAATGGCCCCCTTACCGCTGTAAATGTTGCCTTTGCAATCTGTGCATCCCGATTACTTACCCCACTGCCCCAAACAATGCAATGACTACCTATATGTTCTAAAACGCTGCCTATGGTTACGTATACTGGCCTCCACAGGTTCTTTAGATAAAATCGGTTTGCTCTTAGCCAGGTAACTTTCCTTCCGGAGATCTTTTCTGTCAAATATTTACCCAAAAGATCCCCGTAATTTTCCTTTTTCTTTTTTTGAATATGGATTTCACTCCACCAGTAGAGTCTAATATTCTTTGACATTAGACAGTATCTATAAAAGTCTTTTCCGTCTTATTAAAAACAATCAATCCTAAAAAAAACACCAAGATTCCCAGAAAAAATCCCGCATAAATGCCCGTCCAATGAATGTTCAGACTGTTAAACCATAAACTGCGATAGCTCTCAATAATCTGTGCAATGGGGTTCCATTCTACCGCCCAATAGTAGTCCTTTAATTTATCACGAGCTGCGTCCAGCGAATACATCACTGCGCTTAGGTATAATAACAGATTTAATCCAAAACCGATTAATACGTTTAAATCCCTGTATTTTGTAGTCATTGCAGAAAGAATAAGGCCAAATCCCATTCCCAGCAAAATGATATTCAGCAAGACTACAACAATCAAAGGCAAACCCGTACTGGGAAGAATATCCATACCCCTGTAGTAATAGTAGACATAGAAAACAATCAGTATAATTAACTGAATGCCAAACTTAAACAATCCAGAAATCACCCGAGAAGCTGGCGCAATAAATCGCGGAAAATACACCTTTCCAAATAAACCTGCATTAGAGGTGAAAGCCGAACTTGAAACGCTTAAAACCTCCTTAAAATAACTCCATAAGGTTAAACCAGTAAGATTAAAAAGAAAATTCGGTATTGCGCCATTATCAATTCCTGCTACCTCGTTGAAAACTAAAGTAAATACAACACTAGTAAAAAGAGGTGCTATAAGAAACCAAAGCGGACCTAAAATGGTTTGCTTGTATGCCGTCGTGATATCCCGTTTTACAAACAACATTAATAAATCCCGATACCTCCAAATCTCCCTGAGATTCAAGTCGATCAATTTACCTTTGGGCTTGATCTCATACAACCAATCCTTCTCTTCTACCATTGCTTAATGCTCCAATTGCTTATTGATCCAATGAGCGACTTTTTTAACTTTGCGTTTTAAAGTGGTTAAAACACCTGCCTTTTGCTGATGTCTATAGGCTTCTCCATATTTTCCATAGCCGTAACCATATTCATAGCCATAACCGTAGCCATAACCCAACTTGCTTTTGGCACTGAAGTAATTCAGTACAAAACTGATATTACGTATTTCTTTTTTCTTATACTTATCATTGATTAGGCGCAACATACCTTTTTTAGTATAATGCTGACGAATCACATACAATGTGGCATCTACATATTCATCCAATTCTAAAGCGTCTGAAACCAAACCCACAGGTGGTGTGTCAAGAATAATATAGTCGTATTCTTTTTTCAATTCCCCAATCAACGAATCCATTTGCTCGCTCATCAATAATTCTGAGGGGTTGGGAGGTACTGCACCTGCAAGAATAACATCAAGATATGGAATCTTAGTTGGCTGAACAATTTCGTCTAATGTGTTTTCTCCAATTAAATAATTCACCACCCCGGTATCGTTCGGCAAATTAAAATCTCCAAAGATCTTCGGCTTTCTTAGATCTAAACCTACGAGCACTGTTTTACGCTGACTTAACGCAAAAACACTGGCTAGGTTGATACTGCAAAAGGTCTTTCCTTCTCCACTGACTGAGGATGTAATACGTACAGTTTTAGCCCCTTCGATCTGTTGCTTTCTGTAGATAAATTGTAA
>CEVI01081567.1_pt1 | contig 19193 bp, 25 predicted proteins | sample 531471 | NCBI WGS metagenome assembly CEVI01 (sample SAMEA2623513, study PRJEB7988) | marine metagenome | isolation source: saline water (ENVO:00002010), including
ACTAAATCATAGATTTTGAGTTGGTATTTCGCGATTTCTAGATAAATTTAAAAATATTGATGGGCAACCCCGCATATCAAAGCCAATGCTTAGTGTTGGTTTATTTTTAATCTCCATTGCAATGGGCATACTGGGCTTTATAAACTACTCGAAAGAAGTCGATATCCCGAAAGCGACATTAACCGAAGGTCAATATACCGCTGTACTGCATAGTGAGTCAGGGAAAGAGGCTATTTCTACGCTTAACCAGGATGAGGTGAATTGGGTGCAGGTTCGGCAGCACCTAAAGAAAGACCACATTGCTGATTTCTTAATTACCTCTTTGCCTAATAGTGGCTATGAGTGTCAGAATGAACAATGTATCGATATTGCCTTTGAAGATCTCAACATAAAAAATGGCACCAGAGCTATAAACAGAGATGTTGCTGAATTTCACAGAAAAATTCAAGCATTTACTGAAGGACCATTAGGTATGATGCTTGCATTTTGCGCTTTAGTAATAGGGGGTGGCTTGGCTGTTACTAGAGCTTCACCAATACCAGCTCTAGCCGGAATTGGTATGGCTTCGTTCTTTTCAGTTGGGCCGCAAGTAGTCGCATCGGTTGCGGTGGGTGGGTTACCAAAACAAGAAGCTGTCGCTCAGGTAGAGCATGTGTCCGCAATCCAAGGAACGCTAGGTTCAATCTCTAAGTCATCAGCAGCATTGCTAGCCAGTCAATTTTACGCTCAAAATGAAGACTTTGATAAGCTTGAACGTCTAGTTGATGATATTGATATATCAAACCTAAACGTTTCAGAAGGTGACGCAAAAAAGCTTATGCAGCTCACTTATACTTTGGATACTACAGCTAATGGTTATATTACTACTCAAGCATCTGCTGAATATGAACAAAATTTTGTTAAGTCAGTAAAAAAAGCAGAGAGGGAAGGAAGTTTCTTTCTGGTTTTTGGGGGGGTGTTGTTTGTGTTAAGCTTGCTATTACGGCTTTCGCAGGTAAAGACCACTTCGATAAGGGATGTGGAACCCCGCTAAGAATAAAAATAAGGGGCATTATCGCCCCTTATTGAAGTTAACTGAAAAAGTGAAAGAAAGCGATTCCGAAACCGCCAGCCATGAAAACGACTGAGAACCCAAAAAAGGCAAATAATGTAGCTTTGGTCGTATCACTAAAGAGTTCAAAGATGTCGGTGTAACTTTCTTTCAGTCTTAGTTGTTTCAGTTCGTTTATCATTCGTATCCATCCGCTTTTTTATTTTTATTAAGCTACGTCCGTGTAGGCATACATGTAATAAAGCGCGAAGACAGATCATTTTGAATGGGAGTTCGCTGTTCTTTGTAATTTGTAGGTATAAAAACATATACACCAGTATTACAATGGCATGTTACTTAAGCACGAAGCCATGGTTGGCTTGATGGTGTTTTTCGATAGGGATGTATTGAGATATGATATCGGCCTGTTTACGGAAGTGACGTTCGGGCACACCTGATAGCCCTTTCAGGCCGTCGCTTAGCAGTATGCTCGCACCTTCAGAGGGTATAACTTCTGCAAAGACGTTAGCTATGCGAGCTAGCGCGTTTGCATGTTTTAAAAAATGCTTTGTTCTATTTGATAGATGTTTTTTAATGTTATCAATTGGGGGAAAAAGTAAAGCTATGTATTCGACATTGACTTTCAAAAGTTCCTCAAATCCCTCTTTGCGGTGGATTAGGTCAGATAAAACTACAGACGCTTTCCAGAAGTCTTCGTTATCAATCGGCTTATGATTAATAACACAAATCATCTCTAGGAAGATTTGCAATGGGCTTTGTTTAAATATTTTATCGTATGGTGTCACTGAGTTCCTCCAGGGTTTTTAATGAAATCACAGTCATTAATTTTACTCTACTTATGTGTGTTAGTTGCAGTAACTTCATGGTGTTCAAATGAAATAGTGAGTGTAGCTCATGGTGATGCACAAATAGGGATAAAGATAAAGTTCTTAAATTGCTTGTTGATACTGGCATTATTTTTTAATACGATAAGTGGATAAGCGTATCAAGGACATGGACTATGGCAACTTACAGCAACCCCGTTGAAGCGACACTTCATTATAGTGGCACTATTGACATACTTCTGAAGCAAACAAATGCTGCTGAAGAAACAAAAGAGTTTTTTGAAAATAAAAACTACAGTCATGTTTTGCCCTGCGACCATCCTGTAATTGTCGAGCTAAAATCATTCTTTGAAAAGCAGCATGATATTCAGTTAATTCCTGGGGCAACGACATTTCGAAAACTTCCAGAACTCTTTCAAATGACGCCTTATCTAGCTATGTATTTATCTGATCCGAAAGTCGCATTGAAATGGTTTGAACTGATTGATGTCATTAGGGATGTTGTCATCGAGCATAACAGTACCTTCCTGTTGTCGCTGGACTGCAAAAATACGGTGGTTCCTCCGTTTACTCAGCAGGATAGTGCATTAATACTAGATGCAATTGCGGAAATTGGTGTGAAAATTCCAACTTCTATGGACGTTGGGAATGTTGAATCAATCGATGATTTATTAGTTCAACTATCCCAATCGCCTGATCGTCAGTTCTATTCCTTACTTGAAAAAGTAGTAACTCAGTACAGTATGTATCGAGCATGGTTGGCGCAAGTTCACGATTTTAGAGAGTATAAAGAGGCCTCAGTATCCAAGGACTCTGAGCTTTGGGATGCAATTCAAAATCATATCGGACGACTGTCTGTTCAATCTATTATGACAGGCGAATTGATGGAAGCTGGTGCAGATAGGGCGTGTGTTAATGCAACGATAGAAGCTTATTCAGATCAATTCCGCTCACATTTGAAAGCTGTAAGTCAGCTTGATATAAATGAAAATAAAATAGTCACAGATTACTTCGACATTTTGTATAAAGAAGGTGAAGAGCTTGCTGCTGAGGCTGTAGTGTTGAATGGTCAACTGGAAGCACAACGAAATGACAAAATAATGTCATCTTATGACCTTATGCCGTCAAATATGCTAAATCAGTCAGGTCAAATACAAATGTTGTTGGAAGAAGTCAAAGACTTACGTGAATTATTAAGAAAAGTTTCAGTTACCGCAGGTCAAGCTATGACCAAAGCTTCGTTTACAACGATGGTATATGGGACAAGTCAAGATAACTTGCCTTCTTGACATCCTGCTTGTGGTCGAAAAAAGGCACTGTCTCCAGTGCCTTAGTAATTATCGAACTTTATCTGAAGCGATTAGCTTTAGATAGTAAGTCCTATTTGGGGTTTCGCAAACCCATTCATCAGAGCGGTGGTTGATGTAACTCTTTGTGCATTGACCAGCTATAGTTAGCATGTCAATTTCAACATTTTTTTCAAACACTTTGTAACTAGTAGTATTATCACGACGTTCTGTTACAAGTTCTCTTTCTCCAACATCCGGAATGTTTCCCAATGTTGTGATTGTAGCAGCGATTAAAAAGATCCCCATAAAATGTCCTCTAGTTAAGGGTGAGTCTTGTAAAAATGTAGGTTCATTAGCGGGTGATACACAAAAGCATGTAAACCCATCGAAAAAAACACTTTTTGTTTTAAAGTCTTCGAAGTTTTAATCAAATACACATTGAGGACATATATGTCGGTTAATAAGGTAATCTTAGTTGGTCGAGTTGGTCGTGAGCCTGAAGTTCGTGAGGCAGGCGGAACAAAGGTTGCCAACATTGCGCTTGCCACTTCTGAGCGCTATAAAAACAAAGAAGGCAAACCACAAGAAAAGACAGAGTGGCACCGCGTTACTATCTGGGGAGCACTTGCAGGTGTAGTTGAAAAGTATGTAAATAAAGGCTCTCAACTTTACATAGAAGGTAAAAACGAGACGCGTAAATGGCAAGATAGCGATAACAAAGATCGTTACACTACCGAGGTAGTTGTCAACATGACTGGGACAATGAAAATGCTAGGTGGTGGAAACGGACAGCAAGAAAACTCAGGAAATGCTGGTGGTGACGACATGGGTATCCCCCCTGCTGGAGTTGATGAGTTTCAGTCTGATGACATACCGTTTTAAATGATAATGATAACTATTATTATCTAGGCTTATATAAAGAGACTCTTAGAATCAGGAGTCTCTTTTTAAAAATCACTCTAACTCATCATCTTCATGATAAAATATAGGCATATTTTTCATTCCGCCTAAACCTTCAATATTAAAGTAGTAAAATTCTACCGCTTCCTCGTAAGTCATACCGTCGCGACTACATAAAATTTCAATTATTTTTTCAAAGCTGTATTCAAGATGTGATTGCTCGTTGATAAATCGGCAACCTATAACAGCCTTATCAAGGCCGTCTAGCACGATAAATGGTGCTTCTGGAAAAGCGTCTAGGATATTTTTAAGCATGTCTACATTCCTTGTTGTTTCGTTTAATAAGGTTTGTAGCCAGGTAAGGTTGCTGGGTAACGCTGTGTCACCCAGCATGATTTTTACAAATGATTTTTAAGAAGCTCTGTAACTTCCGATTTAGTCGCTGCGCCGACTTTGTTTGCTACTACTTCTCCATTTTTAAAAACCAGTAGCGTTGGTATGCTTCTAACACCGTGCTCTACAGCAGCATCCCGATTCTCATCAACGTTAACTTTAATGACATGGGCTTTGTCTAACTCCCCTGCCACCTCTTCAAGGATTGGCGCGATCATTTTACAAGGGCCACACCAGTCTGCCCAGAAATCTACAAGCACCACGTCGTTATCACTGATGTGAGAGCTTAGTTCAGAGCCTGATACGTTTTGAATATTTGACATGTTTTACTCCATTAACTAATGAACCAATAAATATGAAATAATCGCGGTAAAATCGTCGGTAGTAACCCTGCTTTGGTAAAATTTTCAAAGTTGGTAATATGTGAAAAATTTTGGAGAATCATGATGAAACTTTTTCTTTCCTTACTTCCGCTCGCTGCATTTTATATTGCTTTCAAACTTGGGGATATTTACTGGGCTACTGGTGCGATTATGCTTACCTATCCACTGGAGGTAATTGTCTACAGGGTTATTGATGGTGTATGGTCTAAATCCAAGATCTGTATCGCACTTGCCGTTATTCTTGTTGGAGGTATCACTATTGCGTTCCAGAGTGAGGAAGTAATTAAATGGAAGATAACAATTGGGTCATTTTTAATTGCTTGTACATTGCTCATTGCAAAATATGTTTTCAAAGTTGATTTGATACAAAAGCTCTTATTATCAAATGGAGTGTTTGACGAGACGTCAGTTGCTGTAGATAAAATATTCAGCGCTGTATGGGTTTGGCAAGTTGCTGTGGGCGTGGTGAACTTGTGGGTAATGAGTACACAGACAACAGAAACGTGGGTTGACTTTAAAACCTTTGGACTGCCAATCATTACACTCGTCTTTATGATATATTGTATCAGGCTGGTAGTGGCTAATGGAAGTGAAAAACCCTTCTCAGAAGAAAAGGGCGACTAGTATTTTAAATGTTTTCTACTAGTTTCCTAATTTCATAGACAGCATTTTTAACATAGCTAAGCATGTTTGTGTTTACTTGTCGTCGAACCAGACCAACAGTTAGGCTTTCAGCTTGCTTAGCCATGTCCGTATCCACGATTTTGCCTCGGGCTAGTTTTAGTGTGTGCTGCAAGTTCTCTAGCGACTTTGTGTTTGATTCAAAGAATTTAATCCTCAGTGCCATTTCTTGACGCCAGTCCACAACATCATCGATGAAAGTATACGTTTCGGCAGCTGATGTTACGGCGTCAGCCTGAGTTCCCACAGATGTAGTGGCGAGAGCAGCAGCACGAGTGATAAAGTCGGATGATGTGTTATATCCTTTTTGATCGGTGTCAAGAGTACCAAACTGAAATGCGTAGGTCTGTGACAATGCGCTGTGAAAATTGATGCCATTCTTTGTTGTATTAGTGGCCTTGTCTACTACTCGGTCTCTAAGTAGCGAGTATTCGACGTCAAGCAAGCTTCGTTCGTGATCGGATTTTGCGCCACTATTGGCATAGATTGAAAGCTGTCTCATACGCATTAGGTCAGACTGCATTTGTTCTGCTTCCACATCAAATTCATAAAATAAATCCATCGACTCGCCATTGTTCCTGATGGCTTGTGCGATAGAAAGCAGTTTGGTATTGAGTCTGCTTAAGATTGAGATGCCTCCTGCATCATCAGCGGCTTCGTTGATCCTTTTTCCGCTGACTAACTTTCCTTGTGAACCTTGAATCTGAAGTTCAATACCAGCCTGCAACTTCAAGCCCTGTATTGTGTTGGGCTGCGTCATTAGCTGGACTGTCATAAGTACCTCCGGTTGTAAAATCCAGATTAAATAAGCACCACTTGAACAAAGTTTGATTATGCTGAGTTTATTTTCAGTGATCACTGTCCGAGCTTATTTAATACCATCATAAAGATGGAGATATCGTGAATAATTCGCTTGTTGCAAAGAAAATAATCATGGTGGATATGGATGCCTTCTACGTGAGTGTAGAGGAGCGCGAGAATCCAGAGTTGCGGGGTAAGCCTGTCGCAGTTGGTGGTGTGACAAGTAGAGCTGGGATAATAGCAGCTAGTAACTACGAAGCAAGAGAGTTCGGCGTTAAGTCTGCAATGAACACTGCATATGCTCGTAAGCTGTGCCCTGGACTAGTTGTGCTACCCAGTAATATTAAGCTTTATGAGGATGTTTCTAGACAAATACATCAAATATTTCACAGATACAGTGATACGTGGGAGCCAGTTGCCTTAGATGAGGCATGGGGGGATTTGACGAACGCAACTTCTCATAGAGGAAGCGCAAGTCTTATAGCAAAAGCAATTCGAAGTGATATATACAATGAGACTGGCTTAACAGCAAGTGCAGGAGTCGCACCTAACAAATTTTTGGCTAAACTTGCGTGTAGTGAGAACAAGCCTAACGGATTTTACTGTATAAGGCCTGAGGATGTTGAATCGTATGTAGCAACACTAGAACTCTCAAAAATTAGTGGTGTTGGAAGGAATACTCTTCAAGTTTTGCATGATCACAACCTCTACACTACAGCAGATATTAGAGCGACTGACAAAGCGGTTTTAAAAGATATTCTAGGACAGTTTGGTGAGGTTTTACTGCAACGCAGTTACGGGATAGACAACTCTCCAATCGTGCCATTTAGGGAGCCTAAGTCAGTTGGTATTTCCAAGACAATTCCTTGTGACATATATTCACCCGAGGAAGCCCAGGTATTCATTTATCAGCTATATGATGAGTTAGTTGCTCGGGTTTTAAAGCAAAATGCTGCGGCCAAGGTGTCCAAAATAGCGGTCAGGTTACGATTTAACGATTTTGTAAGCACCTCAATGGAAACAAGCGACTTGGTTTTCGATCTTCCTTCTTATAGAGAGTTGTTTGAGCTTGTGTGGCGGCGTTCTCGTGGAAGAGGCGTAAGGCTGGTGGGTATGTCAGTAAAGCTGTCTGATGGTGTCTCAGAAGCTAAAAAGAGCCAGTACACTCTCCCCTTTTAATCACTTTAAATGTCAGCCGTCACATCTTGCGCTATGTTTCTAAGTGTCATGATATAACTGCGCACCCGAGAATTCCCTATCGGAAGTTTTTCACTAGCGTCAAAACGGCAATTTGCTCTTAGGTTTAAGTTTTCCAGCTTGCCTAGTAGCGCTTTCGCTTGATCACGAGTAAGTCCCAAATGTTTAACGAAGGCTTCGCCCCTTGAAGCTTCATTGCAAAACGTTTCGATGATGCATTTAGCAATCTCCAGTTTGTGGTTTCCTACCTTTCTAAAAGCTCCCTCATTGGAAGATTGAAGTGTGCTAGTGATAGCGGTTGCTAAATCCTTAGTTTTCCCTCTGCGTACGACAGGCACTCCTTTCTTTTGTATCGTGTACTCCTGAAATTTTTTGAGAACACGTGGTAGGGGTTGGTATTTTGGATCGATATATTTAGTAAAGTTTATGAAGGTGATTTCATGAATGTCGCAGATTTTTTTGAAACTAGCCACTAGCCTTTTATCGCCTGATATGATTCCAGCACCATGAATCCTTTTGTTTTTGCTTATGCATTTTCCAAGCTCACAGATGATAAGGTCATCTGCTAAGTCGGCAATAGCTTTACCTTGGTAAACTTCTACATTTATAAGCTTATCAAGCAGACACTCATGCTCCTTTACGTTAGCTACATTGACACCGACACCAACTTTGAAAACATGCGGCATTTTTTTAAGAAGATTCTTATATCTTAAATGCACGTTGTCGATGTCTACAATTATTAAATGATTCATACGCTTACTTCTTTCGATAAGGTGGAGACTACAGCGTGAAAACCTGTTGTTTTTGAGTAATTTTTAAGCTTAAAAAGATAATAAATCATTTTTTTTTGAAATACAGCTTAATTAATTAACTTTGGAAATCACACATGCACTAACATGATACCACGTATGGACACTACCTAAGAGAAGGGGTTTCTTGTTCAAATCATAAATGAGCAAGAAGATGTCTCAAGAGAGTTAACATACTCAATAAATTTGAAGGTATTTATGAAACTAAAACTACTAGCAATGGCTGGTCTGCTCGCTGCTTCTGCACTTGCAAAACCAGTATTTATTACTCATCCAGGTGTTGTTCTGGATAAGGGCACCGCAGAAAAAATTTTGGAAGGTCGCGTAAAGTCCCTTCCTGATGGCTCGTCATACACGCTCGGTGTAACATACTTTGATGATGAGTCAACCGACCAAAACATCAAAGGCCTAACGGGTAAAAGCGCAAAACGCATTAAGTCTGTTTGGACAAAGCTTCAATTCTCTGGAAAGGGTGTAATGCCTACCGAATTTGGTTCACAGGCTGAATTGGTTGAGTGGGTTGCTTCAACTGACGGCGCAATCGCAGTTGTTGATGATGCGCATGTAACAAGCAACGTAAACGTTCTTTAAGGAGAAATTGTGAAAAAGACTAATCTAGCAATCGCAACAGCAGTCGCCATGCTTTCAGTTGGCGCACAAGCTGCTGAAGTGAAAATGAGCGGTTTCGTGAATGCCGTTATGGAAGCAAACAACGTCACTGAAAAGAATGGTGGTGAGGTTGATTACGATGCTAACGACAAGACCAAGGTTGGTATTCAGGCTGATATTAAAATCAACGACAAGCTGTCAGCTACCTTTCAAGCTGTAAACCGTCAAAACGCCTGGACGGGTGGCAGTGACATGGATGACCGTGAAACTACAGTTGAGTACGGTTTCCTGGCTTACAAAGCTTCTGATGAAACCACTGTTCGTGCTGGTCGCTTGCGCACGCCTTTCTTTCTACTTTCTGAATATGTTGAAGTAGGTGGTATCGTTCCTTGGATCACTGCACCAACATCAGTTTATCATCAAATGCCTACCAATGCTTTTGATGGCGTCGATGTACTATACAACGGTCAATTAGGCGACACTTCATATAGCGCACAAGCTTTCTATGGTAATTCAGACGCTGACGTATATCTAAGTGCTGCTGGCTTCGAAGCCAACGTAGATATGTCAAATATGTTAGGCGGTAATATTACACTGACGCGTGGTGACTGGTCGGCTCGACTAGCATATGGTCAAACTGATATTTCTTTCGGTGTATCTCCTTTAGTAGAGATGGGGATCAACCAAAATATTACATTGCTGACAGATGGCGCTCAACAATCGTTCGCAGGAGCTGAACAAGCCCTAGCCGCATCAGAGCAACTAGCTGAAATTGACCCTGCTCAATCACAGGCTTTGGCGTTGCAAGCACAACAGCTCATGACGCAAGGTTCAATGCTTTCACAACAAGCTGGTGAGCTTAATTTCCTTGCGACTGAATTGCCTCAAGAGCATAGTATGAGTATCATGAACCTTGGTATTCAAGGGTATGTAACTGATAACCTTATGGTTATGGGTGAATACGCAAAAGTTACTTCAGATCATAAAATCGAAGGCGATGATGACGGCTATTACGTTGCTGCCACCTACGACTTCTTCAATGGTTTTACTGTGACTGGTACTTACTCTGCGCGTGAAGAAAATCGTATCAATGATACTCAGGTAGATGACTATACCGAGCAAATGGTTACAGTCTCTTATGACCTAGGTAACAACATGCTGGTTCGTGGTGAATATCGCAGAACAGATGGTGAATATCGTCAGATGGGTGTCGTAACAAACGACTACACCACTGATAACGTATCGCTGAGCTTAAACTACGTATTCTAGGCGTCGTTTAGTTAATCAAAAAGCCTCTTCATAGAGGCTTTTTTCTTATTAAGGTGTTTATGAAAGATATTGATAAGAGTATTCTCTTTGATATTACAGATGTCATATCGTCGTCAGAGCCAAAAGACGTGGAGTTACTGGTGGCGATTGCGAAAAGCGAGCGTTCAAGTTCAGAGATCTTGGCGCACATAGCAAAAAGCAATGAAAGGGTTGTGCTTGCTAACTTGCTATCGAACAGGAATATGACAGAGCCTGCATTAAAAAGAGTCCGAGAAAAACTAGCCCAGTAATTCGCCTGCCCTATGGCTATCTAGATTATTTGATTATGATAGCCACTTTCACACTTTTAATTGTCTATATTTCCTATTTGATCCCCCCAGAGGATAAGTTTCTGCACTTTAGTGTCATATGCGTGATATTTCTCGCGTGTCGTGCCGTGGGGCTGTCTGTCTTATTAACTGTGTCATTGTGTACCGTGATAGGTATTGGTAAAGAAGTTTACGATTATTTTGACTACGGCCTGTTTAGTTTCTCAGACATTATTGCAGACTATGTTGGTGGAATTGTGGCGTATATCGTTACAAAATCCACAGTATGGAATAATCAGTTTGAAGTAGGTGACAAAGAATAGTCATATAATTCTTGGTTTTTTACCTGTTTCTTGTTGTCGTTTAAAAGCGTGTAGCTCGTATATCCTATCCTCAATCAATAGGGTGATCATCTGCCAGCGTTCCTTGTATTGATGGTATATGTTTTGCTCCCCTAAGATATATAGAATAACTTCAGACATCACGACGGCTCGTTTCAGGTCATTCATAATGCTGTTGTCGGTAGTATTAACAAGCACGTTTTTACAGCACTGCCTTAAATTCATGTCAAGAGCATCGACCAGTGGGCGTGGATCTTTGAAAATGTAACTTTCACTGTCACGTTTAAGCGTATCGTGCACGTCTTTTAAAAGAAGAGGGAGGTGTTTAATACTCTCAACACCGCAATATCTTCGCCAGTTCTCCAAGTAAAACTTGAGCATATCGAAATCCAACATAGTAGTAACTTATCCTGATGTTTAGGTAATATTGAGTTTACACAAATACATGTGAATTCGCATGGTACAATAAGTTATTTGGATTGGTGGCTATATGCTAAATAAAGAACTTTTAAAAGAAGGGTTGAAAGTCCAACAAGATGCTTTTGATAAGGCTCCTCCTTCTGTTGAAATCACATACCGTGAACCAGTATGCCTAGGCTCAGTCGTAGTTAAGTCAAGCGTGAAAATAGGTTCTTATACCTATTTTGAAAGTGGCAGGATAGGTTCACTAGCGAGTATAGGAAGTTATTGCTCTGTTGCGCCGGACGTATCGATTGGTGATGGCAACCATCCTACACAATTTCTGACAACTCATCCTTTGGGCTTCAAAGCTGCTGCAATGTTTAGGTTTGACGCGAAAGTAAGGCAATACAAAGGTGGCTCCAACAGGCCTTCGAGTGTGATTTCCTGCCCCCCTGTTATTGGAAGCGACGTGTGGGTAGGTGGTGGCGTGAAAATTTTGAGAGGGGTTAAGATTGGTCACGGCTCTATTATCGGTGCAGGAAGTGTTGTGAATAAAGATGTGCCACCATTTAGTATCGTTGCTGGAGCGCCAGCGAGAGTGATTAAGTATCGATTCGATGAAGATACTATTGAGCGCTTATTGAAACTCAGGTGGTGGGATTACGACATCGTAGGTGAATATGATATTGACTTTAGTGATATAGATTCAGCCATTAGAAAGATTGAAGGCCTGATTAGTAGCGGTAAGCTAGCTAAGTTGAGTTCAAGCCGTAATGTTCGAGTTGTCAAAAAGAATTAATTATTCTGCTAAGCCTCAGTGATTTTGTGGTGGCACCACGATATCGCGAGGGCTGGCAGGGTAAGAAAGCACAGAATGCTTGATGCTAAGGCTACTGCGAGAAAGTGATAATACTTAAAAGTGCTTTTGTGTTTAAGTTCGTTTGCAACGTACGCAAAAAATATAAAACAACTAATCATACCTATAACATAGATATATAGCATTAGGTGTGAGTTCTCCGGTTTGGTGGAACCAGGGCAAAGCCCTGGTTTTCAGTAGTACCAATATCCTGCATCCTTGATAAAGCGGGGCATTGGTTGTTTGTTGTCATAGTCGAGACTTGAAACGCATTGATGGACATAGCGTTTCTGCTTAGTCTTAAGTTGCTTGTTGAACATCCTCCGGTAATAACGCTTAATTCCTTCATTCGGGTGTCTTCTGAACGCATCTGCTTGATACTGATCGTAACCATTGTAACGACACTTATCAGCTGTTTTAGTGCTCTCCTCAAGTTCGAAATAATCATTTAAGCGTGATTGGAAGTATGGTTTTAAAATTTTAGATGCACCTTTGGTGCAAGTGTATGTTCTAGACATTGGTATTCCTCTTGTAAAATACAAGATCGAATGTCTAATTCGAAGTAGTGTAATGTGTTCATACCTATCCTTCTTTAGATGGTTGCTTTTCGTCTTTTTTGCCTAAAGCCTTGTCGATCCATTTTTTTGTTTCAATAACTGACTTAAGGGTTTTTGGAGATAGTAATATCCCCTTCTCTTTGCTTAGCTTCTTGGCAAATGCAATCTGTTTTGACGATGGTTTACCGCTGCCTGAGTAGCGAACAACTTCAAAGGTGCCAAGTTTATCGCCATACTTTTCTTTGATAATTTCAATTTTAGTTTCAATAAACCGACGCTGTTTTGCTAAGAAAAGATCTCGCATCTCTTTAGCTTTGCTGACGTCCTTTTCGTTTTCAATTTCTCCAAGGCGCAGTTCCCAAGCGGCTGACAAATGAGGTGAGCACAAATCAGGCTCAATAACATCGATAAGACTAGCGCCCTTATCAGCCAGAACAAACTTGCTGTTAAGCAGGGAAACATATTCTCTCGCAAGAACGACATCTATAATAGCAACAATTGTAGCTTCAGTGCCTATTCCTTCAGCCTTTTCAAGAACTTTGGCAAGTAGAGGATCGTCAATTTTTTTGCTTACCGTTGTCATTGCCATTGGCAATGTTTCATCGTTGAAGTGTTCGTATTTAGAGGTGCGCCCTTTCTTGAGCTTAAGTGACTCGAAGTTAACTGATTCGCCCTCTTCAGGAATAAACAGTTCATCGGCAGAGCCTACCTTCTTGTTCGGGTCATGCCAGGTGAGAAAGCCCAGAAAATCGTAAAACTTACTGTTTGTCGAAAAAGAAGAACTGTCTTGTTGCTTCAGGTTTTTTACGGCCACTGAGGCTTGAACTTTACACTTAAAGCCAGTAGCTTTTCTTAAGCAGGCAATAGCAAATCGTTCATAGATCTCATGGTAGACAGCTAGCACCTCAGCTTCGCTTGCGCCGACTTTCTTTTTCATTTCTTTGAAGACGTCAGAATTCATATCAAGTTTAGATATTGGTTTACCTGTGGGGATAATGCCTTCGTGGGCATCCTTCTCCGTTCTGAATACAGGGGGCGTATAGCTGCCGTCTTTGAGCGAGTCCATAACATCGTTGTAAAGCTTTGTATTATGGTCGGGAGAGGCATCCAGTGTTCCCTTAACAAACTCCAGAGAAAAATTCTCCTTTGGAATGTGAGAGCTTTTAGTCCTTGGGTAAGATAGGAATGCTTCGCGGTATAGAGACTCTGCTATAGTCTGGGTCTTTTTAGAGCCAAACTTGAGTTTCTTAGTGCAGTGCGCCCAAAGGTCTTTAGTGCTAAATACATCTGGTGGGTTTTCAGTAAAATCTTTTTTCTCAACCTTCTCAATATCCAAAACACCGTGCTGCAATAGGGATTTTCTGAAGTCTGAAGCCAGCTGCTGATCGGCAAAATATACTTTTTCTCGATCTTCAATGTAACCAGGGTATTCATGTTTGAGATCTTCTAGCTTTACGCCATGCTGGTATGTAAATTTCGCATCATCGATAGGAATTTCAAAGTTAAAAAAGCTAATAGGCTTGTACGTTTTTACAAGGTGCTCACGCTCTTTAATGAGTGCCACAAGTGTAGATTGAACCCTTCCCACTGAAACTACAGATGAGCGTCCTCCACCACTTCCAAGCACTTCTGAGAGTGCACCATTTCTAGCGAAATAGGTGTACACCCTGACCAAAAACATCCAGTAATAATCCGAGACGGAACGGCTCTGCTGAGCATAATACCGAGGTAGAAAAAACTCTTTCGGCTTGAGGTTTCTAAAAGCTGACTTGACGTTGGCAGGATCAAGTCCTTGGTTGAGCCAAAGGCCGGAGACTGGAAGTTTAATATCAAGGTATTCTATAACTTCAAATACAAGTCCAACTCCCTCTCTGTCGGGGTCGCCTCCAAAGACTATCCCTTTAACCCCCTTTAGAGCGGCTTTTACTTGAGATAAATAGCGTTCTTTGTCAGGTACGAGGCGCATGGGGATGTCATTAGGGATATTGTCTAAACCATCAAGCTTGTCCCAGGCGAGGTCGGGGTTGATTACATCCGGTGGTAATAGTTCAAGAATGTGTCCGGCAAGCGGAACCAGCCTGTATTGTTTTCCCTCGAAGGTTCCCTCATAGAATTTTCCATTCTTTTGGAACTTCAGTGCTTCAACAACTTTGGTTATCTGAGAACTTTTTTCGAAGATAACTAGATCCATGTGCTTCCTTAATTACTACATTTACAGTAAGTAGAAACGCGTCTGGAGAGCTAGATGCCGTGCATGGCTACCTTAAGTGATTAGTTTTGGCTTTTCATTATAAAGGCGTACTAAGTCGTTCCTGTCTGCCCATTCATACATCAAAAGGCTCGGCGAGAATTGTGGTAATAGCTTGTCTTTAATTTTGTGTAAAGAGAGAACGCTATTGGGGCTGGCATCAAAGATCGTAGGCCTAACCTCTTCAACATTTTCAAAATAGGCGTCAGAGGCCGTACCGCTGTACGAACGATAGGTATTTTGTGGATGGTTGTGCCAAAGTTGGCCGATATAGATTATTGGCTTATCAAAAATGAGCGCACAATGAAGCAGTGTGTCATCAGCAATAGGCCATGCAGCCAATAGATAGTCAAAGTCGTCTTTGTACTTTCTGCAAGCAGATACAGCGTCAATAATTTCTACTTGTTGCCACAATGTAGGATTGTAGCCGTCGTATGTATCCATGGTTACAGTGGTAGGATGAATAGTCACCCCTTTAGCGCATAGTTGTTTAGCAAGTTCACCTGAACCTGCAAATACTTCAAGAACCTTCTTGCCTTTAGCTATTTCCGCTACAGCATCTACTAATTGTGATGTTATATTTGTCCAGTTCACGACTTGCTCCCTCTGAGTATGGGGGCAAGTGTAAGAATCTTTCGTAGAACTGCAAGTCTAAACTATTGGGAGTTGAATTTTACCTTCATTCACCAGTTTTTGAACGGGGTTGTCTTCACGCAAGGTAATTCTGGATAAAATCTTTCTATTATTTTCTGTTGTCGACCAATTACCTTTGACGATTTTTTTCTTCTTCAACAGTTTTGCTGTGTTCGTTTGTATTTTTGAAAGACACCCAGCGGAAGTGAACGCTTGTGCTTGTCTGCTATACACGAATGAACCGAATTTTTGTAGTAGCGCGTAAGCTTCTTGCTGCGTAGGTGTAAGCTTAATTTCTTCAGACATGATGAACCCTAACCGATAGAGAGTTCATCATGTTAACAAAAAAAGTACATAGTGTCTTCTTTTTAGTTAATCACATCGTTCGGCAACGAAAGGGTTTTCTTTTTTCATTTCCTTGGCTTTCAAAGCATGTATTTTGCACTCTTGGGGGGAGACTGGATCAAGTTTATTCCAGGCGTCGTATAATTGCTTTTGCTTTTTTGAAACTTTCATTCCGTATTCAAGTATAAAGTAGAGATAGGTGCGAGCAATATCGCCACGGATAGTTGGCATAGGCTCGAATACACGCTGTTTAAAATCAACCTCGGCATCACAAGCCCCATAAACTCGCTCTTCACCTTCAATCATGCTATAACGAAAATTAGATCTATCGCCATTAATTTCACCTACCGCTGGCTCCAGGTTAAACAAATCGCCTTCCATATTTTTGAAAATGTCGCTATTACGCTGACAATTATATCGTGCAGAGCGGCGTTTACCGTTTTCGTCAACATAAGGCACCCAGCATCCGAGTTGTCTTCCAAACTCTTCAGCGGAGATTTTGTGTTCCCATTCCACCCTGGTGCTGCGCTTATTGTGCTTTCCAGAAGAAGTAACAGGGTTTCTTGCAATATATCCGCATTTCTGAGGCAAAGGTGAGGGCTTGTTGGTGTCTAAATCCCAAGATATTTCGCAATTACAATAGAATGTGTACGGTGCGTTTTTGTAAATGTCATTCAATTTATGTTTGGCTGTACCAAATGACATGGCGTTAACGGTCAGTGTTATCAAGGTTAGCGTCAACGCTAGGGTTGTTTTGAGCATGGTGGATCATCTCTTTATTGTCATATAGCTCTATGTTACTGAAGCTCCATAGGTCTTCAAGTTTTTTCGTAGTAGTGTCATTAATCTACGTAAACGATATTGAATATCGATTGACAGCGACTGAGAGTGGATTATTCTGATGCTAAGGCATGAAGGGATGAAATAATGAAAAATAATGTCGTATCGTTTGCTGGTAGAGGATCATTCGTTGCCAGTAAATGGGGTAAGGTTTCAGTAGGTAAAAGCACGCCACATCAGGTGAAGTTATTAGCTGTCACCCTAGCTAACAAAGGTTTTTTGGATTCAGATTGTAAAGTTGCGCTTAGCGAATATGCTGTGTGCACTACCTCGTCTTATGAGCAAGGTTTTTCGCGAGGTGTCGCTGAGCAGTCTCGCGATGGTGAAGAATGTCATGAAATTGATCTCCACATCTTAAAACTGACTCATAGGAATATAATGGAAAATTCTGCCGAACATGCTTTGGTAAAAGGAGACTTCTTGAAGCATTTGACTGCTGTGGGTTTGTATGACGAAGTGGTTAATACAATAATTGATGCGTTCTATGTCGGTTGCTTAGCTGCATTTAAAAGAGGTTTCGTGATGGGTGTAACTCAACAAATGAGTGAGGACGCACAGTCCCAATTTTCGATTAATGGTTAAAGTCACATGGTAGCTTACAATTTTCGAGGCAGTATGTATAACAGCGACGCAATATATCAGATAAATCGTATTTTGAGGGAAGTGCTTTTTTTGAAAAGAACGGTCTTCGTTACCTTTTCTTTGTTAGTGGTTGCTGAGCTTGGTTCCCTCTACTATCTTGGTGAACTGGTGTACTTATCAGCACTTCCGCTAGTGATAATTTGCCTAGGGAATAGTATTCTATTGGGGATAAAATCGTTTACTTTTTTAGATACCTTGCAAGTTGCTATGTATCGAGAAGATGCTAAGCATGTGTTGCCCTGTGATGTTGGCGAGCTTATGGTGAATGCAGGATGCAAGGAAAAGCACGTGACACTAGGTTTATTGAATTTGAGCACAAATTTATTTGAAACAGTAAGGCTTTCCTTGTTTTTCTCGAAAAATGCAAAGCGCGAACAACTCACATCAGCTTTAAACCAGTTGTTCGAAGAACGCGTGACTCAGGAAGTGAACTCATAGGGGTTGTTGGTGAAGACCATATTCCTGACGTCAGGAATATGGTCTCGTTTCGCATCAGGCCAACGACACAACCTTATCCACACCTTCGGTTTTAACTACCAGCCAATCTACTTTTGATTTTGCCCTCACATAATTTAATGAAACAAAATCTTCACCTTCGGTCAGTCCAGAAGCGCTAGCGTGCTCTATTGCTGCTGCAAGCGTTTCAGTGTTGTTTCCGACAATGTCAGCAAACAGATTTTCATCTTCACTTATAAAGCTCGGCAGTTCATCTCCAGGGGCTAATTGGGGTTTTATTGCTTGAATTAGTTCTTCATGCCTTTTCTTTACAGCGAAGATGTATTCTTCCGTCTTTGAGGACTTTTTGAAAATGATGCTGTAAAAAGGAGGTAATCTAAGTGACATATAGTTTTACTCAAAAAATAATTCATTGTGGTTTACTTTTTGGAAACCACAAAATATAAAATTAGCTTAATTAAGACTTTACGGGGTCGATAACTATGGTAAGTTATCCATACTTTTGGGGTATAGCCAAGTTGGTAAGGCAGAGGGTTTTGATCCCTCTATGCGTTGGTTCGAGTCCAGCTACCCCAGCCAACGCGGGAGTGGTGGAATTGGTAGACACGCTGGATTTAGGTTCCAGTGCCGAAAGGCGTGAGAGTTCAAGTCTCTCCTCCCGCACCATTTTGAAAATTATGCGCCAGTGGTGGAATCGGTAGACACGTATGCTTGAGGGGCATATGGCCGCAAGGCCGTGAGAGTTCAAGTCTCTCCTAGCGCACCATATCGAGTAGGGTGAGGCTTGCGCCTCATCCCTCTCACAGAACCGTACGTACGGGCCTCGTATACGGCTCCTGCATACTTCATATCACTTGCTAAGTGACACAATGCTAATTTGCAATCTAGTATCGTGCGCCCTATGGACATCGTTCATTTTCTAACATTGTGGTAACTTTCATTGCAGGGTTTGGCGTTCTAGCACTGAGGCAATCTACCAAATTTGACTACAATTACTTCCCATATACGGCCTGTCTCACCAGACATCACTATTCCTAGCGCACCGATTCGACTTGTCCCGCTGATCAGGCGGCTTGTGTATCAATGATAAAAAAAACTCACAACTCATCAGAGTCTTAAAGTCTGCTTCCCCCCTTCGCAATCCATTTAAGCTTTTGGCTAAAATGGATCCTATCAAACACAATGCTGATAGTCGGCTTGGTTTTACCCTCCACACCATTACTGGCTTTCATCGGCCTAGCCTTACTCACTACTACGGGTTCATCTGCCACCTCACACTCGCAACATTCTTGGATCACTCCTTGAACGATACGTCCAACCATTTGATTGGATCCAATGCCAGGCTTCCCCAGTTACTGC
>CEVI01226275.1_pt1 | contig 19087 bp, 22 predicted proteins | sample 531471 | NCBI WGS metagenome assembly CEVI01 (sample SAMEA2623513, study PRJEB7988) | marine metagenome | isolation source: saline water (ENVO:00002010), including
AAGTACAACTTTGACGTCATCTGTAACTTTGCCGCTATCAATATAGGCAATTGCATTTTTGTTATTTTTAATGAGATTAATAACAGATGCTTCATCAACTTCTTTAGGTGGCGTACCTTTCCCGGTGAAAACGAGTTTTGCCCAATAACTTTCTATCTGAGAAGAGTTACGACCTAGCACTTTCTGATTAAACTCATCATTAACACTGCCTGTTGTATTGATAGGTATCGCTTCACTACCATCCGGGAACTGCGCAGATTTACCCAAGAAAATACGCTCTATTTCCGTTTGCGTAAGTTCACCGTTATTATCTGGATGGACGATGACAGCAACGTCGGCAAATACAGAAGCATTTAAGCCGAAAGCGACAAGCGCCCCAGCAATCACTCTTTTCAACATGTAATAACCTCTTTCAATGACTACAAAAACAATTGATATGAGCGCTGAATGCGCCATATCAACCTAATGCATATCCAAAATAGTAACTAAGATTAATAACGATATATTTCATAGACGGCTAAAAATCGGTGCACCTATGAAAAAATACGTGTCAGTCAAAGACAGGGAAAACATCTATATACAAAGCATCAGTATCAAACTCTATTAGTCTAAAACCAGCACGGTAAGAAGCACACATTATAGAGAGAAGATTATCTGTCGCGCCCGGATACACTTGTTTATAAAGCTCTTCGACACTTTTGGATTCATCATCGTTTTCGTAGAGCTTTACAAACCAACCAGTATCGCGCTCCATAACCATCGAATCCGAGGTCATACAGTCAAGCGCATGCTTGTCATCCTCTTTAAGATGGGCCAAGTTTACGCCGATGCACTGATAAGAATCCTTATGGGCTTTTAATTGATTAGTAATGTCTGCCATATACCACCTCTTAATTGTTTGACTTGGATAGTGAAATTGAATTGATTACTTTGACAATGCTTTATGAATGGCTTCGGTAATTGATATGCAGGCCACTATGAAAATTGAGGACATACCGACAATCACTGCGTATGCTGCAAAGCGGTACAAAGTGGTAGCCATAATTAAATCGATGGTGGCATTAATCATGACGCCTCCTGAATATTGTCCATAGCGCATAGCGTTATAAACTTGTGACGCTGATCTAAAAGAAATTCTTGCGTTGAACGGTATCGCGTAGCGTTAAAATCTTTTGTATAGCGATTGTATGCATCCACCGTCGCATCACTAAACACCACACCCGTGTAAGGACAAAGTAATTTGCCATATGCAATCATTGGCTGCTCAGGTAAGGCTGGTTGTCCAGCAAATTCTCTGTCGTAATTCATCGTAGCCCCGTAAAATCAGTACGCTTGTCTTGATGAATAATGTATCGCAGAGAAGGAATGGCGCTATAAAATGGGCAGGTATCCCCGCCCTATTCAGCGTTGTTTTTTAAAAGTCCTGTTCGTCTGGAAGGTGATCAAATGTGTTACGCGGCAATAGCGTTGCGTGAGTAAAAATCGCCTCAGGATACGCCGCCTTAGCTTGTTCAAAAGAATCAAACGCATCCACGAACGATATTTTCACCTGTCCTGCCAAGACACTGTTATTGTCGTATCTTTCCCCAATATCCTTTACGACGAAGGTGGGTGGGCCAAACCCATCACTTTCCTGAGTAATCACCAGTTCTTTTTTGTGCATTTCTTTCCCCTCTTTACGCCGCTTTTGATGTCAGTGCCAATATCTGTTTTGTAGATACTTTCATTGTGTCGCTTAACGACCAAACTTTATCGCTGGGTACGTCTTTGCTTTCTGTCTCTTGAGCAAATTCTTCTTTGTTTCTGCACCATCCGAGCAAGCGACTCACTGTAACGTTAATGCTCAACATGAACGCTTTATCGAAAGACAAATGCCTGTTGCCGTTTTTATAGAACCTGATTTTCAATAGCTCTACACACTTACCGTCTGGGTTATTACCTGTAACAATCACCTTGCCACCCGGTTGAACATCTTTAGGGCCAATATCAGTTCGAATGTTGCTGTACCCCATCAAAGTACCTACCACTTTCATATCTTCTAAGAAGCGGAACGCACCTTCGTTTAATCCTCGCTCCCAATCATAAGTACTGAAGTTGCTGTAACTGCTGTAGATAAAGCGATAATCGAGGATACGTTTGCTTTCACGCTTTGCCTTTTTAGTCTCTGAGCAGTTGTAGCGCCAGTTATCGGTAAATACACGTTCGTTAGAGACGTAATAACGTTTAATGCTGTCCTCAGACGTTAAATCACAATACACTGAGACCAGTGACTTATCGATTAATTCATTCGCATAATCAACAGCATACGAAATCACGTAGACCGCGTTGTTATAAGTAAAGTCAAGATTGTTGGCTTTAAGCTTATTCAGTAATTCATCTCTATATTTACTAATAAGTCGAGATGAGATCGCATCTAGATTGGTAAAAAGAAGACTCCAATAAACGTTCCTAAATCCAAATAGCTTCTCTTTTACCCCTTTGCGAAGTGCCTCATATTCCACGCCCAACTCGGCTAAAAGCTTGCCATCAAGCTCACTGATTTTCTTGTATTGCGCCAACGTGCGCTGTAAGTCAATTTCATAATTTTCCAGTAGCGCATGCAGTACACCGCGTGACTGCACCAACTCATATGAAGGTGTACCCTCTTTGGCCATCTCTGCTTGAATGCGCTGCTGTTCAGCATAGACGTTAAATTCATTGGTGGTGGCTGAATGCGTCTTGCGTAGACCGAGCTCTTCATCAAGAAATTGCTGAAACGGATCGGTTACGTCCTTGGATATATGCGGTTTGTATTCCCGCCCATGACGCTCAAAGCGCGATGTATCATCCAAATCCGTAAATGAGAAACGAATAAGCTCCACATGAGCGCGAGCCTGACGCTCGGCGTTGTAAAAGTCAGAGGCGTCAAGAACGCTGGCGTATTTTAAGCCACGGTCCTTCATGGCCTCCTTGATGGCCTTATCCTCCTTCCAGCGAGTAGGAATAATCGCATATAACACACTGAAATTGAGCTGACGAATAAGGGTCGATACCCAAGTTGAAAATGTAGAATAAGGGGGGTTGGTGAATGCTATATCACTGTTTTTACTTATAAAATTGCACTGCTCGAAGTCAGTACCGATCAGAGAAATATTGTGTCCACGATAAGTGCGGGTATGGATGTCTGCTTTTTCTATGGCGAAAAGAGATACGTCGCGGTGTTCAGTTTTACACGCCTCTCTAACCGCCTTTAATACGCGCCCATCACCAGCACCAATATCCAAAAAAGAAAACTCTCCGTGATAGCTACGAGAACCAATGAAATAACGCTCCTGTAGCGCTTTAATGTCATCTGTGATGGTCTTTATTTGCGCTTTGGTAGTTGGAAACCATTCAAAGTCTTGGTTATTTCTTTTGAGAGCATCCACCATTTTTTGAGTTGATGGTACTAATGCGGGTAATGGAGTTGCGCTGTGTTGATTAAAGTCTAATGTATTTTGTTGTCCAAGCATGTGTCACTCCTCGTAGCTGATGAATGTATTATTGCAACATCCATCATCAGGACTACGAAAAGGGCAGGCGCGAGCAGGGAAAACATCAGTCCATGAGGTACACATTTCCACCATACACCAAAGCGTAGGTTTCGTGCGGACGGTGAATAGGTTCGTTAGTTGACCTATCGAAGAAATAACCGGCGCGATAAGGGTTGTAGGTAACCACTCTATGATTGCTAGGCAACGCATTAATATCAACGTCGGCATTGAAGGCGTCTTCCAATACACCACGACAAAAGCCATGAACGTTTTTTCGCTGTTCACGAAGGACACGTTGTCGTGACGCTTCAGAAACGACAAATTCGAAATCAACCAACACAAACGCTTTGGCGTAGCCGGTGACTTTCCCCTTCCACTGACCATAGCGTTGTTTGCAGCTCATCATGTCTTTGATGTTAAGGTTACGGTATACATCGACTTTATCTCCACGGAGACAAAGGCGAGTATCGGACTTAATGTCCGTGGCGAACCTATCATTCACTAAAAGAGAGTGGCCCAGACAGGCTTGGTGGTATCCCGCAACGGTTGCAGGCTCACAATGCGACTCATCAAAAAGTGTGTGTTGCACCTGGAACATAGTGATAATCTCAGTTAAGTAAGGTTTATATTGCTGAGGCTAGTTCTATTTCGCCAAAGCCATTTATCACCTGCCTCCTTTTTGATGCCTCATTAGCGATAATCTCCATAATGTCATCCATTTCAGATTCAATGTCTTCGATGGTAGGCATAATGGGATGGTCGTCGTGCAAGTACACTTTTTGAATGTATAACAACGTGTCAAAGCCACTTGCACCCAATACACCACCACGAACCTCAATGGTATAGCTATCAACATAGCTCGCGTGATTGAGCTCACTGTACAGCGAGAGAGCACGTTCCATTGCCGCATCTCTATCTAGTGTGACAAGTTTGCTGGTGGCGTGACTATACTCATATTCAACCGCTTCGGTTAATGAGACTTCGAAGATGTTAATTGAGTCGAGCATAGTATTTCCTGTTCCTTGCGTTTACAGAAAATATAACGCTTCACTTGGTTACCGCTATGATTTGGGCCTTAGAATATTAAGGATAGAGGGAGTTGCTTTTTGCGGCGCTGACATACACAAAATCAATGTCTATGCCAGACGCCTAAATGCCTCATAGTAGAGGCACAATAGTGAATTAAGAGGCAAGTTTAAGTGATGCTTGCTTATCGCCATCAGATTCACGCAGCTGGCGTTTAATCTTAGCTCGCATCATCAAGACTTCCTCTTCCACCGCTTCGAGTTCTTCAGGGACGTGCAAACCTGATACGGTACACAGATAACTTGCAACGGCACCATGGTTAAAGGATTTATCCTCAAACTTTCCGCGACCATTTAGACAGCGACCGATCCATTCTGAGTTGTTTACGCTCAAGTCTACATCCGCTATTTTGTCCATAAAGGACCAATCCATTTTCCCCTGCCCTTCCATCATGCTGTTCAGCACCGCAATTCGGCCAAATAGTGCAAATGATTTAAGGAACGTCGCCGTACCAACAATACTGCCTTTAGCGCCTGAGCGACCAGAAACAAGCGTATCCCGGATGTATGGGTTGCACATTGCTTTTTCAAAAAACAATTTCAAAAAACCTATCCAATGGTTTCTCTCCGCTTCGTCACTGAAAAGTGCCTCTGCTTTTTTCGCGCTGGTTCCAGTAAGGATAAGCAGGAATTTACTAATTTGGTTTAATGTCCACACATTGTCAGTTTTACTGCTGGTGGTAACAGATGACTTGGTGAAATCAACGATATTGCATAGTGACGGGGTTAAGCGTACCGCTTCTTTTGTAAATCGAGACAACACTTTTCTGCTATCCATTGCGATGTGCTGACTTGAGTTAGGCGCGAGCTGTGACCCGTTAATATCACTGAAAATTTGCGCATCGGATTCAATACCGCGACTTTCAACAAACTTAACGTCAATAGTTTTACTCGCTAACTCAGGGTGTTTTTCAAGTAGCGTTTTGATGGCGAGCAACCGGCCTTGTCCGTCCACTAAATAGCGGAATGCAGTTTTATCGAGGTTTATTTTAACCACGTTACCCATCTGTTTAAATTCACTGACAGATAGCATTTCAACGATAGCGATGACCTCTGGAAAAATGAAGTCTTCGCTGGACAGAATATAATTGGCAATAGCGCGACTGCGTGATTTAGCCAGTTCACGCTGAAGCATGACACCTGCCGGAAGTTCATCTTGAGGTACAATGTTAAAGTGTTCCGCAAGTTCAGAAAAGGTCAGTTTTGACGTATATGTAGTTCTATCACCTTCATCGCCAGAAAGCGCAAAGACAGATAGGTTTGACGTACCACGCATAGTCGAATAGCACGATGCCAGTGCTTTGGTTTCATCTAAAGAAAGGTTATCCATGTCGCTGCTCCTGTTTGGTTATGGAAGCATTATGTACGACGCACAAGTTCTCGCTACAATTTGGTCGGTCAACCTATATACAAAAACCCCGACGGGGTTTAAATTGAAGTTAATGATAAAACTTTACACTTTCAATGTAAGGTAGTTCTTACAAACGGCATGGCATGCAGACATAAAGACTGTCGCTTTTTTCTTGGCTTTCAATCAATGCACTAGTGTTTGCATCACTTAGAGTTATTTTCACTTCATCGTTTGGAATAGCATTAATAGCATCAAGCAAATAGTTGACGTTGAAACCAATTTCTAATGAGTCGCCGCGTTGCGAGATGACATCCACGATCTCCTTCGCCTGCTCCTGCTCTGGATTATTGGCTTCCAATACTAGCTGACCGTCTTTTATCGTTAGCCTTACACCACGAAATTTTTCATTAGAGAGAATAGCTACACGGGATAACGCTGATGTAATCTCTGACTTGTTAACGTTCACTTCTTTGTCGCCGTTTTGTGGAATAACACGGTTGTAATCGGGATAATTTCCATCCACCATCTTGGTAGTGAACGTAAGGTTCTCACCGTTGACGCGTAAGTGATTGTCGCTCAGTGACAACATTACACTTTCCCCCGCGAGACTTAACACTTTCTGCAACCCTGTGACGCCTTTTCTAGGCAAGATTAGTTTAGCTTCCCCCACCGACTCACATTCAGCATAAGATGCGCTGTAAGCCAGCCTATGCCCATCCGTTGCCACTGCGCGGATCACACCTCCATCAATATGGAGCAATACCCCATTAAGGAAGTAGCGAACATCGTTTACAGCCATAGAGAATGCCGTTGCCGTTAATAAACGAGCCAATGACTCTGTAGATACATAGAAAGAATGCGTTTCGTTGAACTCATCAATACTGGGGAAATCTTTCGCATTGAGCGTTTGTAGCGTATAACGCCCACGGCCAGACGTCACAACCGCTTTATCGCCATTAGCGAAAGAAAACGTAATGCTGCTATCACTGGGCAGAGCGCGAACAATATCAAATAGCTTTTTCGCTGGAACCGTAACACTACCCTCATCAATCACTTCAACGTTGAGAGATACAGTGGTTTCCACCTCAAGGTCAGTGCCCGTAATGTGAAGTTTATCACCGTCTAATTTCAGCATTAGGTTTCCCAAAATAGGCAGTGTACCGCGACGTTCTACTGATGCAGTAACAAGAGATAGCGCTTTGATAAATTCGTCTTGCTGTACTTTAAATTTCATAATGAGATCCAAGTGATTGCTAACGAGTTAATTGTCACACGTGCTATTAATTGCGCTATGCTTTGGGCACTCCTAGCACGGGAATTACCACACTAACTGAGAAGCGCTGACAGCGGCTTTCAGATTAATCGCTTTTTTTGCAATCATCGGCGTATCTTTGTTCCGCATGTCTGCGAGGGTCTGTATACTTTTGTGACGAATAAGAACATCTTCTTTTTTCACAATCTGGGAGGCATCAACTAAACGTCTTTTCAAGTCCTTCAAAGCCTTGGTCTCCAGCTCATTGAGTTCTTGTACAACTTGGCCTCCGGCTTTCAATAACCGAATACGGTTGAATGCATCGTTAAACAACATTTCATGCAACTTTTTATCAAATAGGCGCAACATCATCGCTTCATCCGTGAAAAAGGCGCGTATGTAATTGATAACGCCCTGTTGGATTTTTATTATTTGGCGATAGTCACTGCCGTCAAAACCCGAAACACCATTATCCACAAGGGTTTTTGCGTAAGTTAAATCTTCAAAAGCTTCTTGGTATTGCTCAAGAATGCGGATTTTCATTTCGTGTAGATGAGCGACAGCAAAGCTACAATCTCTATCTTTCAGGCCGTCTAGCACAGCCTGATGCTGTTGCTTTAATTGTGCGCGTTTTTGATTTCGCGCCTTGCGAATACCACGTAATACGCTTGCTTTGTAATTTCTGTATTCAGGCATTGCTAGAATTGCTTTTAAGGGCAAATCTTGATTGCGTTGAGTGTTGCAAAAGTCGCTTATTGTAAGACTATCTTCTTTTGCAGTGCGCTTAGATAAAGCACAAATAGCGTCATCATCGAACGAAAATAAACCTAAGCGGTTAAAGTAGCTGGTACGTTGCAAAATACGCTTGGTATTACTGATAGCACTTTTGTTCAATGCAAGGACACCATAACGAGCATAATGCTGAAATGCGCCCACGCCCCCGTAGAAGTAGATACTCTTATCGTGTCGCTCACGAACAGCAACCGCTTTATCGTGTGCGTCCATCGCCGACTCAAAACCGCCGAATTGAAGCCAATTTTCAATGCCCTCCTTGTCTATATCGTACCCAGTAAGGGCATCCACATCAGCATCGATACCAAGTTGCTCTTGTCGGTTGGCCTCATGATAGTAAAGTGGAACATCAACCAATAGGTTTTCCGATAAGTTGGGGGTAGTGCCACGTAACGAGAATGAAGGAGAGTCAAGTGAGGTTCTGCCTCGCTCTGTCACCTTAAAGCCACCACGCTTTCGAGAAACTTTCTTGACCGGTCGTTTAGAAAATTTTAAGGCTGGTGAGTTATCTAGTGGGTGTACACGCATTTTGTGTATCCATGTAGATTGACCTACACCTTGGACAGTAATCATGTCGGTATTAGATAAGCCTTTGATATGCGCTTTATCGCTGTCGTCTAGAAAGTATTTTGCATCTTTCACAGGCATGCGTACTCGTGATTGCGCAAAATCGATTTCACAACTTTCTGCGTCCGAGCTGGACAGAAAATCGAACTCATGCAAACTGGGATAAGGCACATTGTTTTGTGGGACGGCCATGACCGCATCGGGAATATCAGAGATGACACCTTCTCTTGGGTCAACATCTGGATATGGGATACGAGCACCTTCACACACTTGCTTCCAAATCCACACCGCACGGTGAGGTGGTAAGCGGACGCCATCGCGAGCGTGTATCGCTGAAAGGTATATGGCGATATCTAAGCTCATAGGTCGAATTAGATGACGCTGCGCATGCTTCTTATAAACATCAGCCAATGTCTTTTTATCTTCATCGTCCAATGTTGTGTCAGTCACAATATCGCGATATCCGACATCTTCCATTTCACGTCCCTGTGCGACAAGTTTAGAGAATCGTTGAGCGCGTAACTGATCATCAACTGTTACCTGTGACATGAGCCAAATAAGCTTGTCGATAACATCGGCTCGGAGCGTATTAGGCTGCAATGCTATAGCACCCGTAGTGTGGTCAATCGCCTTGCCCTGATAGGTACGATATTTTATATCCTGTGCAACATACATAATGTAATTACGCACTTTTAGCATGTTGCCGCTGATGGCAGAATGGCGCGGCTTTTTAACCTGCTCTTCACCTGACTTATCAGTAATGCCTTTTGCGCAGGTATAGCAGCCTGTGCGAGCGCTGCCACCGCAGCCTCCAGCCCGTTCTTTCGTTCCCTTCACTTTTTTTGCGCTGTACTGACAGGCGCCGTCTTCAGAGTCACGGTATATAATATCAATCAAGCGATGGTTAGCCTGGAACGAAGTGATGGAGAACTGGCTTCGAACGATTGGTCTATTACCTGCCATGCGAATAAGGTTCCACACATCGTCATCCGTCATAGACATAATAGGGGCAAAAACACGCTCTGCCTCCGACGTGCCGCTAATGAGGTCAAGTGCAGTTACTTTGTCTGTCCCTCTGCGACGCATATTAGCCTCTCTTCGGGCAGATTCTGACATTCTCGAACCCAGTAGAGTCAAAGCTTTACCTTGATATTGCGCTTCAATAGAACGCTCTAAACGTCTAGCGTTGTCAATCTTCATGATCTCAGCGCAGTCATTATTTGCTCTCGCACTTGAGATAATTTTTATCCCGGACAGAAAGAGAGAAGACCAATTCTTCGATAGCAGTGGCCTGCCAACTTTTAACCCTAGATTTATCCCCTTTTGCTTACAAAATGCTCGCAAAGAAGACATGGCTTCTTCACAAAGCATTTCCATGAGGTGATTTTCTACGCCGGTATTGATATGCGAAACAACAAAAGGTGAGCTGCTATCTAATACTCCTTCATCCATTAACTCCAGATGTGCATTTAAGGCTGCAAGCAGCACAACCGTAGAGTCTTTACCGAAGCTAACCGCACTGACAGTAATGAATTCTTTTCTTAAGGTTTTGATATCATCAACGGCAGCACGGAATTTTTGGTATGAATCGTTGCGTTCTTCCTCCAACATAGCGTTAGCATCAAACACCATGGGATTAGTAAAGTCAGCGCTGTCTAGCTGGTTAATTTCAATGCGTTCCATAATTGTCGCCTAAAAGAATGTACTGCCAGATAAGATGCAGTAATTATCTCACTCTTGGTTTAGGCGACTACGTTTTCGGCAGAGATTGGTGAGTGATAGGATATTTGTTATTAGAGTATGTAGTAGACATACCCTTTAATATCTTTGTTTCGCTGTCGCTTAAGCTTCCCTTTCGTTACCCCTAACTCGCATATTTCCCGGACAGCCTTAATGAGTCGTTCACGATCATACGTCTCCCATCGCTCTGGCAGTTCACTTAAAAAGTCTGAAATAAACCTGACGCTGCTATATGGGATAATGGTCGTTGCCCCGGCTGCTTTGTATTTATCAATAATAAAATTGATGGTATTTCTGGTTCTCACGTATTTTCCTCAAACTATATTATTGTGGGTCGATGACGTTCTCACACTCTGGCGTTTCCCAGTCGTTGTCGTGATTGAGGCAGGAATCACAGGCATTGCAAGACCAGCAATAACGACAACCGCAGTGATTGCCCCCACAGTCACAGCAGTTATAAATGTTTTCACAGGTGGAGTGACTCATACTGAAACCTCTAGATGATATTTTCTAAAACGTGAGGCCAGTAAAACACAGAGTCTCGTTATGGCTAGTGATTTGGCAGACTGAATCCAACATCCTTGTCAGCGGACGCATTCAAATATGAGGCGCTAAAGGTAAGAAACGCCTCACCGAGTTTGCAGTTTAAGTATTACAATGTCCGTGAGCGACCAATCAATTTCTAAGCATTCTCAACAGCTGAATCCGCGTTAGAAAGATGCTCTGCATCATTAGTAAATTGCTTATAATCCTGCGTAATTTTTAACGACTGATAATACTCATCAGCACTTGGAACTTTTGAAATTAACGCATCAATATTCATTTTATCTAGCTCTTTTTCAATGTCTTCAATGGACACTTTAAAGAACTCTTTTCTTCGGTTGACACGGTTAAGTCGTTTATCTTCGAATACCCGGTGTAAGGTGGATTCAAGGTTTGGCGCATCATCCGACTCAATGAGCGCATGAACGTCAAACGTAAACGGCACACTAGCGTCACCAAGTTCTCTCACTCTATCCATTGGCTCTAAGCGCCTTGTCATACCTATTTTAAGTACATCTTTACCGAAACTGCCAATATTGGAAATGACATAAACGTGACCTTGCTTGGTTTCCTGCGCACGGCTTTTCGCTCTTTCCATTTTTTCATGCGCCAAAGCCAGTTCTGCTTTAAGAGCACTTAACTGCTCTTGATATGCAAGGCGTTCTTCTTCCGATTTTTGTGCCATCTCAGCTTCTAGTTTTGCAATAGCTTCAGCTTTAATCTGCTCTTCTTTTTCAGCTTGCTTTTGCGCCCTGATAGCTTCTTCACGCGCTTTTTTCTCTTCCCTTTGCTGCTCACGAAGTTCACGTTGCTCTTCTTTAGCAATTTGTTTAGCTTTTTTATAATTGATTTCGATTTCGAGTCGCTTCATTAATAGCGTTTTCATCTCGCTGTTGATTTCAGCACGACTATCAATAGCTTTGACCAAAGCTTCTGTTGCAATAATGGTCTCAGCCAGTTTCTCTGCGGCAAGATGGCCGCTGTTAGCCGTGACCTTAGAACAGAGCATTTCAACAACGCTCAAAAGCAATGCTCCGGCCATGTCAGCTTTTGCAGAAATCGCGACAAATTTCCCTATATTGACATCTGCATTATGGCCACGAACATTATCGATAGCATCAATAGCCAATTTCTTAAGTTTTGCTTTAACAGCCTTTCTATCATCAACATAAGACTGGCTAGACTGTAAATCTTCCTCTGTCAGCAACTCTATATCGGCCGCATGCTGGCAGCTTCTGTCGGTTATATCATCAATGAGCGCTCTGGATTCTTTGAGGCGAGCCCTTATCTCTTTATCTGCTTCTTTGAGGCGTTCTATACGCGCTTCAGACGCAGATTCACGAATATTGATATCTTCTATACGCCGCTCTATATCTTGGTCTATCTCATAAGCTCTGGCCTTGGCTTCTCTGATTGTTCTAACTGCTCGCGATTTGGCGTTACTAACGACTTTGTTAAAGATTTTTCGTTTTGTCAGAAGTCGGTAGATTATGTACGAGAATATAATAACAAGTAGTGCAAGCGTAGTGAGTGCAAACGGGTTTTCCATGGATATTCCTTTATCATGATATGTGGATGATAAGTTAGCGCTGATTAATGGCCTTTTTACGCTATGCGGCATAAGAGTTCAAATGAACACCAGCTATCGTTCTTAAAAATCAGGAGTGCAGCGACATCCTTGTCAGCTGCAGCAATTAAATATCTTCGCGTATACGAAGCGCCACAGGCAGGAACGGAACCCCATCGGGCGTATAATTGAAGTATTTCACTGTCAGTGAGCGACCAATGTTCTCATGGCCATTCTGCGCATGGTCGTGACGTTCTTGAGCATTCCCCGGCGCAGTTACCGTAAATGTCTTACCTTCTTTTGTCTGGCACTCATAGATACCAACTTCCAAGCCTAATCGGATGTTGGGTTTACCTTTAGAGACGCCGACAATGGTAAACTCATCATCTTTGAAGTCTTTTTTCTTCAGAAGACTCTTACTACGCTTGCCTGATTCATAAGGCATGTCGAATTGGCGCAGCATAGACCCTTCGTAGCCTTCGCTAAGATGTTTTGCATGAAGCGCATCTACCTGCTCTTGTGTATCCGCCACAGATGTTCCTAGTACGCTCCATTTTGATTTGATGTCGCAATTTTCTGCGACGCTTTCCAGTGTTTTCAGCGCTTGAAAGCGTTCTCTATAGCATTTGTCTAAGTCGATATCGTAGACATGGTAATGCAGATTTTCAGATTCAGGCTTGAGCTTCTTGATCAGCGAACTTATGGATTGTAGCGAGTCACCATGTAGGTAGAGTTCGCCGTCAATGACGCGGCCAGACCATTGGCCTTTATCGTAAAGTGCCTGCAATTCTTTTAGAATATGAGGTAGATTGATGACCTTGCCTTGACGTGAGTACATGACAACGATGCCGTCTTTTACACCAGCCAAACAGCGATGACCATCGAGTTTCGGTTGCACTGCTAACGGGAATGTCACTTTCTTCACTTTTTCAGCTGGATGAGCTGTCATGGGCTGGATAAAGCCTAGTGTATTGGTGGCCACACTCCCCTCTTTTGGAATTTCTTCAACATAGCCTTTATCGAGCTTCAGTTTCACTTTACTCTCAGCTTCTAAAATCGCTTGCTGAAGGGGGCTTGTTTCATTAGCTTTGCCGATGTTTTTACCCTTAGTATATTGTGTAGGCGTTTTAACCTCAGCACCATCGAGTTTTTTACGAGACGATACTACCATTGTAGCCAGTTTATCTTCGCCAGTTACGGCCACTGACCAAGAGCCCACCGCACCTGATGAATGCGCTTTATAGAGAGTTTTTTCGAAATGTGTCTGCATCTTTGTCTCCTTGATTTGATGTAGACATAGTAATATTGAAGGAAAATCACGCTACAGATTGGGCAGGAAAGCAACAGACAAAAACAAGGATATGCAGGACAAAAGAACAGAATAGGCGAAAACATTTAGCGCTACAAAAATGTAGCGCTGATTAGGAGAGGTCTATCGTTGACAAAAGATTAATGCTGGCAGATATTTTCTTGATATCCGACAGGACATGCATCATCAGAGACCAATGACATGTCAATGCCGTCGTAAAGCAAAGGTTCGTTGTTCGCGCAGGCATTGATGTAAACGATTCTATTATGATGATTTTCTATCATCTTGGTTGCTTCTAAATGCGCCTCTTCTTCTTGTTCTATCATGGCCACGGCTTGCTCTGCTTCTTCTTGCGTATCTTTATCCACTTCTTTTATAAACTGGCTCATATCAAGAGTTTCAAGTTCTTCAAAGCAATTCCCATTTTCAGCATACATATCATCATCTGAATCAAATTCATCATGAGGCTCTTCTATAGATACATTAAGTGTCTTTTGCTCATTAACCATTCTTAGCTGAGACACCAATTTATCTAATAAAATTTTACTTTTCTGTAATGAAAGGAGTGGCTGTTCTTTGTTTTCGATAAGCAATGCTAAATTTTCAATTAAATAGAAAATAATGTCATCGTAGCTTTCTCCTTCACTTACCATCTTTCTAATTACTGTGTTGAACATTGTGCTCTCCATAAACATCTCACTTTGACACTTCATATTTTAATCAAAAAAACTAAGAATAATGGCTTAGACCCCTTTAATTCGGTGTTTCAAATGCAGAAATAGGCGCTAACGCTGCTTTTCTTGCCTTCCTTGCTATAGATGGTAGGATCATGAAGTCTAAGAGACGAAGTTATCCATACTGTACACGTACAGCTACATTTAGCGTTTTAAAAACCTTTGCTTTCGTCTCTTTTTATTTCCTGTACCTCACTGCCAAAGTATTTTCTAAACAACTTCGACAAGTCAGATAGCGACTTAGAGCAAGAGCTGAAGTTAATAGTTTCCCCTCCAACTCGAAGCGTTGAGGTAAGCCAAAACTTCTTATCGTTTATATGCAAACTAACCTGATTGCACGAAACCTTTGAAGGCGTAATAGCAGCCGGTAATGATGATGATATGCACATGGTTGCCGCCCCTAAGCTGTCATCTAGCAGATCAATTGACGTATAGGAATGATATTGTATTGCACTGTCCTTGAGCTGCGCTTCGTACTCACATATATCCATATCCAATCCGACAAATGCCTCTATTAAGAATGATTCATATCTTCCTGCTGGACTCAAACAGTTAAAATTAAATAGTGAATCAATGTCCTGCATAGACAATTCGATCACTAAAATCAAAGGAATACCGTTACCAACTTCAAATTGTGAGTAACCGTCAGCACTGGACATAGGGAACGCAAATTTGAGGCTCATTGGTTAGACTCTCTAACAAGCATTTTTATATTATCGAAACGAGGTAAAGGAACTACCTTTACAATGTAAACCGTCATTCCCGTATATGAATGATACATTTCTGCTTCATCTCCAAATGCGCGAACAGCAAAAGTACCATCGATTAAACCATTAACCATTTCTCTTACTCGACAGTCTTCTTTGGGTAAGTAGTTAATGCCATCATTCATATATAAGCGGTACGCTTTTAAATATTTACCTTTCCCATAGGTAAAAAACACATCGGAGTGGTTTTCAACATCAAAAGGTAAACTGTCGAAATCAATTCCGGGAGAGACAAAAACTGAGTTGCATCCGCAGTAGAAATTACTGAAAGAAGACTCTTTTGGATATGAATCTATAAAGGCAGCAATAATATACTTAGCGATAGATAGTAATAAAGGCTCGTTTTTAATCGTATAAATCATTCTAAGCCACATCCATTTTGTTATTACTAAGAAAACAATTAAACGTAGTGGCCAGAACATCGAAACCATCACAACTGATTTCGTCCATAACGGACACCTGTTTCCCTGAATTCACATCAACAATGCTGACCGAATTAAGCGCCTCTTGCTCTGAGTGAAAAAAAACATGCATGAAAAGTTCCCCGCCGTTTATGGATAGTGTAGAAAATCCCCTTGCCGACCTTATTACATCAACATCCGACCACACCGACATATCAAATATAAGCTCTGATATACTCTTCAAACTAGAGCACGAGGGCAATGAGACTGTTATTTTTGAAAACGCTGAAGACAAAACACCCTACCTTTTAATTATAAACCCCATTAAGTCACCACCTAGTGGCGTATAGTGAATTGAGCAGCAAACTGAATTTGCGCGTTTACCTTTGCCTGTCTAGGTCCAGCTGTCGATGCTTGTCGTTTCGCATTGCCATTAATTTCAGCAGCAAGCTGGCTAAATAGGTCACCGCCCCCCACTTCTCGGTTAGAACGGTTGATAGATTTGATAATCATATCTTTGGTGGAGTTATGCATGCTTAAACCTCCACCTCGCACAATTCCTTAACCGCCTTATTAAACATGGCCTGTTGTCTTTGCAAAGCCATATCTGTAGCAATCTGTGGCGATAAAGATTTACGCACTTTCAAATAACCAGACAACTCGCCAGCGGCAAGCAGTAGAGAGATTTTGGAAGATTCAGATGGAGATTTTGAAAATAGTGTACGCGCATGACAAAACTTTTTCTCAAGCGCCATCCCCTGTTTGAAAAGTTCATTTCTAAATTGATTTTTAAGTTTTGAAACATTTTGTGCTGAAAAACAATCGCGCATAAATAATAGGCTCCTGAAACGTTGATGAGCCTAAGTATGTATTAGCATTGTATTATCGCTACGAAATGGTCCAAAGCTAGTTGTGAGATGCGTCCCTTGGTTTTACTAAAACACAATTATCCAAGTCGTATCCTATTTCACGCCCATGATCATCTAAGATATACGCAACCCATGACTCCCCCACAAGCGCAATAGTTTCAATTTTAAAAATTCTGGTGCAACAGCCGTTTATGACCGCATAGGCCCAGTCACCTTTATCAAAAGATACCGACATTTTAAACTCTTGGTAAAACATAAACATATGTATGATACATAATAGGTAGCAATGGATTACACAGTAGGCATGGCTATATGAAAGGGTTAAAAGATAAAAACCTAATTAAGAGAGTGTTAATTGAATCAAATGTCGCAAATGTTAATTAAAAGACACGTTATGCAAATATATTGCTATAAATGCATATTTTGTTACAATTTTAGGTGAGCAAAGAACGCGCTTAGCGGCTAGCTCATTAGTATGTGTACAGCTTGGCCCCATAGTTTTGGGGCCATGCTACTTATTTACCAAAATAAGATAAGTTTTTAGAAATGAAATCCTTTTGTGCACTACTTGTATTAGTACCGTAAACGTTGAAAGACTTTCCACTCGATGTTAATGTCAAATTACTGTATCGCAAGATGTTGTTTTTTAATAACTTTAAGCTTCCTACCTTATCCTTATTTATTACTGACCAACCGGAAAAGTAATCTGTATCTCTTATAATTATCGACTTCTCTCCTACGACGAATCCACCTCTGCGAGTTTTTAAAATAGACAATATAAAGATAAACGAAGCTATATAAGCCATAGCGAAAGTATTTCTAAATATGCCATGTTGATCTTCCCCTACTATTAAAAAAACTAAAGAGAACAAAAAAGCAGCCTTTAATGTCTTAAGCGCTCCATAAAAAAGTGTAGGAAAAATTTTGGGGCGTATCGCTTTAGATACGTTAAACTTATCTTGGCCAAGCCATAACAAAATGTCGTCAAGCTGCTCTTGATTGAGACAAGGAATAAAACCTTTTTCACCACCTTCAAGTGAAACAATGCGAGCGGAACTCCACCCTCTCATAAATGGATTGGGAAAAATTTCAATTTTAAAAATACTGTCCTTGCTGACCACGAACTCATTTCTATTCAATAGTCCTGACGATATTTTGAGGCAGTTTTCGTTTTTTACAAATGTGCATTTTGAAAATTCAAATAATGTATAAGCGACCTTACTGGCATTTAAAACGAAAAATAAGTTAAGTGCGAGCAAACACATTAGTGATATGCCGGGTACAGACAATATCGCGGATAAGTTATCTAACAGACTAATATGTAAATCAGAGAGCATTTCTCCGAAATTCTGCGAAAACAACAAACCTTCTTCGGGTGCAGAGTCATTCATTTTGTTAAATGCGACTTCATCAAGCGATGATGCTTCTCCGAAAACAACCATCACTAAGGCAAATACAGATGCATATGTTAGCGCTTTTTTCATGTTCAAAGGCAACGCAAAAATGCACATCATCTCACGCCAAATCGAGTTTGGCTTAGAGTCCTTCTTCTTTAAGGGGGAGTCTCCAAAGAGCATTTTGAATTGTCTCTCTGTAATGTGTTTTATTTCCATGCTTGGAGACTTTGCTCCCAATGTATACACATCTACACTCATTACCCGAAGAATACGCTGTAATATATTTTGTTTTACAACCTTGCTGTTTATATTGCTGATATTAACAAAAGACCGCTTAACAGAAAGAGTACCCGTTCTCAGACGTATCGTTTGATCATCATAGTCAATAAGGTGAACATAATATGTGATGGTCATTAACGCGAACAGTATGAATAGGCCGCCAGTCCTCATCGTATTTACATCTATTTTCACCCCCATAAAAAAGACCGAAAAGAGCGCACCAGCCAACGTCAAACTTAGGAGCTTGTCACGCCCTTCAGTTATCACTTCAAATATTAAAAGCGGGACCGCTCGTCTAGGAATTCTCATTGTCTCTTCTCATCGCCATAATGCACGAATAAACATCGGTATTTTTAAAATCATTTTTCACAAATTTTAGAACAAGGTCTTCACTTGAATCTCCATGCGTATGAATCGCTAAAGAGAATGTGCCAGTTAGCCTGTTGATTAAGGACTGCTTTATATCTACATGGTAAATATCTGTAATTCTAAAAAACGACTGTTTGGATATGAGAAACCCTTTGGATATACAAGCAACATGCTGCTTTACTGCTATACGCAAGCTTAATGCACGAAAAAAACTGACCAGTCCTGATATAGAACCGAGAATAAGGATGAGAAGGAATACCAAGTGCGTATGCTTACTAAAAATCCACATCAAATAACTGCTAGACGACGCAACCAGCCAAAGCAACATGACAATAAAAGAGACCTTCATCAGAACGACAACTGTATCGCTAATACCGCATAAAAAAGGGTTAATAGCGAGGTTTGAATTTTTGTAACTCACAGTGCCTCCCAGCGGGTTAGAATGAAGAAGCTTTATCTATAGACATAATTACACGCCCCAGAATCCAATGTTTCCTCTGGATGCTAGAGCCTTTGACCATAAAAACCCTGTCACCATCGACAGCTAAGAAAG
>CEVI01032450.1_pt1 | contig 18805 bp, 12 predicted proteins | sample 531471 | NCBI WGS metagenome assembly CEVI01 (sample SAMEA2623513, study PRJEB7988) | marine metagenome | isolation source: saline water (ENVO:00002010), including
TCAACTTCAGATCGTTTAAGCAGATATCATTATAAAGATTTAATAGCAAGAATTGATCGAGTTTTTTCTGATGACTAGCAGTTGATATGTGAATTTTATCGATAAAAAACCTCCTTCTTGGAGGTTTTTTTGTGCCTTTAATCGATGTTTTAGATCATGTTTACTGTTTTTTGTCGTTTTTGATAGACTTTAAAGCATTATTTAAGAAGGTAAATTCTTACTTTCAAACTAGTTTAATTGCATGATATTTTAATTTTTGTAATATACTACCTACAAAAATGTGTTAAATTGGGTTTTTTTAGTGTCTAAGGTGTATTTCGTCGTTTATTGATGTTTTTTGAACGTTCTTTTTTGTTAATTTTACTTCATCGAAATAACTGAAATTTAAAATCTTAATAGAATCGTATGAAATCAAAATTACTTTTAGGGATCTTAGGAGCTTTTTTAGCAATTGGATGCAGTCATGAAAGACCAGGGGCAGATACATTTAATTTAGATGTTGCCTTTGAGATTACTTTGCAAAATGAATCAGGAGAAAATCTATTAGATCCTAGAACGGAAGGAGCAATCAATCCAGAAGATGTAAAGTTATATTATGTAGAGGGAGGAAAAGCTCAGGAGGTTTATGACGAAACGAGCGATTTACCAAAAAGCTTTATGGTTTTTCGAAGCGGGGATTCTTACAGAATGAGAATTATTCAAAATCCGTCAAAAACCGAAGATCGTCCGTTAACGCTAATTCAGTGGAATGAAACAGATGTGGATACTATTCAAAGTGAATATTTAAAAGGCGATCGTTATATTATTCAGGATAAAATATATTATAATGGTAAATTAAGCTGGTCTACCGGCGACAGTTTTGAGCCTTATTTTGCAGTAGTGAAAAATTAAGTATTTCAACAATTCTTTAAGATTAAAATAAAAAAATCGCCTTATGTAAGTAAGGCGATTTTTTTATGTAAAATATTGATGGACTATCTTTTTCTGTGTATTAATAGATGTCTTTAAAACTTGTTTTGATTTTCTGGTAGTTTTCGTTAAGCCCTTGGATCTCCTCGTCGATTTCTTCAGATACAATTTTGATATACTTGATGATTTTCCTGTTGTTTAGCATATCACTATCATCAGAAACTTCTAATAAGTTAATTAATCCTAGCATATTGGCTATAGGGCGACGCATAATATGAGAGATATCGAAAATGATCTTTTCGATTAACTCCAGGTAATTTTTTTTATCGGTTACATCTCTAAAACTTCCATACCAGACAATTTTACGACCCGGGAAGTTATCAGGGAATGCTCTGGATTGATGCCACGAGATAGTTCCGTCTGGATTTAAGATTCTATAGGTAATATCCCAGTCTTTTTTATGCCTCACAGCATCGATAAAAGTATTTTCTACCATCATACGATCTTCCTGGTGTATAAAATTTAATGCTTTAAAAGGATGAGTTTTAAAATCTTCTGTATCCAGGTGCGGCAGTAAATCCTTTATAGTTTCATTAATATAGGTAAAATGAATACGTTTATCTTCATTCACTTCAAGCTGAAAAAGGGCATCCAGAGAATGATTACTCAGTTTATTGAACTTCGAAATGCTATTTTTAAGGAGGTTGTTTTGCTGAATATGTTCCTTTTTATGTTCTAAATAATTGATAGTTTGTTTAGCTAAAATCTTAAGTGCCTTTATTTGTAAGTTAGTTAAATCTCTATCTTTTGTGTCGATAACGCATAAAGTGCCCAAAGTAATTCCCCCAGCGGTAGTTAAAGGTGCACCCGCGTAAAAGCGAAGATTTGGATAGCCCACAACGAGTGGATTATTTTTAAACCGAATATCTTGTAATGGATTTTTTACAATAAAGATTTCATCCGGTTGTTTTATGGCATATTTACAAAAAGAATCTTCTATGGGAGTCTCTGCTATATTAAGGCCAATTTTAGATTTAAAGCACTGTTTCTCCAGGCCAACAAAACTGATTAAAGAAATAGGAGTATCACATATAGCCGCTGCCATTTGTGTTAATTCATCTAAAATTTTTTCTGAGGTTTTATCTTTAAACTTAAAACTGCTTAAAACCTCCTGGCGAAGTAGCTCTTCTTCCATTTTACTGTAAACCATTAACTGCGGTAAAATAGAAAAAATAATGTATGAAAATTAAAGAAAATAGGATTTTCTGATAAAAAGTAAAAAATAAGGGATAAAAAATGAATATTTATTAACCTGCTTTGTTTAGTACAGCTTTTTTATTGGGAAAGTTGAAAAAATCTTCTTCCGCTTCCTCAGCTTTTATAAGTACAAATTCTGATGGAGAAGTAGGAGTTCGTTTAAAACTGATCTTAATCTTATAATTAAGCGTTCGATCCTGGGTATAAAAAGCACCTGTTTTTTTGTCAAAGCCACCTTCTGTGGTACAGCAAATACTAATAATCTGGTATTGCTGAACTTTTTGAAGAATTTGAAGATCCAGGTTCTTTAATTCGTAGCTGTCTTTTAATTGCTGTAATCGGTTTTGTAATCTTAGGGATTTGAGGTTTTCCATATTTTGATTGATTTTTCACAAAATTAATCGACTATAATTTTAAATAATTATAATCATTTTTAAATATAAGGTTAAAAATCAATAAAGTATAAGGTGTTTTGTTAAAGCTTATTTAATAGTATAGTTAAAGTATGTGTCAGGATAAGGTTCGTTTCTTAGTGTGTAGTGCCACCATTCTTCACTATATGGCCTAAAACCATAAGTACTCATTATAGATTTTAAATATAACCTATTAGCTTTTTGCTTTTCAGTTATATTCATAAAGTTATGATGTGAACGCTCCCCAAAAAAATCGTAGGAGCCTCCCATATCAACCTCTTCTAAACTTTCGGCATCTATGATAGTCAGATCTACAGTACTGCCTCTGGAATGTCCAGATCGAGTGGCAATGTAACCCAGGTTAAAGAGATTGCTTTTCTTTTTTTCGGGATAAAATTCAGCTTTAGTAAGTGTATCTTCCGCGATACGGGCCCATTCTATAAAGCTATTTACGGCTCTTTGTGGACGGTAGGCATCAAAAATTTTTAAGCAATAGCCATCATTTTCCAGTTTTTGCTGGATTTTTTGCAGGGCTAACGCAGCTTCTCTGGTTAGAATTATTTTTTCGGCTTCATAACCAGGTACAGGTTTACCGGTAAAGTTATTACTACCAAGATAACGCAATTCAATCTGGATATCAGGAATAATATCATTCAAATAAACAAAACCGTCGGGTAACTGAGGGTAAGAAAATTGGAAAAAAAATAAGGAACAAATAATGAATATTTTCTTTAGCATAAAAATGTTTTATCAGTAGGAATTAGTCCAAATAATTTGCATCTTGCATGGAATATTTCCTAATAATGAGTTATGGCAGCATCTTCAATCGAAATTAAGCATTTTAAAGAAGTAAGAGAAGAAAATAATTTTACTCAGGCCGAATTTGCAGAAATTTTAGGAATAAAAAATTCTACGGCAGATATTGAGCGGGGTAGAACTAAGCTTTCCGGAAAAGTAGTTTCTGAATTATTACGACAATTCGGTATTAATCCACTTTGGTTATTTGGGGATAGTGGGCAAAAATACCTGAAGATTTCTAAAGGGGACGTAAGCCCAAAAGTAGTTACGGTAGATAGAAATACCGATAATGAAAATATCGTAATGGTGAACCAAAAAGCGGCTGCCGGGTATCCCCATAATGTTCAGGATGTAGAATGGTATACTCAATTACCGGCTTTCGAAATCCCGTTGCCCGAATTTAGAAACGCCAGTTATCGTGGTTTTCAGGTAGAAGGGGACAGTATGCTCCCTAATTATCGTCCTGGCGAATGGGTGATGGCTAAAGGTATTGCGGGTATGGAAGAAGTGAATAATAATCGCGTTTATGTAGTAGTGATGTACGATTCTGTTTTGATTAAGAAAATACAGCGACTTCCAGATCCTTCTAAGCTCTTGCTTATTTCTTTAAATGAAGAATATTTACCTATAGAAGTGAAGCTTGGGGACATTCAAGAGTTGTGGCAGGTAAACAGTAAGCTAACTTTTAATATAGATAATCCTTCAGAAAATGGCTTGTTTCAGCAATTACAGCAATCAATGGAGGATTTAAAAAAGGAGTTGCGACAATTTAAAAACAATAATTCTCCAAAAATTTCCTAGGGAGGCATACGCTTTTTATTGTAGTTTTAGCAGAATTGATATTTTTACCAAAAGCTATTATTATGCGTTGGTTAGTTCTGTTAATTTTATTTCTTCCGTCTTTATCCAAAAGTCAGGAACTTCCTCCAATTACCAATTTTGATACTAAAATTTATAATGGTGGAAACCAGAACTGGATGATAAGCCAGGCAGAGAATGATTGGATGTATTTCGCTAATAATTCAGGCTTATTGTCTTTTAATGGTGAACAATGGAATCTGCATAAAATGAAAGCGGGGAGTCCCGTGCGTTCTGTGAAAGTGGTGGATAGCTTAATCTTTACAGGTGCTTATATGGATTTTGGGTATTGGCAAAAGAATTCTTTTGGAGCACTAAATTACACCTCACTTTTAGAAAAATTACCTACAGGGATACGGGATGGTGAGCAGATCTGGCATATTGAAAAGTTTGGGGATTATATCGTTTTTCAAAGTCTTAGCAGATTGTTTAGCTACCACATCCAAAATGAGACGATCAATGTGATCGATCTTGGTAAGACGATAGCAAATCTTTATAAATCTGGTAATACCGTTTACTTTCAGGTGGCCGAAGATGGGTTATATTCCATAAAAAGTGGAGGTATACAAAAGGAAGTCGATTTTAATCAAACCGGGGCCAAAGCAATTATACAGGTTTTTCATTGGAATGATCAAAAAGTAGCGGTAACCCGTGATGATGGCTTATTTTCTTTTACACAGTCCAATTGGGAAAAAATTTCTATCCCAAATTATCCAATGTCCTCCAGTTTTTTTAGTGCAAGATATACCGATGATAATATGCTGGTGCTGGGCAGTATTGGAGATGGCTTATTTATTCTGAATTTACTAAGCGGTGATTTGCAGCAAATCGTTCAGCCCGATATCCTTAATAATACGGTTTTGTCTTTATTTGAAGATGATGCAGGGCATATTTGGTGCGGATTGGATAATGGGATAAGCCTAATAGAAAAAGACAGTCAATTTTCTGTATTCTCAGACATTACAGGCAAGCTTGGTACCGTTTATTGTAGTGTGATGTACCAGGATCAGTTATATCTTGGCACTAACCAGGGGCTGTACATGCGGGATCAAACATCTAATAGTTTCGAGCTAATTGAAGGAACCAGCGGACAGGTATGGAGTTTACAAGAGTATGATGATCAACTTTTTATTGGTCACGATCGCGGTACTTTTATTCTAAAAAATAAGAACTTGAACTATATTTTTGATGGCTTGGGTACCTGGCAGGTGATTCCTTTTGATGGTGGGTTTCTACAGGGGCATTATAATGGTTTAAGTTATTTTAAAGAAGGCCAAAGTTTTAATAATATCTCTTATTTGGATGGTTTTAATCTTTCTTCCAGAAATATTCTGAATGAAAACGATAAAGAAATATGGGTAGGTCATGATCATAAAGGTATCTTTAGATTGAGACCAGATCTCTCCAGTTCTAAAATCGAAATTGTAAAAAATTACCCGGTAGATTATAAAGATGCCTCTGGCATTAAACTTTTCCGGTTTAACAATGATATTTATTATGCTACCGCACATACCATTTTTAAATATGATGCGGTTTTGGATGCATTTACTGCTGAGAATAAGCTACAGCAGGCATTTAATAATTTGAGCAGAAGTACCGGCATTTCTGAAATTACCCCTGATGGGAAATGGTGGACTTTTGCAGAAAGTGAGATCTATTATACGGTAAAGGATGCTTTTCAGGATGGTATGAATGTATCCGCCATCCCACTTTCTTATGAATTCAGGAATATTTCCAGCGGTTTTGAAAATCTATCCCAAATTGGTGAAAATCAATATCTGGTGGGAAGCAATCATGGGTATGCTATATTTAATACACCTTTTACACAAAATAAGATATCTGAATTAGAAATTAATAGGATTGAAATTGCAGATAAAGGTCTGGATTTTGAATTAATCGATAAGAAGCAGCGATATCCAGAATTTAAGAATTCGGAAAATTATTTCAATTTTTATTTTAATACACCCGTATACCAGAAGTTTGCTAATGTAACTTATAGCTACCGGATCAAGGGATTCACAGATGTATGGACACCATTTAGATCCTCGAGTATGGCTTCTTTCGAGAATTTACCTTACGGGGATTATGAATTTCAGGTGAGAGCAAGATATAATACTAAAGATATTAAGGAGAAAACCTATGCGTTTGCTATAGAAAAACCATGGTTTTTATCAAACTTTGCCATTTTTATCTATGTTGTATTACTGGTCGTTATCATTGTTATTACTCATCATTTTTACACCCGATATTATAATAAAAGGCATGCACAAATGATTAAGGTGCAACAAAAGAAAGCTGAAATGCAACAGCTTGAAGCGCAGCAGGAGATCATGAAACTTAAAAATGAACAATTGGAAGCAGATGTGTCTTCTAAAAATAGGGAATTGGCAGCCTCTACCATGAGTATTATCCGTAAGAGTGAGGTTTTAAATCAGATTAAAGACGAGCTTACTTCCATAAAAAAATTAGATGATATTCAATCAGTGTTGAAAACCGTGGATTCAAATATCAATGAAGAGGATAACTGGAAATTTTTTAAAGAAGCTTTTGATAATGCCGATAAAGATTTTTTACAAACGGTAAAATCCAGACATCCTAATCTCACTTCAAATGATTTAAAATTGTGTGCTTACTTGCGACTGAATTTATCCTCAAAAGAAATTGCTCCCCTTTTAAATATTTCAGTAAGAAGTGTAGAGATTAAACGATATCGTTTGAGGAAAAAGATGGATTTAGCTCACGAAGAAGGGTTGGTAGAATACATCCTAAGTTTCTAATTCCTTTACAAGTTTAAAATTTACCTCAACATTACCTCAACATTTTTGTAAAAAGCTCATTTATGGTAAGTTAATCTATCATTTTTAAATCCTTTTGAAACATCATTTTCACCAAGTTTTATTAGCATATTCTCAATTTTAACACTAAAAATTTATAATGTATACTTTTTGTAAGGGTTATAAATTCGTGTTAAGCTTTTATTAAATACTAATTTGCGTACTAAACAAAACAATCAACAAATGAATAGAGTACTGTTACTTATTTTATTTTGTATGCTTTCATTTGGCATACATGCTCAAACGTTTTCGGTTTCGGGTACAGTTTCAGAAGATGAAACACAAATGCCACTACCCGGAGTAAATGTTGTAGTGAAAGGAACTACAAATGGAGTGACTACCGATTTTGACGGTAATTATTCCATAAATGATGTTTCTCAAGGAGATGTGCTTGTATTTTCTTTTATAGGTTATACAAGTAAGGAAGTGAAAATTACCAACCAGGATGCTATAGATGTCATCTTAAGTGTCGATTCCCAGGCATTAGATGAAGTTTTGGTAATTGGTTATGGAGAGCAAAAGAAAAGGGATATTACCGGAGCGGTTTCTAACGTAGGAGCTGAAACAATTTCTAAATTAGAGCCGGTAAATGCTGCCCAGGCATTACAGGGAACAACCTCTGGGGTGAACGTTACCCCAACCGGAGGTTCTCCCGGAGCTGAATCCAATATCAGGATTCGAGGAATTTCCACAAACGGGCAGAACAAACCACTTATTATTCTGGATGGTTTTCAATATGAAGGAGGATTAAATAGCATTAACCCTCAGGATATTCAAAACATTACCGTTCTTAAAGATGCTCAGGCAGCTATTTATGGTACTATTGGTGCAAACGGTGTGATTCTGGTAACGACTAAAGCCGGTAAGAAAAACCAAAAAGCTAAAGTTTCTTACGAGGGTTATACCGGTATCCAGGAAACAACCAGAAAATTACCGGTATTAAATGCTACAGAATACGCGTTGATCTTAAATGAGAGTTACGCCAATGCTGGGCAGGCATTACCTTTTTCCAATATTAGTGATCTTGGTGCAGGTACAGACTGGCAAGACGAGGTATTTCAAGAAGCTTTGGTAACCAGCCATAACCTTTCGGTAGTAGGGGGTGAAGAAAAAATCACCTACTCTATCGGTGCTTCAAATCTAAAGCAGGAAGGTATTATTTCTCCTGAAAAATCACAGTTTGAACGTAGTACGGCAAAAATCACTTTAAATGCTGATCTTACGGATAAACTGAATCTGCAAACGAAATTATTTTATAATAGTACAGAGAGTAGTACGGTAAATAGTTTTAGTTTAGGTTCTGTGTTATTTAATGCTGCTAACATTGCACCAACTATAGATCCTTCTGTTAGCAATCTTGATGGGCAAATTAATTTGGGGAACGAGGTGGTTAACCCGTTAACTCAATTAGATAATACATATAATAAATATATTACTAACCGTTTAAGCGGTACGGTACAGGCAAGTTTAGATTATGCCAGGAATTTAAATTTACAGGCACGTATAGGTTTTAATACCAGCAATACTAAAAACCGGGATTTTACCCCGCTGTTTAACTATGGTACCGGGAAGATTTATACCAATGCAAATAGCTCGGTTACGCTGGGTAAGATTAATGATAATGATTATACATTCGATCTTTTTAATACCTACGAAAATACTTTCGGAGATGATCACGATGTAACTTTCCTTATCGGTATGACAGCCTATGAAACCAATGGCGAAGGTCTTTATGGATCCAGAACCGGGGTGCAGGCCAATAGCTGGGAATTTGCAGATTTAAGTAGTGCTAACGGTACTGGAGAAGAACAAACAAACTCTTCGTATGCTTATAAGCTTAGAAGATTATCTTATTTTGGAAGAATTCAATATGCTTTTCAGGATAAGTATTTATTATCTGCGATGTTACGTCGTGATAGTTCAACCAAATTTGGACCTAACAATCGTGTTGCGTATTTCCCATCAGCAACTGCAGGTTGGGTAATTTCAGAAGAAAATTTCTTTAACGAAGATGGTTTCCTTAATTTCTTAAAACTACGCGGTAGTTACGGTATTTTAGGTAACGATCAGATTCCGGATTTTGGTTATTTAGCGTTATTAGGAGGAGAAGCAACCTATGTTCTTGGTCAGGACCAGCTATTAGTAAACGGTAGAGCGTTAGGACAGTTAGCTAATCCAGATTTACAGTGGGAAGAAGCGAAAAAGTTTGATGTTGGTTTAGATGCTAACTTCTTAAATAGCAAATTCGAATTCACTGTAGATTATTTTATTAATAATCGTGATAATCTGTTAATCTCTAATATTCCGGTTTCAGGAATTTATGGAGTGGGAGCACCTGCTTCAGGTAGTCCTACAATTAACGCGGGATCTGTTAGAAACTCAGGTTGGGAATTTGCCTTAAGCTATAGCAACAACTTTAGCGATGATTTCTCTTTCAATACCTCATTCAACATAAGTACTTTAGAAAATGAGGTGACTCAGGTTAACGGAACCGAGTTTATTGAAGGAGGGAACTTTGGTGTAGGGCAGCCTCTGATCTCCAGAATGGAAGAAGGAAAACCAATAGGTTATTTCTACGGTTATCAAACCGATGGAATTTTCCAGACTCAGGCTGAGGTAGATGCACATCCGTCGCAATTAGCATTGGGGGCAGAAGCTATGCCGGGAGATATTAGATATAAAGATCTAAATGGAGACGGAGTCATAGATAATAAAGACCGTACCGATCTTGGTAATCCAATCCCAAAAGTAACCTTAGGTTTCAATTTAGGGTTTAATTTTAAGAATTTCGATTTCGCAACCTATATGTTCTCTAATCTTGGGAACGACATTGTACGTAACTACGAAAGAGATCAGCCTAACGTAAACAAAATGAGTTACGTGCTGGATCGTTGGACGGGTGCGGGAACAAGCAATACGGTGCCAAGAGTGACTACGGCAGCTACTGCTAATAAGGTATTCTCAGATTTCTATATAGAGGATGGTTCTTTTGCTAGAATCCAAACTGTGAGCCTTGGATATACTATTCCGTCTGAATTTACACAGAAGGTATCTATCGATAAGTTTAGGATATATGGAAAAGTGGATAATGTGTACACATTTACCGAATATTCAGGATACGATCCAACTGCTTCAACAGGTGCGCCAATAGGTGGAGGAATCGATTTAGGATTCTATCCTTTGCCAAGAACATATATGTTAGGTGTAAATCTTGAATTTTAAAAAAATGATGATGAAGATAAATATCAAAAGAAATATAATTTTGGCAGCAATTGCCGCTTCGCTGGGAATTACCTCCTGCGGGGATGATTTTGTAGAAGTAGATCCTCCGTATGGAATTAACTCTGATTCCTACTTCACTGCAGAAGATGATTATTACAATGCATTAATAGGAACGTATGATATTTTACAAAGTACCTATGCGAATGTAATCCTGGGTGAGATCGCCTCGGATAATGCTCATGCCGGCGGGGAAAGTGCAACAGATGTGATTGGCTGGCAACAGGTAGATCGCATGCAACATACTCCGGTAAACGATAACCTTGACGATATTTGGGACTGGAATTTTGCGGGAGTATACCGTGCCAGTTTTATGTTGGAAAATGCCGATAATATCGATTTTGAAGGTAAATCTCAATTATTAGCGGAAGCCCATTTTTTAAGAGCCTATTTTAATTTTGAGTTACTAAAATGGTTTGGCCCCATTCCTATTAAACCTGAAGGTAGATTTACGTTAGGGGAAGCAAAAACAATTCCTAGATCATCAAAAGCTGAAGTTTATGCACTGATCGAACAGGATTTAACCTATGCCGAAGAAAATTTAGCGGTAAATGCTCCCGAAGTTGGTCGTGTTACCAAAGGTGCAGCGCAGGCTTTATTGGGGAAAGTTTATTTATATCAGGATAAATTTTCTGAAGCTGCGACCGAACTTCAAAAAGTGATCAATTCTGGTAAATATCATCTTTATGGTACTCAGGGTGATGAAGATTACGCTAACCTGTTCGAGTATTCCGCAGAGAATAGTGCAGAATCAGTTTTCGAAATTCAATATACCGGTACTGAGGGGGCTGGATTTGGATGTTTACAGTGTAGCGAAGGTAATGTAATGGTTGGTTTTAGCGGAATTAGAGGTTATGCCGGTCCTGTTTTTGAATCGGGTTACGGCTTTAACCTACCTACAGAAGAAGCATACAATTCTTTCGAATCTGGAGATGCCAGACAGGAGGTAAGCTTACTTGATATCGAAGCCTGGGCTGCAGAAACCGGAGCCACTTACAATATAGGTAATCAGGATGAGGTTACCGGCCATACCGGTTATTATAACCGCAAATATTTACCAAGACAAAACGATAACCTTGGTGATGCCAACTTAACGCAACCAAATAATTACAGAGCGATTAGATATGCAGATGTATTGTTAATGGCAGCAGAGGCTTTAAACCGTGGCGGTATTGATGATGCCCAGGCGAGAGCTTATTTAAATATGGTTAGAGATCGTGCCGGTTTAGCACCGGTAGATGATAGCGGTACAAGTCTTACAGAACAAATTTATATGGATAGAAGGTCTGAAATGATAGGAGAAGGCCACCGATTCTTTGATTTGGTAAGAACAGGTAGAGCCGAACAGTTTATCGATGGATTTACTACTGGTAAAAATGAAGTGTTCCCTATTCCATTAGAAGAAATACAATTTGCTCAGGGTAACTGGGATCAAAACGCTGGTTATTAAAATATAGATTATGAAGAATTATATTACATCAATAATAGCATGCTTCTCTATTCTTTTTGTTATCTCATGTTCAGATGATGATAGGTTAGAAAGTGTAGATATCGCAATACCATCAGATATTTCTGCTAAGTTTACAATAAAGCAGGATAATTCTGGTGAGGTAAGCATATTTCCGTCGGCAAATGGCGCAAATATGTTTAGTGTGGATTTTGGAGACGGCAGTGAAGTTTCCGATGAATTTACTTCGGGTAACCATGTAGAACATACCTATGCTGAAGGGCAATATGATGTTACTATTTATGCGATGAATTTAAATGGCGAAGTTGCCGAAGCTTCGCAATCTTTAAATGTATCCTTCCTAGCTCCAGAAAATTTAGAAGTAGTCATCACTAAAGATCAGTCGAATCCTTTTAAGGTAAGCGTTACGGCAACTGCAGAGAATGCTGCTGGTTACGAGGTTTATTTTGGGGAAGATACAGATGAGCAGCCAACAATGATTATGGAAGGCGAGACTGCTGAATATGAATATGGGAATATAGGTACGTACACCATTCGTGTTGTAGCTTTAAGTGGAGGAGCTGAAACTACAGAATATACTGAAGAAGTTACGATTGTAGATCCTTTACTGTTGCCAATCGATTTTGAATCACAAACCGTAGCTTACAACTTCTATAATTTTGGCGGAGGTGCCCCTACAGCTTCTTTAGTTGCTAATCCTGCACCAAATGAGGTGAACGAAAGTGCTACTGTAGCTTCATATACCAAGCCATCAGGTTCTGAAACCTGGGCGGGAACTTCCACTACTTTAAATGAAAATATCGATTTTAGTAGTACTACGTACATTGCTATGGATGTTTATTCTCCAAAAGCAGGTATTCCGGTATTATTTAAGGTTGAAAATTCAGGGAATTCAGATATCAATGCTGAAGTGACTACAATGACGACTAAAGAAAATGAATGGGAAACATTGATTTTTGATCTTTCAGCAATCGATCCTTCACAAACTTATAGTGTTATCGCATTGTTCTTTGATTATAATACCTCTGGTAACGACAATACGTATTACTTCGACAATATTAGATTAGCAAATCCTACGATAGTAGAGTTGCCGGTAACTTTTGAAGGTAATACAAATGCATATCAATTTTTCGAATTTGGAGGGGCGCCAACCGCTCTTGTTACAAATCCAGATATGAGCGACGCTAATCCTAGCGAAACTGTAGCTAAAATGACTAAAACACAAGGATCTGAAGTTTGGGCGGGTGCTTATTTCGATTTGGATAATGCGGTAGATTTTACCAAAGACGATCAGCTAAGTTTAAAAGTTTGGTCACCAGAAGCAGGTATTCCGGTAACTTTAAAATTTGAAGACCCAAGTGACGGTGATATAGCTTTCGAAGTCAATGCGACCGTAACTGAAGCCAATACCTGGCAAACATTAACTTTTGACTTTAGTGAGGCAGATGCAAATCAAAATTGGAAACGCGCTATTGTTTTTATGGATTTAAATACTGCAGGAAAAGGATTAGATTATTATTTTGATGATCTTTCTTATGTAAGCGATCAGCCAATGACAGCTCCAAAACTTCCATTAACTTTCGATTCAGTTTTGGTAGATTATAGCTGGTCTGGATTTGGGAGCGCAAGTGCAACTGTTATCGAAAATCCGGATGCTTCTGGAATTAATACCAGCACAAAAGTAACCGAACTTGTGAAGAATGACGGAGCAGAAACCTGGGCCGGTGTTTCACAACGTTTGGGTGGAGCAATAGACTTTAGCCAGGGGACAAGGATCTCTATAAAAACCTGGTCACCTAAAACAGGAGCAACGATTCTATTGAAATTAGAAAATTCTAAGTCAGAACCAGATGCTAATGGCAATCCATCAGTGATAGCAGAAGTACAGCAAACAACCACTGTAGCAAACGCGTGGGAAGAACTTGATTTTGATCTTACAAGTTTTGGAGCCTTTGATCCTAATGCCGGTTATGATACCGTGGTTGTTTTTTATGGCTTCGGAAACACAGAAGGTGGTACGTTCTACTTTGATGATATTCAAATTAAAAATGACTAAAAAAATGAAGAATTTTAAATATATACTAGGCCTTATGATCATTCTTGGTAGCTTTTTACAAAGCTGCCAGGATGATGATCACGACTTTGGAGAAGTCGTGGCGCCTTCAAATCTTTCTTTAGAAGCAACTATTGTAAATGCAGATGCCGATAATCCTTATGGAGATGGTAGCGGGCAGGTGCAGTTTATGGCTTCAGCAGATAATGCAATAAATTATAAATTCGCCTTTGGAGATAATACTTCAACAAACGTATCTAACGGTAATGTAATGCACTCGTTTACGTCAACCGGAGTAAATGAGTATATAGTGACTGTAATTGCTACCGGTACGGGTGGTACTTCATCATCAATGACAACAAGCGTAACAGTTTTTAGTGAATTTGATGATCCAGAAACTAAATCGTTGCTTACAGGAGACGATTCTAAAACATGGTATGTCGCAGCAGCTTTGCCATCGCACTTAGCGCTTGGACCAATCGATGTTAAAACATCAGATTGGTATAATGCTGCTCCTTTTGAGAAGAAAGACGAATGTATTTATGATGATAGTATGACCTTTAGTCTTGATGAAAACGGCAATATTTTATACGAACTTGATAATAATGGAGCTACGTTTTTTAATACCAATTCATTAAATGCCGCTGGAGGAACTAATGGAACTGGGGATCAATGTTTCGATTATGATACTTCGGGAGTTAAAAATGTAAGTCTTTCTGCAGCACCAACTATTTATCCGGAAGATGAAACCACTGGAACCCAAATGATGATTTCAGATGGAGGTTTCTTAAGTTATTATTTAGGAACCAGCACGTATGAGATTCTGGAAATTACTGAAGATTATATGCAGGTTAGAACACAATCTGGAGGAAATGCTGCAGAAGCATGGTATTTAAAACTTACTACTGATCCTGAAGGTGGAGCAGGTGGCGGAAATAATTCTGCCGAAGGAAAAGAGCTGGAAACTGAATTCGAAAATCTGGTGTGGGAAGAAGAATTTGATGGGAATGCGCTAGACGCCGATAGCTGGAATATTGAAACCGGTAATGGTGACAATGGCTGGGGAAATAACGAAAAACAGTATTATACAGCAGATAATGCAGTGGTAAGTGATGGTAGCTTAAAGATCAATGCGATTGCTGAAAGTACGAATGGCTTTGATTATTCTTCTGCAAGAATTACTACAATGGGTAAGCAGGAATTTAAGTACGGTAGAGTAGAGGTAAGAGCTAAACTTCCAGGTGCAGCAGGTACATGGCCTGCGATTTGGATGCTAGGATCAAATTTTGCCGAGGTAAACTGGCCTGCTTCCGGAGAAATTGATATTATGGAGCATGTAGGTAATGATCTTGGTCATGTGTTAGGAACACTTCATATGCCCGGGAACTCAGGCGGAGACGGAATTTCTAAAGGGACTGAAGTTGAAAATGTAGATTCAGAATTCCATACTTATACTTTAGAGTGGACGGCAGATCATATTCTTTTTGCTGTAGATGATATCGTATTTCATGAGTATAAAAACAGTGCAGATACACCGTTCAATCAAAAGTTTTTCTTAATTCTAAATGTTGCCATGGGTGGTAACCTAGGAGGAGATATAGACCCTAATTTCAGTGAAGATACCATGGAAGTAGATTATGTGAAAGTTTATCAATAAATCATAACACATACTATCAGATTAACTTTTAATAAAATAGGGGTTGCCTGGAGGTTAAGCTGTTCTTCCTCGTAGCCCCTTTTTAATTTTTGGATATGAAAAAAAGAGTAGCAATAATTGGAGTACTTCTGTCACTGGGTTTCTTGGCATTCTCGACCTATGAAAAGCCAGGGTTTAAGAAAAGTGATCAGGATCCTCGAGATATCGAGCAGAAAATAGATTCGGTTTTAGCTTTAATGACCCTTGATGAGAAAATAGGGCAGATGGTGCAGTACAATGGTAGCTGGGATGTTACCGGTCCCGCGACTGGAACTGATAACGAAAAGAAACTCGAAAATCTTAAAAACGGACTGGTAGGATCGATGCTTAATGTGACCTCTGTAGAACATACTCGCCAGGCACAAAAGATCGTCATGGAAAATAGCCGACTCAAAATTCCGTTGATTTTTGGGTATGATGTAATTCATGGTTATCAAACCATGTTTCCTGTTCCGCTTGGTGAAAGTGCCAGCTGGGATTTAGAACTCATGGAAAAAACGGCAAGAGTTGCCGGTAGGGAAACTGCAGCGGCAGGTGTTCATTGGACATTTGCCCCAATGATGGATATTTCTCGCGATGCAAGATGGGGCCGAATTATGGAAGGTGCCGGTGAAGATCCTTATCTAAACTCAAAAATAGCAGTAGCCAGAATTAAAGGCTTTCAGGGAAATGATCTTTCAGATCCTAAAACTATCGCGGCCTGTGCCAAGCACTTTGCCGGTTATGGTTTTGCTGAAGGAGGTAGAGATTATAACACGGTAAATATTGGTATTTATGAATTAAATAATACCATTTTACCACCGTTTAAAGCGGCCGCAGATGCAGGGGTGGCTACATTTATGAACTCGTTTAACGAGATAGACGGTGTGCCGGCAACTGCAAGTACTTATTTACAAAGAGATTTGCTAAAAGGCAAGTGGCATTGGGATGGATTTGTAGTATCAGATTGGGGATCGATAACCGAACTTATTCCGCATGGCGTTGCTAAAGATAAAAAAGCCGCTGCTGAATTAGCAGTAAAAGCCGGTAGCGACATGGATATGGAAGGTGGTGCATATGAGTCGTCCTTAAAAGAACTGGTGGAAGAAGGTAAAGTTGCTGAAAAATTGATCGACGATGCCGTAAAAAGGATTCTTCGTGTAAAATTCAGATTAGGACTTTTTGATGATCCCTATAAGTATTGCGATGAAGCTTTCGAGAAATCTGAATTATACTCTGAAGCAAATCAGAAAGTGGCTTTGGAAGCCGGTAAAAAATCGATCGTACTTTTAAAGAATGAGAATGATATTTTACCCATTAAAAATTCTATTAAAAACATTGCGGTTATAGGGCCATTGGCAAACGATAAAGATTCGCCTTTAGGAAACTGGAGAGCGCATGCGGTAGAAAATTCGGCAGTTTCAGTCTTAGAAGGAATTAGAAATTATGCGCCAAAAGGCGTGAAGATAACTTATGCTGAAGGGGCAAAACTTTCAACCGGAGATCGGTCTTTTTTAAATCCTATGACTTTTAATAAAGATGATAAAAGAGGTTTCGCCGAAGCTGAAAAATTAGCTAAACAGGCAGATTTAGTGGTATTAGTGGTTGGTGAAGATGCTTTTCAAACGGGCGAGGGGCGTAGCCAGACCAATATTGGTTTTGCCGGAGTGCAGGATGATTTGATTGAAACTGTTCAAAAAGCTAACAAAAACGTGGTGATGGTATTGATGAACGGCCGCCCTATGGATTTAAGTTGGAGTTCTAAAAATATTCCAGCCATTGTAGAATCCTGGTTTTTAGGTTCACAGCATGGGAATGCGGTTGCCGAGATTCTTTTTGGAAAGTATAATCCTTCCGGGAAGTTACCAGTATCTTTTCCTCAGAATTCAGGAATGGAACCTTTGTACTACAATCAAAAGAGTACCGGTAGACCAGAGGGTGGGGCGCAGGTGACTTATTCGCATTATACCGATTCCCCTAGAGAAGCATTGTATCCATTTGGATTCGGACTAAGTTTTACCGAATTTGAATATGGGGATATCGAGCTAAGTGCTGATTCCTTTTCAGAAGGCGAAAAAATAGAAGCATCAATTTCAGTAAAAAATACGGGTAATATGGTAGGAGAAGAAACCGTTCAGTTGTATTTACATGATCTGGTGGGAAGCATTACACGACCAAATCTGGAACTAAAAGCCTTTGAGAAAATTTCATTAAAACCAGGCGAACGTAAAGTGGTGAATTTTATAATCGATAAAGAAATGATCACATATTTTACTATTAATAAGAAATGGGAAGCTGAAGCTGGGGATTTTGAAGTGATGATTGGTGGTAACTCTGTGGATCTTAAAAAGGCTAATTTTGAATTTAAATAATATGAAGAAAAGATTAGCGGTTTTAGCCCTTGTATTATTGACCTTGCAGAGCTGTAAAGGACAAGAAAAAGAATTGATCTGGGAAGAAAATTTTGATGGAAATAGCTTAAATATGGATTATTGGAGCTATGAAAATGGTGACGGCTGCCCTGATATTTGTGGTTGGGGAAATAACGAGCGACAGCTTTATCGCCCTGAAAATCTTGAAATAAAAGATGGATTGGCGGTTATTACCGCTGAAAAAAATGGTGATTCCTATTTTAGCTCTCGCATAAATACTAAAGATAAATTCGAGTTTCAGTATGGTATTATAGAAACCCGCGCTAAAGTTCCCGGGGGACACGGTATTTGGCCGGCAATCTGGATGTTAGGAGATAATATTGGAGAGGTAGGTTGGCCTGCTTCCGGAGAAATCGACATAATGGAATATGTTGGACGAATGAAAGATACCTTGCATACGACCTTGCATACCCCCGCAACTCATGGGGATCATGCGAGTACTAAAGTGACGAAAATCGATAATGTAGAAGACGATTTTCATATATATAAGGTAGAATGGTCTAAAGAAGAAATAGTTTATTATATCGATGGAGAAAAGGTATATACTTTTTCGCCAGAAATAAAAGATGATGAGCATTATCCTTTTCGCCATAAATTCTATTTCTTGCTAAATATGGCTATTGGAGGTAACTTTGGAGGACCTGATGTAGACGATAGTATTTTTCCTGCAAAATTCTATATTGATTATATCAAAGTCTATCAATAGAAATTAAGAAAAGAAACCAAAAAAAAGCCCTTTCCAAACGAAAGGGCTTTTTTTGGCTAGTAATATGTTTAGTTAAACACTATTAATTTAATCTACAGCATCTTCTACAGCATCACCAACATC
>CEVI01116991.1_pt1 | contig 18759 bp, 16 predicted proteins | sample 531471 | NCBI WGS metagenome assembly CEVI01 (sample SAMEA2623513, study PRJEB7988) | marine metagenome | isolation source: saline water (ENVO:00002010), including
CTCAAAAAGAAAAAATGCCAGTCAGCTTAACTGACTGGCATTACGCTCAAGGGGGGCTTTTTTTCATGTTTTCCCTTTGGGATGTGCGGTATGTAAACAAGAAAAGCGCGAAAGCTCGTCGTATCAAATTGTTTAACTTCAGATAATTCGGGATTTCTTAGTGCCCATTCGAATGGGGCTTTTGCTTTGTTCAATGTGTCGCGGACAGAGTAACCTTGCTTACCGGTATGTTTGTTCAAGTATGTGGTAAATTTTTCAAACAATGTAGTTGGTACATCTCCATCTGTTTGATATCCCTTTTGCTTGATGAATCTAAATAGCAACTCGATACTCAACACTATGTTTTTTCGGTGAAGATGCGTGAGTTTTTTGCAAGCTACGGAGTTTAAATATGCGATACAAATGAGGTGGATAGTGAGCTTTGTATCACTTGGCACTGACACCTTTTTCAGACTTTTATTATTTACATCTACTACCGCATTTGTTTTAGACGGCTGATAGACAACTACACTGTCCGGTTTTGTAAAGGTATTCAGCCCTAGGTCGTTTGTCATGAGCGCTTTCCAAATTTTGCTTTGTAGGAAATGGCAAGCTTAGTTTCCTTCATATTTAATTCATCTAAAATTCCTAACCTTTGGTATAGCAAAGCGTCATACAGGATGTAGTCATTTGTTGTCTCGGGGTCAGAGTGGCCAAGCCATTGCGGGACAAATACGCGTGGATCTAACCCATTGTCATAACAAAAAGAAACGGCATTCGTTGCAAAGCATTTCCTTAATAGATGAAAGGTTCTGGCGTTCCAGATATTAACAGACTCTGTTGGCAATGCATTTCTTACTAGATAATTGTTGATACATTCGCGAAATAGCTCAGTCCCAAACCCTTCATACTTAAGAGGTTTTCCACACTTTGATGATATCAAACTGGTCTCGAGCTTTCTTCCTCTCCCCCATAGAAATTTGTGGAGTGAGTGTGTCACTTTGACATTGAGGAGGATTGTTCTGGTTTTATTGTTTTTGCCTTTAACTTTCAGCTCAATGGCTTTCGGTAATTTGTTGCTGTCCTTGGGAAGTAAATCTTGCAGTTTTTTAATTGCTAAGTTGTCGTTAATCACCAGCTCTTCCGTTCTAAATCCTGCATAGTATCCAAGTTTCAAAGCAAGTTCGTTTCTTTCCCTAATAAATGGGTCGGAGGAGGTGATATTCGCCAATATGATTTTTTTAAAATCTTCTTCCTTGATGTAAATCTGATGGAGAGTTCTAGTGACGGTTTCCAATACCGAATATTTTTCGTTGTCTGTATCCAGTGTAAAGGAAAACTGAGGGAGGGGGTCTATTAGCTCATGCTCATAAGCAAAGGTGTAGAACGATCGCAGAGTGGTAATGTGCCTTTCTATTGTACTGATCTGAAGATTCCGGTGGCCGAGAAGATATCCATTCAAATAGGCATCCATTTGAGAGTCGGTAACATCCCCGAAGTTTAAAGATGTGCTTTTGTCTGTTCCAGATGTTTGAGCAAGTATGGAGAAAAAAGACTTGAGGTCGTGTGCATAAGCTTTGTTTGATTTTATGCTTTCTCCCCTAACTGCGCAGTTCATAAGGAAGATGCTGGGAGCAAAAAGTGGTAGGCCGCGTTCATCAACGAGACAATAGAAGTTTAAATTCCTTGCACCATATTGGAACTGTTTAACTTTCGCCGTGTTGACCACATTTGATACCTTATTGTTTTATGCATCAATAATACAAAAGAGAATAGTGGTGTCAACAAATTTGAAAAGTAGAGCAATCCTGGATAATCGGTCCAATCTTCAAATGTCATTACCCGAAACAGGGTTAGCAGTGAAATGGTGATATCGCCCCATAATACAGGGTTAATGTCCTCAAATAAGGTACTGCCAATGGCTGCGTAAATGTAAAAGATAATAAACATCAGCAGCATGACATAGCCCAATTGTGGGAGGGCTTTGACCAAAGAGACCAGAAGAATTCTAAGTTCAGGTATAATTGATATCATACGAAGTACCCGAAACACTCTCACTAAGCGGGCGATAACGGCCAGTTCAGCATCGTCAGCTGGGATTAAACTTATTATCACAATGAGAGTGTCAAACCAGTTCCAAAAGCTCTTGAAAAAGTGTCGTTTTTTGCGTTCTGCCAAAAATCGAATGGTTATTTCTGTTAAGAAAAACGCACTGATAAACCAGTCTAATACTAGCGTGACGGAACCAAAGCCAGCGGGTAACTCATAGGTTTTAGCACCGACGAGTAGGGCGGATATAACAATGACGCTAACCACAAACGCTTCAAACCACTTATTGGCGCGAATGTGTTCAAAACGGTTTTGTAACTCAGAGGCTTGCATGTTTTTTTCGCTCAAAATACAAACTAATACTCCTTAGGCATTGAGCCTACACATCACTGGAGTATACTGGAATAAAAAAGGGGCAATATCATGGACGATGATTTACATTCGTTGCAAGAAAAATTATTTCGTGTTTCTGCTGCGCTAAGCCAACGTGCGGTGCACCGAGACAATGTCAGCGCACTTTGCGAGGATATCAAACACCTTATTGAAACCTTAGAACGCGCAGCTCAATGTTCCCATTCTTCGACGGCTGCAAAACCACAATAGCCCGTTAGATTGCTGATATAAAAATGGCGGCTAAATGCCGCCATTCATTGTGTACAGCATTTTTTTTTAGTTGCTGGTGGTAGATTTAACCGGTTTTAACCCTCGGTTTATCATTGCCACGTCTTCACTGGTTAACGTACCCGCTGCCTGCTTTAATGTGATCACGGATTGAATGAAATCATAACGTGCGCCGGATAAGTTTCGGCGAGCATCAAAGAGATTTCTTGTGCTATCAAGTACGTCCACGATAGTCCGAGTACCCACATCAAAGCCCGCTTCTGTTGCTTTCAAAGCGCTGTCAGCTGATACCACTGATTGCTCTAGTGCTCTGATAGTAGAAATCGCCGCTTTGACATCGTTGAACGAGCTTCGAACCGACTGTACTGTTTGACGGTAGGTTTGCTCTGCCACCTGGCTTGTCACTACATAGTTATACTGAGCTTGCTTGGTTGACGCAGAGACACTGCCACCCTGGTAAATTGGCACGCTAAGGGTTACCCCTACTGAGCGGCTATCTAAATACGGGGTTTCGTAAGCAAGAAATTCATTTTCTACGTCATTTTTACGGCGGCTAACGCTCGCGCTTAAATCTAGTGTCGGTAAATGGCCTGTTTTTGCTACGGCGATGTCTTCTTTCGCAACATCCATGGCCAAACGGTCAACTAACAACGACAAATTGCTTTCTTCAGCAATTTCTAACCATTCATCAACTTGCGCAGGAACGGGCATGGTTGCCGAGAAGTTTTCTGTGTTTAAACCGTAAAGACGATCGTGGTATTTTCCCGTAATCACTCGAAGGGCTTCTAACGCCGACTCTAATGCGTTTTTAGCCTGAATTTCTTGTGCTACCGTGCTGTCATAATTTGCTTGTGCTTCATGTACATCAGTGATGGCCGTTAAACCCACTTCAAAGCGCTGGCGAGTTTGTTCTAACTGACGCTCAATAGCACGCTTTTCCGCGCCTACAAATTCAACGTTATCGCGGGCACGTAAAATATCGAAGTAAGCGGTAACTGTGCGCACAATCACATCTTGCATACTGGCGGCTAGCGCTGCGTCCGATTGCTGTGCGATTTTCTCAGCACGATTTAACCCCACCCAGTTTGCATGATCGTATAACGACATACTTAGCGATAGGCCGTAGTCGAGGGAATCAGCGTCACTTTCGAAGGTCACTACTTGCAAGTCTTCAGCGCCTGAACCTAGTATTTGGGCGCTTTCTGAGGTGGACTTTGTATAGTCAACGTAGCCTGAAATTTGTGGAAGTAAACTTGCACGACTAATGCTAATACCTTGATACGCAGCATCACGCTCCGCTTTTGCTTGGTTGACAATGGGATCGTTAGATACTGCTTGCTCATAAACCTGTACTAAGTCATCGGCAAGGGCGCTAGTGCTTATAGATAAACCGATTACCAGCGACAGAAGTGTTCGTTTCATGCTTACGTATTCCTGTTAAGTCTTGTTGAGTCTTATAGACTGCGAATTTTATTAGTTTAAGAATAATTAACGGTAAACCGAAAGCGTCTTCTCGTAACAGTCTTGGTTTAACTGTAACAGAATATGTGATCTGGCCTTTATATTTCACCAGTACCCAAGCTAATAATTATATTTGCTCTCGTGTTTTATCCACCCTTGTTGCAAAAAGCGCAGCGTATACAAAAATGGAGTCAATCTGTACTATGCATGATAAAGCGTTTCAAACCAAAAGTGTCTGCAAATGAGCAAGAAAATCCTTTCATTTACCTCAAACGATGTGGAAATATCTCAAATCACGCCAGTTTATCGTGGTTTTTTTACCATGCAAGAATATCAATTTAGGCACAAATGTTTTAATGGCGAATGGAGCGCCATGGTTAAACGTGAAATTTTCGAGCGAGGTCATGCTGTTGGCGTTTTACCTTACGACCCAGTTCAAAAAGAGTTTGTGCTAATTGAGCAGGTTAGAATTGGGGCAATGGCCACATCTTCAACCCCTTGGATGATAGAAATTATTGCAGGGATGATTGATGAAGGAGAAACGCCGGAAGCCGTTTGTCATCGGGAATCTATGGAAGAAGCGGGTATTATTTTAGACGGATTAACCAAGGCGTTAAGTTATTTGTCTAGCCCTGGCGGAACCACAGAGCGCCTGCACATTTATGTGGCTAAAACCGATGCCACCTTAGCCCAGGGGATTCATGGTTTAGCAGCAGAGTCTGAAGATATAAAAGTGCATCGGGTTTCAGAGGAAACTGCCCTTGAATGGCTAGAAAGTGGCCTTATAGACAACGCTGCGGCAGTAATTGCGCTACAATGGTTTTTCATGAACAAAACAAAACTACAGGAGCAGTGGCAGACCAGGTGACTTCTTTAATGCAGCGGAAATATGTTCCGAAGTTAGCAACTATGCAGGCACTGTGTGAGTTGAACTACGCTCACGTGCTCAAAATTTTACCCGATTGCGATACTGAAGCGTTGAAGTACGTTTTTGCAGTAGGAGACACGCTAACCTATGAAATTCGAATCATTGAAAGTTCTCGCTACACCAGCACGCTTACTGTACAGCAAACCACCAAAGACATGCCGGCATACCTGACGCCATCAATGACAGTGCGGTTGTATCATGATGCAAGAATGGCGGAAGTGATCAATAGTCAAAATACAGGGGCTTTGGCACCCTCGTACGATTACCCCAATATTAAGATGCGACAACGCAACGAAAAGCAAATGGTTAATATTTTTCTCGCTGAATGGCTTCACTTCTGTCTTAGCTTGAAACCCAAGGTGGCGTCTGAAGCGTGATTCGGTTACTGCATCTGTCAGATTGTCATCTATTTGCAGAAGTTAACCGCAGTGGTTATGGGCAAGTTAACCCATTTTCTTCGTTAAAAAGCCTTCTTAAACGCGCTTTTGCCAACCAGGTTAACCATTTTGGGGTTGACGCTATTGTGGTTACTGGCGATGTTTCCGGTGATAATTCAGCACAAAGTTATCACCATTTCCTCTCGCTTTTAGCGCGTTATTCGCCAGTGCCTTTTTTTGCGATTCCTGGTAATCATGATGACAACCCGTATTACCAAGAGTATTTGGGGGATGTCACCCTTGCCCCGGGCAAGAGTGTGGCGCTAAGGAATTGGCAAATTCATGGTTTAGACACCCGAGGGAAGGGAGCGAGTGGTAAGGTGTGCAGCCAGCAACTTGCCAGTATATCTGATGATATAACACAACATTCTTCTGCTTTTCATTTGTTGTGTTTGCATCATCATATACGCCCAAGTAACAGTTGGATGGACAAACATGCTTTAGTGAACCCCAGCGATTTACTGCATTGGCTAAATACCCAAAGGTTAATCCGAGGTATCATACACGGTCACGTTCATTATCCTATTTTTGATGAGTTAGGCGAGGAACACAAAGTGCCGGTGTTTGGCGCGCCATCCACTTGTTGGCAGTGGGCAATGACCTCAGATTTTGGGGTAAGTGAGCTAACCCCGGGCGGGCAAATTATTACACTTCACGACACAGGTGCCGTAACACGGCATATAGAGAGACTTTAACCCTATGCATCACATCTTGTATCTTCATGGATTTTTAAGTTCGCCGGCGTCGGTGAAAGCGCAAGCCACGAGAGAATATTTCGCTCAGTACTATCCCGACGTTCAGTTGCACATTCCGCAGCTTTCTAATTCCCCAGCCCATGTTGAACAGCAGCTTCTTACCCTAATTGCCCAGCACCCTGGACTGATTGAAAACGGGCTAAAAGCGATAGGCAGTTCCATGGGCGGTTATTTATCAACCTACTTGATTGAAAAGTTTGGAGGTAAGGCTGTGTTAGTCAACCCAGCCGTACGCCCCTATGAACTACTCCAAAACTACTTAGGAGAACATGTTAACCCTTACACCAATGAAGGGTTTACTATTGTGCCTAGCGATATAGAGGTACTAAAACAGTTGGATACCGCTAGGCTGAATAATCCCAAGGCCTATCGCGTAATGTTGCAAACTGACGATGAGACCTTAGATTATCGTCAGGCAGAACAAAAATATGCCCATAGCCACCTTATTGTAGAGCAAGGTGGAGACCACAGTTTTGTTGATTACTCACGTCACTTACCCGATATCGCTGAATTCCTGCTTAACGGGATAAAATAGTGAGTAGGTTGACACGCAACACGGTAAACGTGCTTTTCGTTGCTAGGCTCGAAAAGCCTTGATAACATCAAAATCGTTTGCTTTCGTCATGTGCATGTGTGCATGTTTTTCTTATTGCTGGCTTAAATAACAACCATAACTATGTCAAATCAATATAATTCAGATGCAATTGAAGTTTTAAATGGCTTAGACCCGGTTAAACGTCGACCGGGGATGTATACCGATACCACGCGCCCTAATCACCTTGGGCAGGAAGTCATCGATAACAGTGTAGATGAAGCCTTAGCGGGACACGCATCTAATATCAAAGTGATATTGCATGAAGATCAATCTTTAGAAGTGATTGATGATGGTCGAGGCATGCCGGTAGATATTCACCCAGAAGAGAAAATCTCTGGGGTGGAGCTTATCCTCTGTAAATTACATGCAGGGGGCAAGTTTTCAAACAAGAACTACGCATTTTCAGGTGGTTTACATGGTGTGGGGATATCAGTTGTAAACGCCCTTTCTACCCGTGTTGAAGTGACGATTCGTCGAGATAGTAAGGTGTATCAAATCGCCTTTGAAAATGGCGACAAAGTGGAAGATTTAGCGGTTATTGATAGCTGTGGTAAGCGTAACACGGGGACCCGTGTTCACTTCTGGCCTGATGCACAATACTTTGATTCAGCGAAGTTTTCAGTAAGCCGCTTAATGCACAACCTTCGTGCGAAGGCAGTATTAAGCCCCGGCCTGCGCATTCGTTTTGATAATAAAATAACCAAAGACAGCCAAGAATGGTACTTTGAAGATGGCTTGAAAGACTACCTATACCAAGCCGTTGAAGAGTTTGAAACCTTGCCCACCGATAGTCCCTTCATTGGTAACTTTAGTGGCAATACTGAAGCTGCCGACTGGGCGGTAATGTGGCTGCCTGAAGGCGGCGAGTTGGTCACAGAAAGTTACGTTAACCTTATTCCAACCGCACAAGGCGGAACCCATGTTAACGGGCTCAGGCAGGGCTTGCTGGAGTCTATGCGCGAATTCTGTGAATTTAGAAATTTAATGCCCCGCGGTGTGAAGCTTTCTCCAGATGATATTTGGGACCGTTGTGCTTATATTTTATCAACGAAAATGCAAGATCCACAATTTGCGGGGCAAACCAAAGAGCGACTGTCTTCTCGGCAAGCGTCAGCTTTTGTCTCTGGCGTGGTTAAAGACGCATTTAGCCTGTGGTTAAATCAGCATACTGAAGTGGCTGAAGCGTTAGCTGAAATGTGTATTAACAATGCTCAACGCCGGTTACGTCAAACCAAAAAAGTCGCGCGTAAGAAGGTAACGCAAGGGCCCGCCTTACCAGGAAAATTAACCGATTGTTCCTCGCAAGATATCTCATACTCTGAACTTTTCCTCGTGGAAGGGGATTCCGCGGGTGGTTCAGCAAAGCAAGCGAGAGATCGCGAGTTTCAAGCCATCATGCCGCTGCGCGGAAAAATTCTAAATAGCTGGGAAGTCGACTCGTCCCAAGTATTAGCGTCGCAAGAGATTCACGATATCTCGGTTGCCTTAGGCATAGACCCTGACTCTTCAGATTTATCGGGTCTGCGCTATGGAAAAATATGTATTCTGGCCGATGCTGACTCCGATGGACTGCATATCGCTACCCTGCTATGCGCGTTATTCGTGAAACATTTCAGAACCTTGGTGAATCATGGGCATGTTTATGTGGCTATGCCTCCTTTGTTTAGGATTGACGTTGGTAAAGAGGTTTTCTATGCGCTGGATGAGAGTGAAAAGCAGGGCATTTTAGATCGCATAGAAGCAGAAAAAAAACGCGGTAAGGTAAACGTACAGCGCTTCAAAGGACTGGGCGAAATGAACCCGATGCAATTGCGTGAAACTACTATGGATCCCAACACGCGCCGATTGGTTCAACTAACCATTGAAGATGCCGAAGAAATGTTAGAACTGATGGATATGTTACTCGCGAAAAAGCGCTCAGGTGACAGGAAAGTTTGGTTAGAAAGCAAAGGAAATATGGCAGAAGTTGATCTGTAGTTCGCGACAATTCGAATCATACTAAGGGGTAATGATAACAATTACCCCTTTTTTATACCCTCAAACCTATACTTTAGTATGGGTTGGTTGAAGGGTTACTGGTATAGTGACGGTGTTCCTTTGGGGGCTGAGAACCGGTTGTTAAAATGAGGCGAAATGTAAAATGGATTCTTTACCTGTATCGAATGATGGGAAAACTGACGTTGCACCATTTGTCGTTGGCGTAGGCTCTTCAGCGGGAGGCATCGAAGCACTGATTAATCTTGTTAGCAACCTACCTAAGTCAATCAACGCCTCTTTTATTATTGCACAGCACTTATCACCCTCCCATAAAAGTCAAATGTCGGATATTTTGGCGCGTGAAACCGAATATCCTGTAGAAGAAGCTAGCCAGCAATGTCGCGTTAAAGCCAATACCATATACGTAGGGCCGCCGGGTTACCATTTGCGTTATACCGAAGGGCGCATTGCCTTAGACAAGACGCCCAGCGAATTGTCTCCAAAGCCTTCGGTCAATCTTTTGTTTGAGTCATTAGCCGATGAAATTGGGGACCATGCCATTGGCGTTATTTTATCGGGCACTGGCGGTGATGGCGCCCGTGGTCTAAAAGCCATTAAAAGTGTGGGGGGCTTTGCATTTGTACAAGACCCAGCCACCGCAAAGTATGACGGCATGCCCAAAGCGGCACTGGAAAGTGTTGCGGTTGACGGTATTTTAGAGCCGCAAGAAATGGGGCAGGAAATTGCCCATATTTCGCAAAACATTTCCCGAAACGTGTTTTCTTCTCAAGAAGATGATCGGCATGAGCTAATGAGTGAACTTTACGGAAAAATTCGTGAAGCCACTAAAATTGACTTTAGTTTCTACAAACAATCTACCTTGCTACGCCGGGTTAATCGTCGTCTTATTGCTACGCAAACAACGGAACTAAAAGAGTATCTTAGCTACCTTGACGAAAATGCAGACGAAGTCGTCGCCCTCTCGAAAGAGTTGCTTATTTCGGTCACCGATTTCTTCCGTGACGCCAAGGCCTTTAACGCCATTCGTCATCACATTGAAGAAATTATAGCGCGAAAGCGTAACGGCGATAGTGTTCGTCTTTGGGTGGCAGGCTGTGCCACGGGGGAAGAAGCTTATTCACTCGCCATCGTATTTCTCGAAGCCATAGAAAATGCAAACTTAGAGATTACGCTTCAAGTTTTTGCCACTGATATTGATGAACATGCTTTAAACGTAGCGCGCAAAGGTGCCTATTCGGTGCAATCCATGTCAGGCTTAGACAGTGAAATGATGGATAAGTACTTTCGCTACGAGAGAGACGCTTATTATCCTCAGAAGCAATTACGAGACGTGATTACATTTTCGCGCCAAGACATTACGCGCGACCCGCCATTTTTACATTTAGATATGGTGTCGTTTCGCAACGTACTTATTTATTTCAACAGCGAGTTGCAGCATAGGGTGTTATCGCTATTTAGGTATTCACTGCTCAAAGATGGTGTTCTTTTCTTAGGAAAATCTGAATCTATTGGGTCCACCGAAGATATGTTTGTGGCCCTTGATAGGCGTTGCCGCATTTTCAAGGTTAGCCAAGCTTCGAAGCGGCCTAATTTGCCGAAAATGCTGAAAAGTCACTTATCCACATCGAAAGTGAAAGACACGGTCACTAACAGCTATGAAAACATCTTCACCCGTTCGGTGTTAGATTGTTTTGGCCCTAGCTTATTGATTAATGAACGCTTCTCTATTTTGCATTCGCATGGTCGGCTTGAGCCTTTTATTCGTTTTCCATCAGGCATTCCCGATCTTAATTTATCAAAACTCATTGCGGCGCCGTTTTCCGCTGAGCTTATCTCCTGCATGAACAAAGCCAGTCGAACAGGTGAGATGATCGTCAGCCGAAGTAAGCAGCTGGACGAAAGTGACGAAAAGCAATGGAAAATGCGGATCCTGCCGTTAGAGACCCACTCGCCTTCTCATTTTTTAGTGAATTTTTTCGAAGTAGAAGTCCAAGCATCAACCTCGCCGTCGCAGGAAGCGGATAACAGTGAAGCGGACGTGGCCGAACTCATTGCAGCACGAGAGCAATTGCAAACGCTAACCGAAGAAATGGCGGCCTCAGCAGAAGAAATGCAAGCGCTCAACGAGGAAGTTCAGGCTGCAAACGAGGAACTGCAAGCCAATAACGAAGAACTGGAAGCCACCAATGAAGAGCTTCAAGCCACCAATGAAGAACTCATTAGTGTGAATGAAGAAAGTATGCGTAAATCCGCAGAACTTGGAGCCGTAAACAGTGAGTTAATGAGTGTATATAACACCTTGGATTTTCCTATTTTGGTGTTCGACATGGATCATTGCTTAAATCGCACTAATGATGCGGCGAATAGGCGCTTTCATTTAAATAATGGGTCTTTTAGAAAGCCCATGGACACCCTGAACTTTCCTGATTATTTCGAAGACATTGAAATGCGTTTGAATAAAACGCTGCAAACGGGTGTGGCAGAGAATGTGATTATCAAGCCTTCGAGCCAAGAAACCTATAACGTATTCATTACGCCTATCTTCAACAGCCGCGAGCGTATTACAGGCGCAATTATTGTTATTATCGATAATTCAGAATTGGTATTGGCCCATGAACGTATAGAGAAGAGCCAAGAACAACTTCTTTCTATTATGAATAATTCACTGGCTGTGATTGCGCTTAAAGACAACGCGGGACGTTACGAGTTCGTCAACGCGCGTTTTGAAGAAGTGTTTGGACTGCATGCCGATGAGGTGGTGGGCAAAACCGATTTGCAAATATTCGAAAGAGAAACGGCTAAGCAGTTTCGTGATAAAGATTTAGATACTATGCGTACTTTATCACCATTGGAAACCATTGATGAATTCACGCTACCGTTAGGTAAAGTCACGTTAAACAGTGTACGTTTTCCGATTTTTGATGCTGAAGGTACTATTAAGTCCATTTGCACTCAAGCCACCGACATTTCTAAGGAAAAGCACGCTAATGAACAGCTAAGACTGGCGGGGAAAATTTTTGAGCGTACCAGTGAAGCCATTTTAGTGACGGACGCTAACGAAAAAATTGTCACGGCCAACGAAACCTTCACGGAAGTTACCGGTTACACTACCCAGGAATTGACCGGAAATGCGCCCAGCATGCTTCAATCTTCCTCTCATTCCGACGATTTTTACCGGGGAATACGGGCCTCGCTAAGTGAGCGCGGCTTTTGGCAGGGTGAAGCCGAGATAAAGGTGAAAAGTGGGTCGAGTGTCACTATGTGGCTAACCGTTAACGCTGTGAAAGGCGGCGATGGCGACATAGTGAACTATGTTGCAGCTTTCAGTGATGTTAACGAAATTAAAGACATGCAGCGGCGTATTGAATATTTGGCCACCCACGACGAGTTAACGGGCCTGCCCAATCGCGCGGTTTTGCTTGAGCGTTTAGAGTTGATGGTAGGTAACGCAAAGCGTGCGGAACAATTGTGCGCCGTGCTTTTTATCGACTTGGACAAGTTTAAGCCGGTGAACGATAACTTAGGACACAAAGTGGGAGACTTGTTACTTAAACAAGTGACGAAGCGAATCAATAAGTGCATCCGTGACACCGATATGTTGGCACGACTAGGCGGTGATGAATTTGTGGCGATTGTTTCTGCGGCTCGTGTAGATGAAATAGATGAAATCGCTAAACGGATTATTACCCAAGTAGAAACTGAGTTCCAAGTGGCCAATCACCAAATCGCAATTTCTGCCAGCGTGGGAGTGGCTGTCTATCCTAATGACGGAATTACGTCAGACGTGCTGTTACACCATGCTGATGAAGCCATGTACCATGCGAAATCACTAGGGCGAGGCCAGTATCAGTATTTTACTGCCCGAATGATGGAAAAGGCACAAGCCCGGGTTCAAATTGAAGCGCGATTAAAAAGCGCGTTACAAGAGCGTCAGTTTAGTTTGGTGTACCAACCCCAGTACGATATTGCCAGCAATGCTATAGTGGGAATGGAAGCGTTGTTACGTATTGCGAATGATGAACAAGATATTACCCGGGCAGCAGAGTTTATCGATGTTGCTGAAAAAGCGAACCTTATTGATGCTATTGGATTTCACGCGCTAGAGCTGGTGGCGTTCGATTTAAAAATGGCGATGCAAAAAGGTATCTCTCTACCTAGAGTATCTGTTAATCTTTCTGGAAAGCAGTTGCTAACATCAGACTTCACAAAACGCTTCGAACAACTACTGTCGCGCACCTCTCTACCCGCAGAAGCTTTTAAGTTTGAAATATCCGAGCGTGATATCCAAAAGGGTGAGAAGCGCATTTTCCACCGATTACAGTCGCTAAAATCGATGGGCGCGGTTATTTGTATTGACGATTTTGGTATTCACCAAAGTGCAGTTGCGCAGCTACAGCAATGTGGTGCCAGTGAAATGAAGCTTTCTCGTCAAATTATTGAACAACCAGACGACGCCAGTGAGCAGTTGCTTCGCGCCTATATTGATGTCGCCAACGTATTGGGTATGACAGTGGTGGCTGACCAAGTGGAAACGGAAGAACAAATGGACTACCTCGTATCGGTAGGGTGCGAATTAGCGCAAGGTTTCGTGTTCTCTGCACCAGTGACGTTTGATAACATGCTCGAAAAACTAGACCGCTAACAACAATGCAGAAAATGACTAAGGGGACCAATTTGGAGACCGACGATTTCAATGAGCTCGTTGCAAATTGTGAAAATGAAGCATTGCACTTAAGCGGTCAAATTCAAGGTTTTGGCGGTGCATTTTTTATTGACAACGAAAGCTTAACGGTCACTGCCGCCAGTGAAAATATTGCTGAGTATTGCCCTTTATCTGTCGCGCAACTCGTGGGGACAAAAGTTCACGATTTAACCTGGCTACCCTTAGAATTACTGTACAATTTGGGCATCAAAGCGGGCAATCGTGCTTATGCGTTTAATGACAATACCACGACAGCGTCTTTGAATTATAGAAGTCATCGCAGTGATGCAGGCATCTTAATTGAAATTGAACGCAGTACCGCCACGGTTACCCAGCGCCAGTATTTGCAATTGCGCGCGTCTATCTTGCCGCGCATTGATGCATCTTGGCAAGAACATGACTACTGGAACCAACTTATTCACACCCTCGATGAATTCCTCCCCTGTGAGCGAATTGTGCTTTACCGTTTCAATGAACATTGGTCGGGGGAAGTGGTGGCTGAAAAAGTGGTTACGGGGCTGCCGCCTTATCTAGGCCTAAAATTTCCTGCGTCAGACATTCCCGCCATTGCGAGGCAAATGTATTATCAGAATCCCTCACGGTACATTGCAGATAGTCGTCAGGAGGCAGTTAACTTCCTCACCCAATACGGCACGCCACTGGATTTGACCTATTCCGATTTACGCAGCGTGTCGCCCCTACACGGCGAATACCTTCAAAATATGGGGGTAGCAACGTCGTTTTCTGTTCCCATTATGCAAACGGGAAAATTATGGGGAATTATTTCCTGTCACCATGCTACAGCTACGCCCATTGACGCGCATCTGCGCTATCAGGCGGAAAGTTTAGTTAAATATTTTTCTATGATTTACTCTACGTATCAGTCGAAAAAGCGTTTAGCCTTACTGACCAGCCTAGACGATGAAGTTAGCGTACTAGCGCAAAAATTGAGAATACAAGGTGAGCAGAGTATTCCGTCATTCTTGCACGCAGCAAAGACGGCGTTTCAGGCCAGCGGCGCTGCTATGTACATTAACGATGATTGGCATCTTTGCTTGCCAAAGGCCGAACAGCGACTTGTGCGAGATATAGATAATGCCTGTCGACATGACACCTCAGATGTTCTTTTAAGTAAACAAGATATAAGGGAGGTCGACGGACTCGCGAGTGTGTCTCATGAGGAAGTACGTGGCGTAATGTTAATTCGCTTGAACTTCGAGCTTAAAAGCTTGCGCCTCTATGTGTTTCGGCAACCTGAGAAGCAAATTACTCACTGGGCAGGTAACCCCGACAAAACCATACAAAAAGTAAATGCTCACGGCGTTTTGTCACCCAGAGCGTCGTTTGAAAAATGGAGTGAGGTAGACGGTGAACAAAGTCTGCCGTGGTCAAAAAGGGATTTGTTACTGGCGAAAAAGCTAAGAGCCGCACTTATACGATTACTCACCTAATCACGCTAGATTCCCTGATGAGAGAGGCGTAAGTTACAAATTTGATTTGACGCACCTAGGAGTTTACATGGTTAAAAAAGCTGTCACCGCCAACACATCCACTTTGCTGTTCGATCATGACGGTACTTTGATAAATTCAGAGGCTGTCCACTATAAATTGTGGTACGAAATATTGTTGCCCTACGGCGTGTCACTCTCTGAGTCTTTGTATTGCGATATGATGGCTGGGGTGCCGGTGAAACAAAACGCCATCGATCTAAAAAATCACTTCGACATTAGCGCAAGTACGCTAGCCTTAGAAAATGAAAAACATGAAAAGGTTGAAGCCTTCTTGAAAGAGCAACCGTTTCCACTCATGCCATATGCTGCTGAGACAATAAAGGCGTGCCACGAAAAGGGGTATACCTTGGCGATTGTCACTGGTGGCAGTAAGCTTTCCGTCGAAAAAACCTTAGATGGCTATGGATTACGAGAATACATCAGCACAGTGGTGGCCGTCGAAGACGTTACCCGAAGTAAGCCAGACCCCGAAAGTTACCAGTTGGCAATGGAAAAGTTAGGTGTGGCAGCATCTGCCTGTGTCGCCATTGAAGATACGATGCATGGTTTGCAGTCAGCGGTCGCGGCGAAGTTAGATTGCGTGGTTATTCCCACCGCCCAAACCGCGAATCACGATTTAGGACTGGCCACCGTCAGTTACGGCTCGTTACAACATTGGTTAGAAGCCGAGGTGTTGTAAGCTAGCTTTTACGGGTGACTTTCAGTTACTATTTTTATTTTCACAGGCTTAGCCACGAGGATTAGAAGTTAAATTATGGCGCGTGCATTTCGTTGGCTAATTGGCCTGCTTGTTACCCTGTTTATACTAATACTTGTTGCGGTGGTTGGGCTTAGCATCGCGATTATTCAAAAACAGCCATTAGTGGCGGCTAGCGCCCCGAACCAGTTAGATGGTGCAGACACGGTAAATACGCTTCTCGCGCAACTCAATACGGCCTTCTCTCAGCGGGAAGAAGGTCACACCATTGTGTTATCTGAAACTCAAATCGAGAGCTTGGTGGGCGTGCTGCAGCGCGCAATGCCCCATTTTCGAGGTGTAGTGAATGTTACCGCGAATGGCGGTACAGTGGCCTTTACCTTTTCACCGAATAACGATGACATCTATATTAATGTGTCGGCGCTGATTTTACCGGGTAAAGCGCTGACAATTGATTACATCACCCTGGGAGATATCTCTATACCCGGTGACACCGCGTTAGGTTTAGCAGAGGCCGCTATCAATCGCTATACCCGTTCTGAAATCGGCACGCTTGCGCTAACACGGGTTGAAGCCGTGGTAATGAGAGATAATGAAGTAGAGTTACAGCTGGGGCCCCTCGACGAACTGCTTCATGAAATTGACAACGTCAGTAATCAGCTTTCGGTCGATACCGACAACGAATTAGAGACCCTTACCGCTTACTATTTGCGCTACATTTCTGGCCGAGAACTTGCCCTGTCTTCTACCCCGGTTCCACTTATAGAGTACCTACGCGAAGGTATGGCAAGAGCGAGAGAACAAAGTCAGACCCCAGATGACGCCGTAATGCATAACAAGGCGGTTATTTTTGCTTTAGCCGCTTTTGTTGGGCATCACAGAGTGGGGCATTTAGTGGGCAATATTCAACCTAATCCAGACAAAGCACTAAAGCCACGTTCTGCGGCAATTTTGGCTGAACGCAACGATTTAGCGCGCCATTTTATTATCTCTGCTGCATTAGAATTAATGGGTGAAGCGGGTATGTCCTTGGCCATTGGTGAATTTAAAGAACTTATGGATAGAGGGCTAGGCGGTTCCGGATATAGCTTTGTCGATTTAGCGGCCGATATGGCTGGTGCTGAATTTGCCAAGGTTGCAAATCATCCAGATCACGCAATAGAGGTTCAAAATGCGGTGGCGCGGATACAATCTGATTTGGATATTATGCCCCCTATCGAGGGATTGCCCGAAGGGCTCAGCAAGGCAAAATTTACTGAGCGCTACCAACGGGTAGATAGCCCGCCTTACATTGCACAAGTCAATGAAATCAGACGCCGACTAGCCAACATCCCCCTGTATCGTGATTAGAAACACGAGATTACTTTTTGCTCAGTGTTGACTGAAACTGGGCAATAGTGACTAAGGCCAACTCTATTTTTTTTATCAGCAGAGGCAATGCTGCTTTTGCCTCTTCTTCAGACATCGCCTTTAGCGCTTGCCAATCTTGCGCTATTTCTTCCACGTAGGGGCCAAATCGTTTGGATGAGGTATTAAACGGGCTGTCTGCGGTGAAAACCGCCGCAAACTTACCCTTTTGGTCTTTTTGTAAATGATCGAGCGCTTGATCTGCATCGACGGCTTTACGGTAAAGGGTTTGAATGGTGTCTTGAAGTTTTTGATGTATCGCTTGCATGGTTACCCTCAAAGCTGCCTATGTAAAAAATGATTAAAGATACTGTTTAAGGTGTCGATACCTTAAGAGGTGGGCAATTCTGCCCACTTTTTTACTTTGCTACAAGCAACAAAGGAAATCGGTATGGATTTACAAGGTGCAAGTGCATCTGGAACGTCCGGTGCGTCACTTGAGGTAGCTTCGCTAAAGTTGGCAAAAAGCCAACAGGAGCAAGAAGGAAAAGCGACGCTTCAGCTACTGGAAACAGCAGCTGACGTACCAAAACCTGCGTCATCTAACCCGTCACTAGGTGCCAATATTGACACCTATGCGTAAGATTATGGATGCAAATGTAAGTCGATAGGCGTCTTGCCAGGTTGCCCACCAATTTCTCTCACCAGTTTTGGTACTAGGAAACCTGGCAGACGTTTTATCGTTTCTTTCATTAGCTGCCGTGCGCTATCATCACAAACATAAAAGTGATGCGCCCCTTCAACCTTATCCAGTACATGTAGATAATACGGCAATATACCAGCATCAAACAGGGTTTCGCTTAAATCGCACAGTGAAGATGTATTGTCGTTTACGCCTTTAAGTAGTACAGCCTGATTCAGTATTGTCGTGCCTTCTCGTCGCAAACCACTTAATCGCTCTGCCAATGCGGGTGTTACTTCATTGGCATGGTTCGCGTGCAGCACCAAAACGGTTTGTAGCGGTAAACGGGTTAGCCATGTGGTAAAGGCGTGGTCTATACGCTCTGGTAACACCACAGGGAGGCGTGTATGTATGCGTAAACGTTTAACGTGGTGAATCGCCGCTATTTCCTCGGCAAGCCATGCTAACTGGTTGTCGTTAGCCATTAGCGGGTCGCCACCGGAAAATATCACCTCGTTAATATTAGGATGACTCGCAATATAGGCGAGGGCGTCGTCCCATTGCCTTTTGCTTACCGCATTATCTTGATAAGGGAAGTGGCGACGAAAGCAGTATCGGCAATTGACGGCGCAGCCCGTTTTGACCATAAGCAACACGCGAGAGTCGTATTTATGCAGCACGCCTCGACCCGCAGTGTCATGCTCTTCGAGGGGGTCTTGGGTATAACCGGGCTCGCTAACAAATTCATCACTTAACGGCATGACTTGCTTCAATAGAGGATCATTGGGGTTTCTCTTTTCTATTAAGTGAGCAAAATGCCGAGGTACACGCATCGGAAATAAACGACGCGCTTTTATGTGTTGGCGGTAGTTTTTGCTGTCTAAATCTAAAAAATCGAGCAATTTAGTGGGATCAGTAAAGCTCTTTGCTAATTCTTTTTGCCAGTTTGACTCTACAGAAATCGGTTTTTTAGGTATTATTTGTTCCACGAAACTTT